>Ga0187846_10001207_pt1 | contig 14605 bp, 7 predicted proteins | sample TC_taG_FD_161473 | JGI IMG/M metagenome (GOLD analysis project Ga0187846, IMG submission 161473) | Biofilm microbial communities from the roof of an iron ore cave, State of Minas Gerais, Brazil - TC_06 Biofilm (v2) | ecosystem: Environmental > Terrestrial > Deep subsurface > Cave > Wall biofilm ...
GCACTCGAATGTTTCGGCGATCCGAGCCTGCGCCTCCTCCAGAGGCAGGAGCTTCCCGCCCATCGCAAAACGGTCTTCGCTGAGCTGCGTCATGGCGGGTACGATAGCGCGTTCCACAAAACCAACAGGGGGGATTCAATGAAGCGAGTCGTGCTGTCCGCTGCGCTTTCTGCCGTTCTTGCCCTGGCCTGCTACGGCGCGTCGGCGCAGCTGCCGAACCCTTACGGTCTACCGATCAACTTAGAAGCCGCCAAGCGAATTGCGGATGCCGCAGTCGCCGATGCGCAGAGGCGGGGATTCAGAATGGCCGTGGCGGTGACCGACACCAACGGCGACCTTGTTTACTTCGAAAAAATGGATGCGACCCAGATCGCAAGCGTGCCGGTTTCGATCAACAAGGCAATCTCGGCGACGGTCTACAAGCGGCCGACGAAGAAGTTCCAGGAAGTGTTGGCTGCCGGCGGCGACGGGCTCAGGGTTCTGCGCCTGGACCGTGCGATGCCGGTGGAAGGCGGCTTGCCACTGCTCGTCGACGGCAAGATCATCGGTGCCATCGGCTGCTCCGGCGACACTTCGGCGAACGACGGTCTCGTGTGTCAGGCCGGAGCGGACGCGCTCAATCCGAGGTAGTCAGGACTGCTGCTGCGACTGGGCCTGTGTAATCTGACTGCCCGGCGGCACGCTGCGCGTGAGCCACACGTTGCCGCCGATGGTCGAGCCCTTGCCGATCGTTACGCGCCCTAAGATCGTGGCTCCCGCGTAGATCACGACGTCGTCCTCGACGATCGGATGGCGCAGGTTGCCCTTCTGCAGCTCGCCCTGCGGACCGACCGCGAAACTGCGAGCGCCCAGTGTGACTGCCTGATAGAGGCGAACCCGATCGCCGATCACGGCAGTCTCGCCGATCACCACTCCGGTGCCGTGATCGATGAAAAATGACGAACCGATCGTCGCACCGGGGTGAATGTCGATCCCGGTCTCCGAATGCGCGATCTCGGAGAACATGCGCGCAACCATCGGAGCTCCGAGCTTGTACAGGCGGTGCGCGATACGGTGATGGATGATCGCGATCGCTCCCGGATAACACAGCAGCACTTCGTCGACGCTGTGTGCCGCCGGATCGCCCCGGTAGGCCGCCTCGACGTCCTTGTCCAGCTCGGCCCGGACCCCCGGGAGCTGTGCCGCCAGGCTCTGAACGATCTCCACGGCCCGCCGATCGGCGCCGGCGAGCTGCTCGCCCGAAGGGGCCCCGCCGCCGCGCAACTCGAGCTTCACCTGCTCGAGCAGCTCGTTCAGCGCGTCCTCGATCGTGTGCCCGATATAGAAATCTTCGCCCTCCTGCCGTAAGTTCGACGGCCCGAGGCGCATCGGGAACAGTGCTCCGCGAAATCCCTGAGCGACCCTTCGCAATGCTTCGGGCGACGGAAACTCCCGGCCCTGGCCCTCGCGCGGACGGTGATGCGCATCTCGCCAACCGCGCCGCAGCGCACGCAACTGCGCGACGATCTGTTCGACATTCCAGTGAGGCACTGGGTCCGCGCACGGCTCATTGCCCGCGGGTTCCTGCGCCGTCCGATTTCTTTTCCTGTCCGGGGCGTTCACGGTCAACCTCCTGGCCCCGCCGAAGCGGAGCGGTCCAGCGGTGACGATCGTATCAGTGCTGCCGCATTGCGCAAATTCGGCCGGTGGCCCTCCTGCGGCTGACACTATTTAAGCGAGAACTCCACCCGTCCGCCCTTGCCGGCAGTCTTGCTCTGGTTGGCAGCCCCCGCATCGTTTCCGACCTTGGTAGCGACGAGGAACAAGCGCTGTTCCGGAATTTGCCCGGTGGTTTGGAGCCACCGCTTAACGGCCTGGGAGCGATGGTCGCCGAGGGCAACCAGTTCGTCATCGGGGACCGCGATTCCCGCAAGCAACTCCTTCTCCATCCCAGCCGGGTCAGGCGGTTGACCATTGGCCGCAGCCCCGCCTGCGGTCTTGTGCTGCGGCGGGGTTTTGGGTGCCTGGGCCTGCTGCGCGGGTTTTCCCTGCGCCAACATTTGCTGCTGGTACAGCCTCGTCAGCAGCGCCGGGCGTTCCTCCGGCGCGACCGTGACAGTGTCCACTGTCGCCGCCTCGCCTTTGGCGACAAGGTCCTTAACTTTCAGCGTTCGCAACTGGCGATCGAGGTCGCGCTGCCGCAAACCCTCGCGGTCAGTCTCGGGATCGACGCGGGAGTCGATCTGCAGCGTCAGGCCCGGCCGTTCGGTCAGTGCCTTCGAAAGGCCCTTCAGGCGTGTCTGGCCGACCGCCGGAATCTCGGCACTGCCTGGGTCGCAATCGGTAAACGACAGCTCCTCGCCGCCCCCGAACAGGCTGCCCAGAAGCGCGAACGGCGCGGTGACGGCTTTGGTCACCAGATTGACGAGCACCTTGACGATCACTGCGCCGACGGAAAACTTCGGGTCATCGAGCGAACCGCCGATCGGCAAATCGAGGTCGATCACGCCATTGCGATCCTTCAGCAGCGACACTGCCAGCCGAACCGGTAGCGAGATGGCCGAGGGGCTGTCGACCTTTTCGCCGAAGGTCAACTGGTCCAGCACAAGGCGGTTTTGCGCGTTCAACTGTCGGTGCTCGAGCTTGTATGCGACGTCGAACGAGAGCTTGCCGCGTTCGATCACATAGCCGACGTACTTGCCCGAATAGGGGGAAAGTGGAGCCAGTTCCATCCCGTGGACCCCCGCCTTCACGTCCAGGGAGGGGTCGGCAGCGAGCGGGTTCAACTGGCCGCCAATGGTCAGCGGCGCGTCGTTGACCTCTCCGTGGAGGTCGACGGTTGCGCTCGAATCGGCACTCGAAGACAAACCGGTCACGGTTCCCGAAAGATCGACCAGATTCGCCGTGTAGTTCGGTTTGATGAAGTTGTCGGTGAAACGCACGCGACCTGCCTGCAGCGCGACCTCGCCGATCTTGATCGGCACCGGAGCCGACGACGCCGCAGCGGTCGCATGTTGCGGCTTGGCAGCAGGCGCTGCGGCGGACTGCGGCTCCTCCGCCGCGGCCTGTGGCTGCTCCGCCGCAGCCTGTGGCTGCTCCGCCGCAGTCGGTGGCTGCTCCGAGGTGACGCTGCGCTGCTCCCCTCCGGACCGCGCGATGTCCTGCAGGTTGATTCTCCCGGTTGGATCGACGATCACGCGCGCGTAAAAGTCATTCAACGCGATCTGGCCAACTTCGACCGAAAGAGGTGCGAGCTGCACCGATACGCCACGCAGCGACAGCAGCTTCCAGTTCACAAAGTCGTTCCCGTTCACTTTGTCGATTGTCGCCACCGGGCCAAGAGCGAAATCGCCGCGGAAACCACCTCGAACGGCGCCATCAGAGCTTCGATCCAGCAAAAACTTGCCACGCGTCGTCAGCTCGGCACGCGTAACCAGCACGTTCACCGCCTCCGTGAAATACGGCTGTAGCGCCAGCAGATCGACGCTGTTCAGATCCAGCGCGAGATCCCCGTGCAACGGTTCCAGGCCGAGCGCTCCGCCGACCGAAAGTGCGCCACCGCGGTTCACGCCTGCCTTCAGCTTGATGCTGCCGAGCGGGCCGCCGGAGGCGCTCGAGAGGTTCTCCGCATCGAACGTGATCGCTGTAACGTTCGTAATCGCGGGCTGGGGCAGGCCACGGCTTTCGATGCGCGCCTGCCAGTTGTGAACCGCGATCGTCCCGGCAGATACGCTCCAAGGCGCAGGTGCTTGCTCGGGGGACTTCGTCTTCGCCGGTACCCGCGCTTCCGCAGCCTTCTGAGGCGCAGTCGAGGTTGCACCGCCCGCTGGCAGCCCCTTGGCGGTGCCGCCCTGCAGCACGCGCAGCTGCGCGCTATCGGATTCGATCTGCCCGATTTGTACCCGTTTGGACTGCGGATCGAGCGCGACATCCGAAACGCGCAAGCCGAACTGTTCGATGGCCGCTTCCAGCGGCTTAGCGGGGTTGTGATCGCTGAAGCGTACCGCCACATTTTCCAACTCGAACTTGCCGAGCGTGACGTGCATTGTGGGACTCGCCGCGGCAGCGTCTTTCGGGGCCGCGGCAGGCGCTGCTTCCTGGGCAGCTGCAACCGGTACCGGCGCAGGCGGCGCAAGCATCTCCAGGTTGAGCGCACCGCGCGCGTCCTTGACCACGTTCAGCTCCAGACCGGTGATCGAGATGCTCGCAACGTCGACCCGCCCGGCGAGCGGCTCGGTCTTTCCAAGCTCGATCACGAGCTGAGGCAACGACAGGATCGGCTCGCCCTCGAGCGAGGCGATCCGCAAGGACTTGAGCGCAACCTTGCCGCTCAGAATCACCGCGGCAGGCCCCTTTTCAGGCTGCCGGAAGGTCGCCTGCAGATTCAAGTCCAGCTTGGCGTCGGACAGCCGAAAACGCGGTTCAAACGGCAAATACGCGAGGTAGCGCGGGACGTCGACTCCCTGCAGAGCGAGCTCGACCACCGCCTCGCGCGTCGAGGCAAACGGCAATGCCTTACCCTGGATCGCGATCGGAGCGCCATCGATCGCGGCGCTCAAATGCGGTTCGACAAACACTTTCTCCTGCGACGGCAGCGAGGACACGAAGGGGATGCCGAGCGCCAAGTCGCTCACGACGTGGCGGGACTGCGCAGGCTGGTCGTCGAATTCGAAGCGCCCGCCGTCGACTTGGATATTGAAGACGGCAAAGCGCGGTCCGCCGCCCGGCTTTGCCGCGGGAGGCGGTTTCGGGCCGGGCGGTGCCGCTTGCAACGCGGCAACGATGTCGTCCGTGCTGTAGTGGTTCGAGCCGGTGCGCGCCAGGTGCACGAACGGGTCGACAAGATGGACCTCACTCACAACCGGCGCCAGGTGCCAGAGCGAGGACGCCGACACCCGCAACTGCAGTTCGCCGAACGACGCGAAGATGGCTTTGCCGTCCGCCTCGTACATTTTGGCGCCGTGAATCGAGACGGCCAATGCATATGGACGCACCTGGACGCGCTCGATCGTGAAATTCCGATGCAGCGCGTTCGTGACCGCTTTCTGCGCCTGCGACTGGATGATTCCCGGCAACACCAAGTACCCGAACAGGCCATACAGCACGACCAGGGCCAGCACGATCAAAGCGGTCCGCCGTACCCAGCGGTGTTGAACGCTTCTTAGTAATTTTTCGACAGCGGCGTTCATGGCGCGCCCCTCCCCACCTGCCACGATACACACCCGGCGACAGCGGTGGCGTAGCATCAGGGCGGAGGAGCGCTCGTATGACCGTGATCACCTGCGTCGAGGATCTTCGCCGCCTGGCGAAGCGCCGCGTGCCGCGGATGTTCTATGACTACGCCGACTCCGGGTCCTGGACCGAAACGACCTACCGCGCCAACGAGTCCGCTTTCGCCGGTATCCAGCTGCGCCAGCGAGTAGCTATCGACGTTCAGGCTCGCAGTCTGCGAACGAAAATGGCCGGCCAGGATGTTTCGATGCCCGTTGCGCTTGCGCCGACCGGAATGACGGGGATGCAATTCGCCGACGGCGAGATCCTGGCCGCGCGCGCAGCCGAACGGTGCGGAGTCCCGTTCACCCTCTCGACGATGAGCATCTGCTCAATCGAGGATGTCGCGGCACATACGAAAGCACCGTTCTGGTTCCAGCTGTATTTGATGCGCGACCGCGATTTCATTGCTCGCTTGATCGACCGCGCACGCGCTGCGCGCTGCTCGGCGCTGATGCTGACGCTGGATCTGCAGATCCTCGGGCAGCGGCACAAGGACCTGAAAAATGGCTTGTCCGCGCCGCCCAAGCCGACGCTTGCCAATTTGCTGAACCTGGCGATGAAGCCGCGCTGGTGCCTGGCGATGCTCGGCACGCCGCGCCGCCAGTTCGGCAACATCGTCGGCCACGTCACCGGCGTGAGCGATATGAGCTCGCTGTCCGCATGGACAGCGCAGCAATTCGACCCGCGATTGGGCTGGGAAGACGTCGCCTGGATCAAAGACCGTTGGGGCGGCAAACTGATCCTGAAAGGGATCATGGATCCGGAGGACGCGCGGCGGGCGGTCGCAAGCGGCGCCGACGCGCTGATCGTGTCCAACCACGGCGGCCGACAGCTCGACGGTGCGCCCAGTTCGATCGAAGCCTTGCCTCCGATCGTCGAGGCGGTAGGCTCGCAGATCGAGGTCTGGATGGATGGAGGCATCCGCTCGGGGCAGGACGTGCTCAAGGCGATCGCCCTCGGCGCTCGCGGCACGCTGATCGGACGGGCCTTCCTTTACGGTCTCGGTGCGATGGGTGAGGCGGGTGTTACCCGCTGCCTGGAAATGATCCGCAACGAGCTGGATCTGACGATGGCCTTCTGTGGCCGCACCGACATCCACAAAGTCGATCGCTCGATCTTGTGGCAGCGAGGCAATCTGCGCCACGCTTGAAGAATTCGGACGACAGGCCGACTATCATTCGCCTCCCGTTCCGTTTGTCGAGGGAGGTTTGCAATGAGGTTTGCGCGCTGGCCCGCGTGTTTGCTTTCCTTGGTGTGGACACTGCTGTTGCTGGCAGCTGCGCCCGCCCGCAGCGCATCCGCCGAGGCATTCGCCTACGTCACCAATCAGGGCGACGGGGTCAGCGTGATCGATCTGGCAACGCTGAAGGTCGCGCGAACCATCGATGTCGGCAGAGACCCTCGCGGCTTAGGGATCACGCCGGACGGGCACTACCTGGTGACCGCGAACCAGGCCGATGCCAACGTGAGCGTGGTGGACATCGCGACCGGAAAGACACTGCATCGGATTGCGGTCGGAAAGAACGCAGAGTTCGTGCGAATCGGGCCCGATGGACGCTTCGCATATGTGACATACGAGCCCAGTTCGACGGGTAAACCGCCTGGGAAGGGCGAAGGCGACAAAAGCGCAGACGGCAAGTCTGCAGAAGCCAATGAGGAGGAAAAGCCGGCTGAGATCGCCGTCATCGACCTGTCAAAATCCGAGGTCGCAGCGCGCTTGCCGGCCTCGCCCGAAACGGAAGGGATGGACTTTTCGCTCGACGGGCACGAGCTGGTTGTCGCGAACGAGGGCGACAACACGGTTGCGGTATACGACCTGCACTCCGGGCGCGTGATCAAGCGAATCGACGTGTCGAGCTACGGCGGCAACCGGCCGCGTGGAGTCAAGCGTTCGCCCGACGGCACCCAATTCCTGGTGACGCTGGAGAACTCGGACAATTTTCTTGTCCTCGATTCGCACTACGAGGTGCTGAAGACCATCGCCACCGGCAAGGGACCGTACGGGGTCGCGTTCGGTCCGGATGGCGCCACCGTCTGGATCGCGGCGGCGCGCTCGCAGAAGCTCGAGGTGTTGGACGCGAAAAGCTTCGCGCCGCTGGCGTCGATCCCGGTCGGCAAGCGCTGCTGGCACTTCAGCTTCTCGCCGGACGGCGCCAAGGCACTGGTAGCCTGCGGCCGCTCCGATGACGTCGTCGTCGTCGACGTGGCCAAGCGCGAGCCGATCACAACGCTGACCGGGTTTCATGAGCCGTGGGGGATCGTGACCTACCCGCAATCCAGCGGAAGCCTGGAGACACCCCACTAACGCTCACTAACGCCCGCTAACCCCGCACGAGCACCGCGTCAGGCCGCTCGCACCTCCTTGAGCAGGTCGGCGGGCGAGGTCACGGGGGCTCGGCAGGTCTGCTCACGGCACACGTACGCCGCGGCCCTGCCATCGACCGGCAAGCGGCCGGCACCGGCCGGAACATGCTGGGCCAGTGCGAGGGCGCGGCCGGGAATGTAAGCGCGATGTACGGCATGCACGAGCGGCTGCAGTTGCGGTGGCTCTCCGGCAAGCAAGATGGTCGGAGGCGCCTGCTGCGCCAGCTCCATAGCAGCCAGGAGATGCGAGAAGCCGAACGCATTTCCGGCTGCTGCTGGCGCTAGCTGTTCGAGCACGTGCTCGGCGCGCTCGCGGTAAATAGCCTTTCCCGTCAGCTCGTGCAGCCTCAACAGCGCAAAGACCGCGCTGGAGGTGCCCGATGGCCACGCATGATCGTACGGAGCGCGCGGACGGTGCACCAGGACCTCGGCATCGCTCGCGGTGAAATACAAGCCCTCGTCCCAGAACTTCTCCAGGATGCGATCGGCCAATTCGACCGCGCGTTGCAGGTACGCGGGATCGAAACAGGACTCGTACAGATCGACGAGTGCATTGGCCAAGACTGCATAGTCGTCGAGAAAACCGCCCACGCGCGCCACGCCGTCACGCCATACGCGGTACACCCCTGCGTCGGACATTCGAAGCCGCTCGTTCAGGAAATCGGCGGCGGCACGCGCGGCGGCGAGAAACCGCTCGCTCCCACAGGCTTGATACGCTGCGCACAGACCCTCGATCATCAGTGCGTTCCAGCTCGCAATCACGTTTTCGTCGCGGCCGGGGCGCACTCGCGCTGCGCGTGCCGCCAGCAGGCGCGCCCGCACGTCGGCAAAGCGCGCCCGCTCGGCAGCATCCAGCTCGATCGCGCTGTGTGGCACCGAGCTCCCGCCTTCGAAATTGCCACGCTCGGTGATTCCGAGCACCCTGCAGGCGAAGGCGCCGTCCTGCGCTCCGAGGGCGGTGACAACCTGCTCGGGCGTCCACACGTAGAAGCGCCCCTCCTCGCCTTCGCTGTCTGCGTCTTCGCTGGCAAAGAAAGCTCCGAGGGGGTGCGCGAGGTCGCGCAGCACATACTCGATCGTTTCCTCGAAGACGAGTCGCCACGCGCTGTCGCCGGTGAGGCGGTAGCCGTCTGCATACAGCCGCACCAGCTGGCCGTTGTCGTACAGCATCTTCTCGAAGTGCGGCACCGCCCAGCGCTCGTCGACGCTGTAGCGTGCGAAGCCGCCGCCCAAGTGGTCGTAGATGCCTCCGGCTCGCATCCGATCCAGCGTCAGGCGAACCGCACCCAGCAGCGCAGGCTCGTGCGCCCGCCCGTTCAGGCGCAGCATCAGATCCAGACAGCTCGGATTCGGGAACTTGGGAGCGCCTCTGAGACCTCCGTACACGGGGTCCGTGTGCTCGGCAAACGCGCGCGCCGCCGCCAATGGCAGATCGGAACGGGGCTCGGCCGCACGGCCGAACACCATCCGGTCGAGTTCTGAGAAGCCGCGCCGGAACTGATCGACATTCAGCAGCAGTTTGTCGTCCTGGTGGCTCCAGGCCTCGCTCAACGCCACCAGTACTCGCGAGAGGCCCGGCCGCCCATAGCGGTCTTGCGGCGGAAAGTAGGTGCCGCCGAAGAACGGTTCCCGCTGCGGCGTCAGGAAGACGGTCAGCGGCCACCCGCCGGACTCGCCCATCATCTGGACCACCTTTTGGTAGACCTCGTCGACGTCTGGGCGCTCCTGCCGGTCGACCTTGATATTGACGAAACGCTCGTTCATCAGATGCGCCGTCTGCGGGTCCTCGAACGACTCGTGCGCCATCACGTGGCACCAATGACAGGCCGCGTATCCGATCGACAGGTGGATCGGAACATTGCGTTGGACCGCTTGCGCAAACGCCTCCTCGCCCCAAGCGAACCAATCCACCGGGTTGCCGGCGTGCTGGCGCAGATACGGGGATGCTTCGCGAGCGAGGCTGTTCGGCATTTTTGCTGCGGCAAAGGCGCGTTGCGAGTGCGCGAATCGGCACGATACACGCCGGATGTGAGTGTCTTCTCCTTCCGTTACGGTCGCCGAGATAGGGTGATTGCCGGTTTTAAATCAGGGTCATTTTTGATTAGTATCGGAGGCAAACAAATAGGGAAGGGAGAAACGATGCGCCATTATCTGGTCGAGACGGAATCGCCGCCACGCGTTCCCCCGATCGGCTCGCCGGCGACCTTGTTCCTTCAGCGGCGCTTCGATCGGTTCGTGGCGAAGATGCGCCCGTACGGAATCCCTCTGCGTGTGCGGTTGTGGAACGGCTTCGAGGCGGCGCTCAGCGACGAGCCGCGAGTGACATTCACGGTCCCCTCGCCGGCAGCGCTGCGCCGATTGCTGCGGCCCTCGCTGGATCGTGTCGGCATGGCGTACGTCGAGGGAGACGTGGAGATCGACGGCAAGGTGACCGACGTGCTGCAGGTCGCCGTCCGCCTGGCCACACTCGGAGCGATGCGACGGCGCCGCGGCCCGCGCATGTTCCGACACACGCGCGCAGTGGACTCCGAAGCGATCCGCTACCACTACGACGTCTCCAACGAGTTTTATTCGCTGTGGCTCGACCGCAACCTCGTCTACTCCTGCGCGTACTTCCGCACACCCCAGGACAACCTGGACGATGCGCAGATCCAGAAAATCGACCATATCCTGACGAAGCTCAGAGTGCAGCCGGGGGACACGCTGCTCGACATCGGGTGCGGCTGGGGCGCGCTCATTGTGCGCGCGGCGCAGAAGTACGGCGCGAAGGCGCTCGGGATCACGCTGTCACGCAATCAGTACGAGCTCGCGCGCGAGCGCATCGCCGCCGCAGGTCTCGCCGATCGTTGCGAAGTCCGGCTGGAGGACTATCGGGACGTCACCGGAAAGTTCGACCGCATCGCCAGCGTCGGGATGTTCGAGCACGTCGGTCTGAGAAACCTGCGAATGTATTTCTCGAAAATCCGCGATCTGCTGAAAGACGACGGCACTGTGATGAATCATGGCATCACCGCCGGCGATCCGGACAGCTCCGAGTCGCCGCTCGGAGCCGGCGAGTACATCGAGCGTTACGTGTTTCCCCATGGCGAGCTGGCGCACATCAGCCGCGTGCTGCACGAGATGTGCGCGGCGGGTCTGGAACCGATCGATGTGGAGAATCTTCGTCGCCACTACGCGTTGACGCTCACCCGCTGGTCGGAGCGCTTCGAGGCGAACTCGCAGAAGCTGCGCGAAATCGCCGGCGACAAGCGCTGGCGCATCTGGCGGGTCTATCTGGCGGGCTGCGCCTTCGGCTTCGCGCAGGAATGGATGTCGCTGCACCAGGTGCTTGCGGTCAAGACCGGGGCCGGTGCGGCCGCGCTTCCCTTGACACGCGACTACATGTACCGCGCGACGAGCTAACCCGCGCAAGAGGCAACCGTTATATCGATATGCCGAGTCGCCCGTCTTCGCACGACGGCGGAACCGGCGTAATCTGCCGCGCGAAAACCAAGGGAGGCTGCAATGGAAGCTTCTCCCGGCGCGGGCGTGGCCGAACCTGCGCGGCGACAGGAGGGGTGGCGCGAAACCTACCGAAAGGAAGATTGGTGGGCGATTTGGCTCGGGCTGGGAATCGTGCTGCTCGCTTGGCTGTTCTTCGCGAGCGGCTCGACGATCAAGTGGATCGCGGTCACGCCCAAGAAATGGTCGTCCATCGGTCAGCTAGCCGGCGACCTGGCGCAGCATGCCGGTCAGTACGTGGTGCAGTTCGCCGCGTGGCTGGCAATCTTCTGCGTCAGCATGCGCGCGATGGGGCACAGGCTGGCGCACTTCATCCCTTCGTTCGCGTTTGTCTACGTGAGCTCCATCGTGATCATCGCGATCGGTGCTTGGGAAAAGGCGTCGTACTACAACCTCGAGCCGCCGCTGGTGGCGCTGGTGGTGGGACTCGCCATTTCGAACCTGATCGGCCTGCCGCGCTGGATGGATACCGGCTTCCGGGTCGAGTACTACATCAAGACCGGGATCGTGCTGCTGGGGGCAACGCTGCCGTTCACGTTGATCATCTGGGCCGGACCGGTGGCGATCGCGCAGGCCTCGCTGGTTTCGATCGTCACATTTTTGGTCATTTACTTCACCGGTAAGAAACTCGGGCTGGACCGTCGCCTGTGCGCGACGCTCGGTGCTGGCGGCGCCGTGTGCGGCGTGTCGGCCTCGATCGCAATCGCCGGCGCGGTTGGCGCACGCAAAGAGCACGCGCCAGTCGCGATCACGATGGTGATCGGGTGGGCGATCGTGATGATCTTCGTGCTTCCGATCGTGTGTCGCTGGCTGCAGCTGCCGGCCGGAGTTGGTGGCGCCTGGATCGGCACCTCGGAGTTCGCCGATGCGGCGGGCCTTGCCGCCGCGCAGACCTACGGAAACTACGTGACGGGCGCCGGCCTGGCCGGCAAGCCCGACGACGCGCTCTGGGCTTTCACGCTGATGAAGGTCGTCGGCCGCGACGTCTGGATCGGCATCTGGGCATTCGTGCTGGCGATCATCGCCACCACGCGCTGGGAGGTTCAGACTGGCGAGCGGCCCGAGCTCGCGCAAGTGTGGTGGCGCTTCCCCAAGTTCGTGATCGGATTTTTGCTTGCATCGCTGCTGGTCACCGCGATCGCCGCTCCGTATAGCTACGGCGACTACAACAAGGTCGTCGCGCCGAACCTGATCGCGCCGATCCGGGACCTGCGCACCTGGGCCTTTATCTTCTGTTTTTTCAGCATCGGCCTGACGACCCGCGTGCGCGAGCTTGCGCAGGCAGGCGCCAAGCCGTTCTGGGCCTTCACCGCGGGCGTCGCCGTCAACATCGTGCTCGGCTTTGTCCTGTCGGTGTTGGTGTTCGCCTCATACTGGAGCGCCCTGTCACGACCCTGACGACCCTGAGCGCGCCGCGGATTGCGCCGGGGCGGGTGAATCCGCCAGACCCTCTGCCAGCCAACGTTGGAACGCCTCGAAGTTGTAGGGGCGGCCGAGAAAGTCCGAAATCAGTTGCGCGGCGGGCTTCGTTCCCCCCGGCTCGAGCACCGCGCGCCGGTATTGCAGCGCGACGGGGCCTCCAACCAAATCGGCTTTATCGAAGTGATCGAAGAAATCCAGCGCGATCACCTTGTCGACCACGTACGTGTAGTAGTTGGAGCTGTAGCCGAAAAGGTGCCCGAAACTCGCGTACTGGCGAACCGCCTCGAGCGGGTCGAATGGATTGAACTTGCGGATCAGCGTTCGCTCGAGCTCGACCGGGTCTACCTTTTCCGGATCCGCAGCGTACAGCTCATATGAAAACTTGCTCTGGTTGACTTGACGCCGCATCCCCAGCGCGCGACCGAAGGCCCCGGCCCGATTCATCCGTTCGATCAGTTCGGTCGGCAACACGGCGCCGGTTTGGTAGTGGCGCGCGAAGGTCTGCAGCAGTCGCGCGTCATGGAAGAACTCCTCGAGCATTTGCGACGGCGCTTCGACGAAGTCCAGTTCGGTTGCGACTCCGCTGGCTGAGGCCCACCGAACCTGGCCGCCGAGCACGGCATGCATCAGGTGGCCCAGCTCGTGGAAGAAGATCACGACGTCGTCGTACTGCATCAGTCCGGGGTCGCCCGCCTTGCCGCCGGGGAAGTTGCACACCAGCCGGCCCTCCGGCATTTGCCTTCCCCTGATGCCCGGCACCAGAGTATTGGAGTTGAACCACTGGTCCTTGCCCGGACGTGGGTGCATGTCGAGGTAAATGCGGCCGATCCGCTTCTTGTATCGAGGGCTCTGCGGATCCTGGTCGACCACATCCCAGGCGGTTACCGAAGGGTCCCACACCGGAGCGTGAGGAGCGCGATCGAAGCGCACATGAAACAGCTTGCTGGTCGCTGCCAGGATCCCGCTTTCCACTTGCGCATATGGGAAGTACGGCCGCACCTGTTGCGAATCGAAATCGAATTGGTGTCGCGAATACGCCTCGAACCAGTAGAAGCGGCTGCCCATGTCGATCGAAGCCAAACTGGGCTGTTGCGATTGTGCGAACTTCAGCAAAATCTCGTACTCGCGCTGCGCCGGCTCGCGCGTAACCTCATCAACCTTGTCCAGAAACGTCTGTAGCTGCGCCGGGTTGGCCATCATCAGGTCCGCCAGCGCCATGTCCGGCCAGGCCGAATAACCGAGCAGATTCGCGATCTGGTGCCTGAGCTTCAGGAGCTGTCGCAGCGGCGCGTCGTTCTGCGGGTACGCGCGCGTCGTAAACGCGACGTAGGCGCGCCGGCGAAGATCCTCGCTGCGCGCGTACTTGGAGACGGGGTTGAAGTCCGGATACGCCGACGTGACGCGGATCTTGCCGTCCGCGCCGGGCCGATGCGAAGCGATGAAATCCGCCGGCAGCCCGGCCAGGTCCTCGGTGCGATCGACTTCGATCGTATTGACGCTCTCGTTGATGTTGCGCTCGAATTCCAATCCATTCTTCGTCACTGCGTCGAGCAGCTCGTGCAGGTGCGCACGGGTTGCCTCGTCGCGGTCCGCTCCGGCCAGATGGAACTCGAGCAGAGCCCGTTGCAGAACGTAACGGGTTGCGGCGTCCGCGCCAGCCGCATCGATCGCCGCAAGAGCATGGTAGACCCGCGCGTTCAGCGACAGCGTGTTTACCTCCTCTTCCACGCGTTGCGCCTGAGCCTGGGCCGCGTCGCGGATCTCGCGCCGTGCGTGGACGCTTTGCAGCAAGCTCATCTGGCTGTCCGCCAGCGCCAATTCTCCGACTGCTTCGTCGTACGGCGCGAAGGTGGCATCGATCGTGCGCGGCGTCGAGTCGGCCGTAACCTTGGCGATCCAGCTCTTGTACTTGGCGATGTGGGCGTCGGTCCAGGTCTCCAGCGAAGCGGGAGTCACGCCTCCGACCCATGCATGGAGGGGATCCGCTTGCGCGGCTAAGCTGGGCTGCATCGCGATCGACGCCAACAACGCGCAAGCCCAAATGGCGTGAGCTGCACCGGAACGG
>Ga0187846_10001208_pt1 | contig 14598 bp, 12 predicted proteins | sample TC_taG_FD_161473 | JGI IMG/M metagenome (GOLD analysis project Ga0187846, IMG submission 161473) | Biofilm microbial communities from the roof of an iron ore cave, State of Minas Gerais, Brazil - TC_06 Biofilm (v2) | ecosystem: Environmental > Terrestrial > Deep subsurface > Cave > Wall biofilm...
AAGACGAGTTCGCCTCGCGCGGACTCGCCGCGCATTTTGTCCAGTCGAGCCTCTCCGTCAATACAGCCCGGGGGACGCTGCGCGGGATGCACTACCAGTGTGCGCCCCACGAAGAAGCCAAAGTAGTCACCTGTGTCCGGGGCGCCACCTTCGACGCGGTGATCGACCTGCGGCGCGACTCGCCGACCTACCGCCGCTGGTTCGCGGCGGAGTTGACCGCCCAGAACTACCGGATGCTCTACGTCCCGGAAGGGTGCGCGCACGGCTTCCAGACGCTGGAGGACGACACGGTCGTCGTCTACCAGATGTCCGAGTTCTATCACCCGGAATCTACGCGGGGCGTCAGGTGGGATGATCCGGCTTTCGGCATTGCATGGCCGCTGCGCCCTACCGTGATATCCGGTCAAGATCGGGCGTATGCGAGCTTTGAGTGGTCGAATGCATAAAGGGGTCCGTATGCGGGAAAAGATAAGGGAGTATTGGGACGAACGCGCAAGAAGTTACTCCGGTAGTGTAGGGGCGACGACGGATGATGTGTATTTGAGAGAGCTGGAGATCTTCACCATCGTCACAACTCTTCGTGAATTGGATCTGCCCAAGCCCGCACGGGTACTCGACGTCGGATGTGGGGACGGGTACTCGACACTTAAGGTTGCGGACACATTTCGCGATATGCAGTTCCTTGGCATTGACTTTAGCGAGGGTATGATCAAGATTGCCCGCCAGCGACTGGAAGCCCGACCCGATCTCATGAATCATGTTGCCTTCATTGTAGGGGATGTGACTGACGTAGGACAGGTGTGCGGTGACTCGGTCTACGATGTCGCTCTCACCGATCGCTGCCTGATCAATCTCAATTCATCCGAGGTCCAATCCGAGGCGATCGCTCGGATCGCAGAGCACACACGGCCGGGGGGCTTCTATATCGCGATCGAAAACTTTGTCGAAGGTCATGAGAAAATGAACGAAACCCGGGGTTTGGTGGGGCTCCCCCCCATCCCCGTCAGGTGGCACAATCTGTACTTCAAAGAAGACGAATTCGTTCGTGCCGCTGGGTGCTTTTTTGAGGACATTGTCTTTAAAAATTTCTCCAGTTCTTACTACTTTGCGACGCGCGTCATCTACTCAGCCATGTGTCAGATGCGAGGCGAGGTCCCTGACTACCATCACGAGATCCACCAACTTGCTGTCAGGCTCCCGTGGTTCGGGGAGTTTAGTCCCATCAGAATGGCTGTGATGCGGCGCCGAAAGTCGAGCCCGATGAGCCGAGCAGTGGCCGTTTCGCGATGAAACACACGTCTGGCGCCGCCCGTATGAACCCGATTCATGCATTCGCAGACGAAAGGCGGGCCGCCATCAAGAAGATGGCCACCGATACGCGCCTGCGAGACTTGACCAGGCGGTGGTTTCTGCAAAGCTGCCGGCACACGTATTCGTACAACTTCTCCTGGCTGGGCCGACCTATCATCCAGTTTCCCCAGGACATCATCGCGATGCAGGAGATCATCTGGCGGGTCAAACCTGACCTCATCATTGAAACCGGCATCGCCCACGGCGGCTCGCTCGTCTTCTACGCGTCCCTGCTCGAGTTGATCGGAGAGGGCGGACAGGTGCTGGGCGTCGATACCGACATCCGCGAGCACAATCGCGTTGAGATCGAACGGCCCCCCCTGGCGAAGCGCATCACCATGATCCAAGGCTCGTCGATCGACGAGGCGACGCTGAGACAGGTCGCCGCGCGTTCGCGGACGGCGCGGCGGGTGCTCGTCGCGCTCGATTCCAACCACACCCACCAGCACGTCCTCACCGAGCTGCGGCTCTATTCTCCCCTGGTCACGCGCGACAGCTACCTGGTGGTGTTCGACACCATCGTGGAGGACATGCCCGCGGATTTCTTCCCGCAGCGTCCCTGGGGGCGGGGCAACAATCCCCGGACGGCGGTGCGGGAGTTCCTGAAGACGAACGACCGGTTCGTCATCGATCGGGAGATCGGGGACAAGCTCCTCATCACGACGGCGCCCGACGGATATCTGCGATGCGTAAAGGAATAGCCGGGAAGCGAATCCCGGTCGCCGGCCCCTGGATCACACAAAAAGAAGTGGACTACGTTGCCGACGCCGCGGCGCACGCCTGGTACGAGCACGCGCACGCGTACCAGGATCGGTTCGAGAAGGCCTTTGCCGAGTACGTGGGCGTGCGGTGCGCGGTCTGTCTCCCCTCGTGCACGTCGGCGATTCACCTGTCCTTGCTGGCCCTCGGGATCGGCGCGGGGGACGAGGTGATCGTGCCGGACGTCACGTGGATCGCCTCGGCGGCGCCCATTACGTACGTCGGAGCGACGCCGGTGTTTGCCGATATCGATCCAGAGACGTGGTGTCTCTCTGCCTCCGCATTCGAAGCATGCCTCACCCCGCGGACCCGGGCCGTGATCCCCGTCGACCTCTACGGGATGATGCCGGATCTGGCGTCCATCCTGCGCATCGCGCGGCGCCACGGCGTGGCGGTCATCGAGGACGCCGCGGAAGCCATCGGATCGGAATACACGGGGCGGAAGGCGGGAAGTTTCGGCGACACCGGGGTGTTCAGTTTCCACGGCTCCAAGACCCTGACCACGGGGGAGGGGGGCATGCTGGTCACCGATCGGGAGGAGACGCACCAGCGCGTCCTCTTCTTGCGGGACCACGGCCGCGACCCTGGCGGCCGGATGTTCTGGAACACGGAAGTGGCCTACAAGTATCGGATGAGCAGCCTGCAGGCCGCGCTGGGTCTCGCGCAGCTCGAGCGGATCGAGGAGTTGCTGGCCCGCAAGCGGCAGATCGTCGGCTGGTACCACAGAGCACTCGCCGGGGTGGAGGGGCTCACCCTGCCTCGTGACGCGGACGGGGCCCGGAGCGTCCCGTGGATGGTGACCGTGATCGTCGCCGAGACGTTCGGCGTCCAGAAAGAGGACCTCATCGAGGGGATGCGCGCGCACGGCATCGATTGCCGCCCGTTCTTCTATCCGCTCAGCTCGCTCCCCGCGTACGCGCACCTCGCGCAGGCGCGCGGGCGGAACACCGTGAGCTACCGCCTCAGCCCGTACGGGATCAACCTGCCGTCCGGGCTGACGTTGACCAGAGAGGCCGTGGCGTACGTGTGCGAGACGCTGAACAGCCTGCTCCACCATGGCTAGGGTGTTCCGGAACATCCTGTACAACGTGCTCGGGCAGGCGCTGGCGATCGCCTTGGGGTTCGTGGCGGCGCGCTTCGTCTATAGACAGTTGGGCGAGGACGCGCTGGGCATCATGTACTTCACGCTCACCCTGTCCACGGTGCTCTTTGGCGTCCTGGAGATGGGCATCTGTTCGACAACCGTCCGCGAAGTGGCCGCCCATGCCGGCGACGATCCGGGCTACGCGCGCGATCTCGCCCGCACCGCGGGGCTGTTCTATTGGTTCGCCTGGGCGGGGCTCGCGGCGGGCGTCTATTACGGGGCGCCCGCCCTGGTGGAGCGCTGGGTCCACCTCAAGGCGATGGATGCGCCCACCGCCGCCCGCATGGTGCGGATGCTCGGCATAAGCGGCCTGCTCGTGTTGCCCCGGGCGTTGTACGGCAGCATTCTTCGGGGTCTGGAGCGGATGGAATTCCCCAATGCGATCGACGTCGCCGTGGCGGCGCTCCAGCAGGCCGGCATCATCGTGCTCCTGGCGCTCGGGAGCGCGGTACTCCCGGTGGCCGCATGGATCGCCGCGTGCGCGGTGCTGGGGACGGGGGCGTACGCGGCGGCGTCCGCGCGGTTCCTGTCGCTCCGTTCCCTCCTCCCCGGGTACGCCGCTCATGTGGTCCGCAGAAACGCCGGATTCAGCGCCCAAATGATGTCCATCTCCATATTGTCGCTCGTGCATATGCAGACCGACAAGGTGATCCTGAGCGCCCTTTTTTCGATCGGCATGCTGGGGTATTACGGCTTCATCTACGGGGTGACCACCCGGGTGTCGGGCCTCGCCGAGGCGGTGGGGCAGGCGGTCTTCCCGTCCTTCTCCGCGTTCCTCTCACGTGGGGATCGGGACGGGGCGATGCGCCAGTACTGGACGTCGCAGGACCTGGTCTGCCTGGGGTCCGTGCCTTTGTTCGGCGCGATCATCTTTTCGGCGCCGCTCCTCCTGGGGTTTGTCTTTACCGGCACCGTCGGCCGGACGCTGTTGCTGCCCCTGGCACTGCTCTGCCTGGGCTTCTACCTCCACGGGAGCCTCGTGGTGCCGTACGCCTTTTCCCTCGCCGTCGGGAAGCCGGAGATCTCCGTCCGGATGAATCTCGTAGCCTTGATCGTCGCGGTCCCCGCGACGGTCGCGCTCGTCTATGTCCTGGGCGTTGTCGGGGCCGGCGCGTCGTGGGTGGTCTACAATGTGTTTGCCTACGCGTATGGCGTGCCGCGGATCTGCGCGGAATGCCTGCGCGTCCCGGCCCTGGAGTGGTACAGGCACGTGGGCAAGATCCTGGTACTCGCCGGCCTGACGTATGGCCCGGCATGGAGAGTCCTGGACTCCCTCGGCACTCCCTCTCCTGGCGCCGCGATGCTCGCCTATACGGGCGCCACGCTGGCATTCGCGCTGGGGGCCTACGCGCTTGCGCGTGAGGAGCTCCGGGGGACCGTGGCGAGGTCGCTCCGGGCGGTCAGAATGAAAGTCGTGGAGAGTGCGTGAGCGGCGGGGCCGTCATGTCGACAGAAGCCCGCCCGTTTTTCTCCGTGGTCATTCCCACCAAGAATAGACCCGCGTTGCTCCGGGACGCGATCCGGAGCGTGGTGCTCCAGGAATTCGACGATGTTGAAGCGATCGTCTCCGACAATTGTAACGATGATCGGACCAGGCAGACGGTCGACCATTTTCGCGCCGATGCGCGCCTCCGGTATGTTCGGACCGATGCCGAGTTGCCGATGCCCGACCACTGGGAGTTTGCGACGACCAAAGCACGCGGCAGATACGTCCTCGTGCTCACCGATCGGTCGGTCTTGACGCCGCGGGCGCTGGCAACGATTCACCGGGTCATCACCTCGAGCGGCGACGCCGCCGCCGTGTGCTCGTGGCGCTGGGCCCTCTACGATGACACCCGGCGGATCCTGCTCGACAGCGCCGGGGGCGCTCCTCGGGGCAAGGCCGTGGTGGTGGATTCCGTACGCGTCGCCGAGGCGTTCGTGAACAAATCCGGGGCCTATCCCTACGCGCTTCCCCGCGGACTCAACAGCAGTTACCGCGATGATGTGGGGCGGAGCATCCGGGACACATTCGGGCGGCTCTTTGGGCCGGTCAGCCCCGATTTCACGTCGGCATTTCTGCTGCTGGCCCACACGCCCCGGGTGACCTACATCGACGACCCGCTGTTCATTTCCCAGGGCCTCAGCGTCAGTAACGGCGGGAAAGGGATCGCCTCGACCGCGCGCCCCTACCTGGAGACGCTCGGGCTCCGGGCCTTCTATGAACACGTGCCGATCAAAGCGCCCATCGTGGAAAACGTGATCATGAACGACTTCCTGAGCGTGCAACGGCGCGCCGGCGGGAACCTCGCGGGCGTGGCCCTGAATTGGGTCGAGTACTTTGCCGCCTGTTATCGTGAACTGCTCGAGAAAGAAGAGGCCGGTCTGCTTGCGCCGCCGGTCTTGGCGGGCTTGTTCGCCGAATGGGGTCGGGCGCTCGCCGGATTCGACCCGGCCACCCGGGATGCCGTCCGCTCCAAGATCGCTCGATTGAAAACCCACATGCTGAAGCGCGTGGCGAAACACAGCCCGCTCGGCCCCTCGCTGGCCAGGCTGAAGCGCGCTCTCGGAGCGTCCCGGCGCTTTGAAAGCGCGCTCGGCGCGGCCGGCTTTCGGCCAGAGACGCCGTGACGGCCCTTCCGTGAAAGTCGCGGTGCTCCCGGACGCGGGCTCCTCACCGCCAGAGGCCCGACCTTGCGTGCTGATCGTGACGGGCCTGTTCCCGACCCCGGGGACGTTTTCGTTCTCCGGAACGTTTGTCGTCCAGCAGATGCAGGCGCTGCGGCAGTACTACCGGGTGGTCATGCTCGTTCCGTACGTCGTGCGTCCGCGGTCGCTCGCGCGGGTCCTGGTGTCCCGGCGCCATACGCGGGACCGGGGGTTCGACGTGCACCTGCTTCCCTGCCTCCCCGTCCACCTGGCGCTGCCGTATGCGTGGTCGAGAATCGCCACCCTGATGCGGTCGCGGCCGGGTTCACGGGACGCTCGTCACACCCTGCCCGCCGAGATCAAGCACTCCCTCGCCTCCGTGATTGTGCGTGCGGCGGAACGCCTCCACCGCCACTACCGGTTCGCATTGGTGCACGGCCATGAACTCTTCATCGGCGACGAAGCGGCGACGATCGGCCGGCGGCTCAACATTCCGTCGATCGTGACGATTCATGGGCTCTACGATTTTCACGCGTCTGTGTGGGGGCCGGCCGCGATGCGGGCCATTCTCGAGAACCTGCGCCGCGCGGACTATCTGCTCACGGTTTCGGACATCGCCCGCCGGACGTACGCTCCGCGCGTCAACAAGCCCATTGGTGTCATCAGCAATGGCTACACCCCGGCCCGAGACCGGCCCATCGTCCCGCCGGACGTGCTGACGTTTGTCCGGGGCCGAACGGTCGCGCTCTACGTCGGTTTCCTCGTCCCGTCCAAGCGGGTCGACGTGCTGTTGGAGGCGGTGCGAAACCTGGTAAAAAGCGTAGGCCGGCAGTTCTGTCTCTTGATCGTGGGTGCCGGCCCCGCGCAGCGGGCGCTCCGGGCCTTCGTCGACACGCACGGGCTCGGCGGGCAGGTCCGGTTCGAGGGCGCAGTCGATCCCTCGCGGATTCCGGCCTACTTCGCGCTCGCCGACTTCCTCGTCCAGCCGAGCGCAAGCGACAGCTTTTCCATGGCGTGCCTGGAAGCCATGGCGTATGGCCGGCCGGTCATCTGTACGGCGAATGTCGGTATGGCCGAGTACATCCACGACGGCATCGAAGGGTACGTGGTGCGGCCCGGCGACCCAGACGAGTTGACGGACCGCATCCGTCTCCTGTTGACCGATGGGGACCGCCGGCGCGAGATGGGAGGACGGGCGCTTCGGCGGGCGAGGGATTTCGCGTGGGACGTCAAGATTCGCGAAGTCGTGGACTTCTATGCCCAGGTTATGGATCGTGCAGTCCACGCATAGGATCCTCATCGTCACCAGTTGGGCGCCGCCGATGGTCGGTGGACCGCGAAATTTCTACCACCTCGTCTCCGAGTTTCCGCCTGAATCGTACGCGATCCTGACACGCAACGGATTGGTGCCGTCCGCCGGCGCCGATCACGTCGGCCGGCTGGTAGCGTCGGCATCCGAGTCCCCGACGGGCACAGCCGGCGTGGCCGGCCAACTCTTGCGCGTGCTCCGGGTGGCCACCCCCGTCCCGACTCTCGTCACGATCGCCGCGATGGTGAGGCGGGGCGTCGCGGTGGTTCGCCGGGGCGGTATCACGCGCATCCTGGGGGTGTCCGACAACGGTCCCGCCCTGATCGCCGCGCACCAGATTTCACGGCGCACCGGCGTGCCCTATGCCCTCTACCTCTACGACCTGTATCGCGGCAACCACCTGGCGCCGTTCGACCGCCTGCTGGCGCATTTCACCGAACACACCCTGCTGCGGGGCGCGAAACCGGTCATCGTCACGAACGAAGCGACCGAGTCCTGCTATCGCACGAGGTACGCGCACCTCGACCTGGCCGTCGTCTACAACTCCGTGCGCGGAAGTGACTACGCGTCCTATCGCACGCCGTACCGGCCGGCGCCCCCGTATGCCATCGTCTTCACCGGCCACGTGTACTGGGCGCAGCGGCAGAGTGTCTTGAACATGGTCCGGGCGATGGAGGAATTGGAAGACTTGCCGGTCCATCTGGACCTGTACACCCCGCGGCCGGACCGGAAGTTGGCGGCCGCGGTACGCGCCACTCCCCGCGTGCGCGTGCTGTCCGCCCCCGCGGCGAGCATGCCCGCCGTGCAGTCGCGCGCCACGCTGCTCTTTCTGCCGCTGGCCTGGAACACGCCGAGTCGACAGATCATCGCCACGGCCAGTCCCGGCAAGCTCACCGACTATCTCGCCGCCGGCCGGCCGCTCTTGATTCACGCTCCCGCGTATGCGTTTGTGACGCAGTATGCGCGGCGGCACGATCTCGGCGTCGTGGTGGATGTGAATGACCATCGGGCGCTCGCGCACGCCGTGCGGCGGTACCTGCAGGACCCCACGGTGGGCGAACGCTTCGCAGAGAACGCCGCCCGCCTCTTTGCGGCGGGCTACGAGGCCAAGGCGAATGCGACGAGGCTCTGGAGCCTCCTCAGCCACTGACCGGTCTCCCGCGAAACACGTTTTTCTTTGCTCGATTGGGATGGCTTTCGACGGGCTTGGCTTGCTTTTCGCAGACATAGCCATTAAAATAGCCTTATCAGGACAGTCGAGGTGGGAGCATGAAGGTGGCGAACACCGTGGAACTCAAGAACAGAACCAATGCGCTCCTCCGACAGGTGGTGGGTGGGGAGCCGGTCATTGTGACAAACCGCGGTAAACCCGTGGCCGCCCTGACCCGCCTTTCCGAGGACGACCTTGAGGATTTCGTGCTCGAGCACAGCCCCAAAATTAGGCGCCTTCTAGCGCAGGCCGAGGCGGATCGCAAAGCCGGCCGGGTTGTCTCCCTCGATGAGTACATGCATGGCCAGCGCAGCAAGTGACCCGGTGTACAGTCCGGCTAACCCGTGCAGCGCAGCGAGATTTGGATCAGCTGTCTTCACCTGTTCGAGACCAGATCATCGCCGATCTTTCCACCCTCCAAGAACATCCCTTAGGCCCGCCTCCCCGAATTAAGCGTCTTCGCGGCTTTTCGTTTCCTCTCTACCGCGTCCGAACCGGCGATTATCGCTCGCTCTACCGCGTCGATGAGACCCTGGTCACTGTCATGAGAGTTATCAATCGCCGCGCCCTGGACCGAACACTCCGACAACTCCGTTCCTGAACTCAGATGATCAGCGCCCACCGCGGCGGGGGTTGCTGGTCGGCGCTCCGCTCCCCTGAATTTCCGAACGCTTCTACGCCCGCCGGACCGCCGCTGCGTGGCCTCCAGTCTATAACAGCGTGCCCGGCGGTACATTAGAGTACGGATGCAGATGCTGTTGGTCCCCTGGTGCCTGGCGGCGTCCGTGAAGGTGCGGCGGGGTGATCCCGCATGTCTGCCGAGACCCTGACGCCGCGCCTTCTCCTCGGCGACACCGCCGTCGACGACCGCGGCGAAGTCGGCTTTGTCAACGACTTCGACTTCTCACGCGTCCGGCGATTCTATACCGTGACCAATCACGGCAAAGGATTCGTGCGCGCCTGGCACGCGCACCGGCGCGAGGCGAAGTATGTGCTCGTGATCCGGGGGACGGCCCTCGTGGGCGCCGTGGCCATCGACAACTGGGAGGCGCCCTCCAAAGAGAGCAAAGTCTGGCGGTACGTCCTCTCCGCGCATAAGCCGGCCATCCTCTACATCCCCCCCGGATATGCGAACGGGTTTATGTCGCTGACCGAAGACGCGAAGGTGATCTTCTTTTCCACGGCCACGACGGAAGAGAGCCGGAGCGACGACGTGCGCTTCCCGGCGCGGTACTGGGACATCTGGACCGTGGGCGAACGGTAGGGGAGGGGCCAGATGATCCGCGTGATCGTCCTGGGCGCCTCGGGCATGCTGGGCTCGATGGTGGCCAACGTGCTCTCCCAGGACCCCCAGCTCGCGGTGGCGGCCACGGTCCGCAGCGAGAGCCTGTCGAGGATCGCCGGGGCGCGTCTGCGGGGCGTGGAGTGGCGGATCTTTGAGGCGGGAGGCCCGGGGCGTCTCTCGGATCTCGATGTGCTCCGGGAGCAGGAGTGGATCGTCAACTGCATCGGCATCACGAAACCCCTGATCCGCGACGATGCCCCCGCCGACGTCGAGCGCGCGGTGCAGGTGAATGCCGTGCTGCCGTATCGGATCGCCGCGCAGGCCGTGGCGACCGGGGCGCGGGTGATCCAGATCGCCACCGACTGCGTGTACTCCGGGGCTCGCGGAGGGTATCAGGAGGACGACCCGCACGACGCCCTCGACGTCTATGGGAAGACGAAGAGCCTGGGGGAAGTCCCGGACCCCCGCGTTTATCACCTGCGGTGTTCCATCGTGGGGCCTGAACCGAAAGAGGGGAAGTTCCTGCTGGAGTGGTTGTGCCGTCAGCCTCGCCGGGCGCGCGTGAAAGGGTACGCCAACCACCTGTGGAACGGCGTGACCACCCTGCAGTTCGCGCGGGTTACGCAGGCCATCATCAAGCGCGGCGTCGACCTGCCCATCCGGCAGCACCTCGTGCCGGCGGGGGTGATGACGAAGGCGGAGCTGCTCCGCGAGTTTGCCCGCCGTTACGGCCGTGAGGACGTGGAGATTGAGAGCGTGGCCGCGGAGCACCGCGTCGACCGGACGCTCGCCACACGCCGGCCCGACATCAATCGCGCGCTCTGGGCGGCGGCGGGATACGCGGAACCTCCCGGGATCCCGGAGATGATCCTCGAGGCGAGCCGGTACGCCTATCAGATGGCCGGCCTGGTCGCCGCGGCGTGATCCCAGGCACCCGGGCGGTATCGTGATCATCGTATGGCCGGGAAGACGATTGCGGTCGTCCTCGGGATTCGGCCGGATATCATCCGGGCGAGCATCATCCTGGATTTATTGCAGCGCAGTAGCCGGTGCGACCTGACCTTTATCTGGTCCGGGCAGCATTACTCGGACAACCTCAAGGATATTTTTTTCCGAGAGCTGGGGATCAGATCTCCCGATGTCGAGCTCGGCGCGGCCGCGGACAGCGACGCCGACGTGGTCGCGCACGTCGTGCGCACCCTTGGCCCGGTCTTGGCGGACCTGCGGCCGGCCGCCGCCGTCTTCCTGGGAGACACGAACACCGTGATGGGGTGCGTGGCCGCGGCGCAGCTCAACATTCCCATCGTGCACATCGAGGGCTGCATGCGGTCCTACGACTGGCGCATGCCGGAAGAGAAGCACCGCGTCGTGGCGGATCACCTGTCGGACGTGATGTATGCCTACCTGGAGGAATACAAGCTCCAGGGGCTCCGGGAAGGGCTCAACCCGCGCAGCATTCTCGTCACCGGGAACCCGATCGTCGACGTCCTGGACAAGTACTACTTTTCCCGCCGCGCGCACTACGCCGCGGTCGGTCGCGATCAGTTCTTCCGGGACCGGGGCCTCGCGAGATCTCAGTATCTCTTGATGACGTGTCATCGCCGCGAGAATGTGCAGGACCGATCTTCCCTCAGCCGGATCCTCGAGCTCGCCGGAGCGGCGGGCAGGCCCGTGTACTTTGCCGCGAGCTACCGGACGCAGCGGGCCATCGCCGAAGGCGGCCACAGGGTCCCGGGGAATGTGACGGTCGTCGATCCCGTGGGCTACGATGAATTCCTCATCTTGATGACCAACGCCCGCGGGGTGATCACCGATTCCGGCACCGTCGTCGAGGAAGCGTGCGTGCTGCAGGTGCCCGCGGTGCAGCTGCGGACGGCAACCGAGCGGCCGCAGGTGTACGACGTCGGCGCGTGCGTCAAGTTCGACCCGACGCGACCCGACAAGTATCCGCCTGGCGTGGTGCTGGAGAAGCTGAACGCCCTTTCCGGCAGGTCATGGCCGAACCCTTTCGGCGACGGGAAAGCGTCACAGCGGATTGTGCGCGATCTGCTCCGCCGGATCGACGAGGGCGACTTTCACCAACACAGGCCCGAGGATTACGCCGTCGACATCAGCCGGGCATTCCGGGACGACGCCCCGTAGCCCCGCGTCGTGCGCCATGAAGGTCGTCATCTTGTCCCAGTTCTATGCGCCGGAGCCGCTCCCCAAGCCGCATCACCTCGCCGAGGGCCTGCACGAGCGGGGTCACGAGGTTACCGTCCTCACCGGGTTTCCCAATTACCCCTCCGGGCGGCTCTACCCCGGCTACCGCCTGCGGCCCTGGTCGATGGAAGTGGTTCGCGGCGTTCGCACGGTCCGTCTGGCCCTCTATCCGGACCACAGCGCGAGTCCCGTCCGGCGCATCTGTAATTATGCGTCGTTTGCGGCCGCGGCGTCGACGATCGGGCCGGCGGTATGTGGGTCCCCGGACGCGATGTACGTGTTTCATCCTCCGTCGACGGTCGGGGTGGCCGCGTGTCTGATTTCGTGGCTCCGGCGGGTACCTTTTGTTTATGAGGTCGCGGATCTGTGGCCTGAGGCCGTGGTCGCGAGCGGGATGCTGAAGAGCCCCCTGGCCGCCGCCTTCGTGGAGCGAGTCGAGCAGTCTGTGTACGCGCGCGCGGGCGCGGTGGCGGCCGTGACGCCGGGGATCGCCGAGCACCTAAGACGGGATGGCGTGGCGCGCGACAAACTCCACGTCATCACCGACTGGGCCGACGAGCGGGTCTACCGGCCCGTGCCCCCCGAGCCCGCGCTTTCGGAGCGCCTCGGGATGGCCGGGAGGTTCAACGTGGTGTTTGGCGGGCAGGTGGGGCTGGTGCAGAGACTGGACACGGTGGTTGAGGCGGCGGCGATGCTGCGGGCACACCCCGCTATTCAGTTTGTCATCGCCGGGGACGGGATCGACCGGGCGCGCCTCGAGCGGGCGAGTGCGGATCGGAACCTCACCAACCTCCGGTTTCTCGGGCAGCTGCCGGCGGAAGGGATGCCGCGTTTGTACGCGCTCGCAGACGTTCTGCTTGTCCACCTCAGCGCTCAGCCGATTTTTCATCTGAGCGTCCCGGCCAAGACGTACGCGTACATGGCATGTGAAAAACCGGTGCTCATGGCCGCCGACGGAGCGGCCGCGGACCTGATTCGGGCGAGCGGCGCGGGCTTGGCGTGCGCACCGGAGGATCCCGGGGCTCTCGCCGAGACCGTGCTCGAGTTTTTCCGTATGTCGCCCGAGTCTCGGGCGGGACTGGGACGCCGCGGGCGGGAGATGTTTGTGCGGCACTACTCGCGCGCCGTGGGCGTGGCCCGGTGCGAGGCGCTGCTCAGCGCGATCGCGGCACGGAAACCGTCCGCATGAGTCGAGTACACTCGCTCGTTCCTGAGCCCCGTTCGCCGCGACGTGACGGACGACGGGTGTGGGTGCGCGTTACGCGCGGAAGCATCCTCCGAGTTGCCGCCGACGCGCTCCTCATCAACGCGGCCCTGTTCCTGGCATCGGCCATTCGCTTTGTGTCCTTCTTTAGCGCCGCGGTGGTCTCGGCACCCGCGCGGGATGTGTTGCGCGAGATCGTGAGCGCATACTGGATGACCTCGATCGTCGTGACGCCGATCGCCCTCGCCGTCTTCTCCGCGAGCGGCTTCTACACACACGGCCGCGCGTACCGCGGGAAATACAAAGCGGTGATCGTCCTGCAGGCCGTGACGCTCGTCTATCTGATCCTGGGCTCGCTCGCCTACGTTCGGCTCGTGACCCCGGTACCGCGCGGCATGTGGCTGGGTGGATGGGCGCTCATGTGCCTCGCCGTCGGCGGCGCGCGTCTCTTGGCCGCCGCCTGGTCGGGAGTCGTGCGGTGGGAAGACCGCTGGCTGCGGCAGGCGACGGACGGACCAATCCGGCGGGTGCTGGTCATCGGCGGGGCGGGATATGTGGGATCGGCGCTCCTGCGGCGGCTGCTGGCGCGCGGCTATGTGGTGCGCGTGCTGGATCTCCTGCTCTACGGGGAGCGGGCGATGGCCGAACTGCGCTCCCATCCCCACTTCGATTTTGTCCAGGGCGATTTCCGGAACATCGAGACCGTGGTCAGGTGCATGCAGGACGTTGACGCGGTCATCCACCTGGGGGCGATCGTGGGGGATCCGGCAGGCGACCTCAAGCCCGAGGTGACGTACGAAGTCAACGTGGCCGCCACCCGCCTCATCGCGGAGATCGCCCGCGGCTATGGCGTGCGCCGGTTCGTCTTTACGTCGACCGCGAGCGTGTATGGCGCAAGTGAGCAGATGCTGGACGAGCGGTCGGCCGTCAACGCGATGTCGTTGTACGCGAGGTCAAAGCTGGCCGCGGAGCGTCTCCTGCTGGCCATGGCCGACGGCCGGTTCTCCCCGGTGGTCCTCCGGCTCGGCACCCTCTACGGGTTGTCCTACCGCCCCCGGTTCGACCTCGTGGTCAACCTCCTCGCGGCGCAGGCGGTCCTGGAGCGGAAGATCGCGATCATCGACGGCGACCAGTGGAGGCTGTTCGTGCACGTGGACGACGCCGCCCGCGCCATTCTCACGTGCCTCGAGGCGTCCGCGGGCCTGGTGGCCGGGCAGATTTTTAACGTCGGCGATACGCGCGAGAATTATCGGCTCGCGGACATCGGGCGGACCGTCGGGGAGGTCGTGCCGGGGACCACGGTCGCCGACGTGCAGAGCGGCGGGTCGCAACGCAGTTATCGCGTTTCGTGCGAGAAGATCCGGCAGTGGCTGGGATTCCAACGGACGCGCACCGTGCGGGACGGGGTGGTGGAGATCACGGGCGCGATTCGCCGCGGCGAGATCCGGGAGTATTCCGCCAGCGAGTACAGCAACTACAAGTTCCTGTCCGAACCCGGCGTCATGCC
>Ga0187846_10001209_pt1 | contig 14592 bp, 11 predicted proteins | sample TC_taG_FD_161473 | JGI IMG/M metagenome (GOLD analysis project Ga0187846, IMG submission 161473) | Biofilm microbial communities from the roof of an iron ore cave, State of Minas Gerais, Brazil - TC_06 Biofilm (v2) | ecosystem: Environmental > Terrestrial > Deep subsurface > Cave > Wall biofilm...
CTACGCGGACGGGACTGTGGACACGTCGCGCGGCCGGATGGTCTGGGTCTGCGAAGATCATCAGACCGGCTCGGCCCAGCCGGTCAATTCGCTCGTAGATATCGCCGTCGACGGATCGCGGGCGCCACGCACACTGGTCTCCGGCAACGATTTCTATGCGGCTCCGCGCATCAGCCCCGACAATACGCGGCTCGCCTGGCTCGAATGGCGTTACCCCAACATGCCGTGGGACGGCACCGAGCTGTGGGTCGGACATTGCGACGCGGATGGCACGATCACCGATAAGAAAAAGGTAGCCGGCGGCGATGCCGAATCGATCTGTCAGCCGGAGTGGTCGCCCGACGGGGTCCTTTATTTCGTCTCCGACCGCGGCGGATGGTGGAACCTCTACCGCGTTGCGGGTGACCCGCTCGGCGCCGGCGCCGCCATCGAGGCGGTCTACCCGCTGGCCGCGGAGTTCGGTTCGGCGCAATGGAGTTTTCGGCCATCGCGCTACGCCTTCGCGTCGGCGCAGCGCCTGATCTGCAGCTATTCGCGAGACGGCGCGGCGTTTCTGGCGTCCGTCGACCTCAGCACATTGGCAGTGACGCCGATCGCGACGCAGTTCACCGAGATCGGCTCGCTCTGCGCCGACGCCGGCCATGTTTATTTTGTCGGGGCTTCGCCGACGCATTTCCCGGCGATCATCAAACTGGCTCCGGCCTCGGGTCAGGCGGGGATCCTCAAAACGTCGAATACGCAAGATGTGCGCGCTTATGACGACTATCTTTCGATTGCCCAGCCGATCGAGTTTCCGACCGAGAATGGGCTGACCGCCTTTGGGCTGTTCCACCCTCCTGCCAATCGCGATTTCACTGCTCCAACTGGTGAGCTTCCGCCTTTGATCGTACGCAGTCACGGCGGGCCGACCAGCGCGTTCTCATCGGCTCTCGACTGGGGTGTGCAATACTGGACCAGTCGCGGATTTGCCGTTCTGAATGTGAACTATGGCGGGAGCACCGGCTACGGGCGTGCGTATCGCGAGCGGTTACGCGGCCAATGGGGCATTGTCGACGTCGATGACTGCATCAACGGCGCCAAATATTTGGCGGCAAGCGGACGGGTCGACGGCGGTCGCATGGCGATCCGCGGCGGCAGCGCCGGCGGCTACACCACCTTGTGCGCGCTGACGTTCCACAATGTTTTCAAGACCGGCGCCAGTTATTATGGCGTCAGCGATCTCGAGGCTCTGGCGAAGGACACGCACAAATTCGAATCGCGTTATCTCGACGGTATGATCGGTGCATACCCCGCACGCCGTGACCTGTATATCGAGCGTTCGCCGGTCCACTTCGCCGATCGTCTGTCAGTGCCGATCGCCTTTTTCCAAGGGGCCGAGGACGCAATTGTCCCGCCCAACCAGGCCGAGGCAATGGTCGAGGCGCTGAAGGCCAAAGGCCTGCCGTTCCAGTACCTGTTGTTCGACGGCGAGCAGCATGGGTTCCGGCGCTCACAGACAATCAAGCGTACGCTCGACGCCGAACTATATTTCTATTCGACTTTCCTCTCGGGAACGAAGCTCGCCTTTGCAATCGAGCCGTAGCTGCAGGCTCAGGCGAGCCAACGCTTGCGTCGGCGATAGTGCTTGATGTCGCGATAGCTCTTTCGACCGCTGGCCGAGAGCCCGAGATAGAATTCTTTGACGTCTTCGTTGGTGCGCAATTCGGCGGCGACACCGTCCATAACCACGCGGCCGTTTTCGAGGATGTAGCCGTAATTGGCGTAGCGCAGCGCGATGTTGGTGTTCTGCTCGGCGACCAAAAAGCCGACATTTTCCGCCGTGTTCAGACGATCGACGATCGCGAAGATCTCTTCGACGAGCTGGGGCGCCAGTCCCAGGGACGGTTCGTCCAGCAGGATCATCTTGGGCCGTGACATCAAGGCGCGCCCGATCGCCGTCATCTGCTGCTCGCCGCCCGATGTATACCCGGCAATGGCGCCTCGCCGGACCTTGAGCCTCGGGAAATAGCTATAGACCTTGGCGAGGTCCTCCGCGACATGGGCACGGCCGTCGGGCCTGGTATAGGCACCTGTCAGCAGGTTTTCCTCGACACTGAGGTGCGCGAAGCAGTGGCGCCCCTCCATGACCTGGATCAGCCCGCGCTTGACGACTGTGGAGGCGTCGAGCGCGTCGATCCGCTCGCCGGCGAAGGTGATCGAGCCCTTGGTCACCTCGCCGCGCTCGGCGCGCAGCAGGTTTGAGATCGCCTTTAATGTCGTCGTCTTGCCGGCGCCGTTGCCGCCCAGAAGCGCGACAATGCTGTGTTCCGGCACTTCGAGCGATACCCCCTTCAACACCAGGACGACGTGGTTGTAGATCACCTCGATGTTGTTGACCGCGAGGAGCGCCTGCGCATCGGACATGGCAGGCGCTTTGCTTAGCGCTACATCACCTTCTCGCAGTCACGCGGCGTGATGCCCTTTTCCTTTGCGTAGGCAAGAGCCGATTCCTTGTACATCTCGGTCAGCATCGTCCGGTCCGGCTGGATCCAATCCGAAACAAACTTCCAGTGCTTGCCATCCCACTGCTGGATGCGGACCTTGCCGTTGCCTTCGTGGTTGTCGCAAGAGAGCGCAATCGGCACCATCAACCCGTCGGCGCCCAACTCGGTAATGCGTTGCGGCGTAATGTCGAGGTGCTCGTATCCCCATTGGACCTGTTCGCCCTTGAGCGGCTTTTTGCCGAACTTCTCCTGTGCCGTCCGGATCGCCTCCAGGTCATAGATCGCGTTGATGACGCCGCGGTTGTAGAGCACCTCGCCGACCTTGTCGCGGGTCGTGTGACCGCCATTTTTGTCATAGACGTATTTGAGGACGTCCTTGATCGCGGGGTAGTCTTGCCCGGCGCCGTGAAAGGTGCCCGACTTGTAGCCGATCGCGGCATCGCCGGCCGGTACGACATCGGGCTCGGAGCCTGACCACCACACGCCGATAAAGTGGTCCATCGGATATCCGACCGATGCCGCCCCCTTGATCGCGGTCGAGTTCATGACCCCCCAGCCCCACATGAACAGCCAATCCGGCCGCTGCTGGCGAATCTGCAGCCAGGTCGCCGACTGCTCGATCCCGGGCGCCGAGACTGGGTATTTGACGAAGGCGTAGCCGTATTTCTGCGACAGCTTTTCGAGCGTCGAGATCGGCTCCTTGCCGTAGGCGATGTCGATATAGACGAGGCCGAGCTTCTTGCCCTTGAGCTTGTCGAGGCCGCCCATCTGGTCACCGACATATTTGACCATCGCGTCGGCTTGCGCCCAATAGGTAGCGGGCAAGGTGAAGACATAGGGGAACACCGCGCCATAGCTGGCGTCTGCGCGGCCATAGCCCATCGAGATGACCGGGATCTTGTCGGCGGTCGCGCGCTCGATCAGCGCATAAGTAATCCCGGTCGAGAGCGGATCGACGAGGCTGGCGCCGGTTGGTCCGTTGTTCTTGAGACGCTCGTAGCACTCGACACCCTTGTCGTTGTTGTAGCTTGTCTCGCATTCCTCATAGGTGATCTTGACGCCCCCGACGCCGCCGTCGCGTGCGTCGATCATGTCGAGATAATCGGCGTAGCCGTCGGCGAACGGGATGCCGTTCGGCGCGTAAGGGCCAGTGCGGTAGACGAGGCGCGGTATGAACTGCTCGTTCTGCGCGAATACCGTACCGGTGCTCAGGTCAAACGCCGTGACCGCGATCGCCGCAACCGCAAGCGATGTTCTGAAAAGGCTCATCTTCCACTCCCTGGGGCGCCAATTGCCGGCTTTCTAGGCTCCCACCGGCTCGGCTGCAAGGCTTCTCGCGTCAGTGCGGAAACGGCCACAGCCGCAGCTTCTCCTTGCCGATCGCCCACAGCCGCGCCAGCCCGTTGGGCTCGACAATCAGGAAAAAGATGATCAACGCGCCAAAGATCATCGATTGCAGATTGCTCACGAGATTGACAGGCAGCTCAAACCCGGCGAGGCGCGGCGCGTTGTCGAGCAGGATCGGCAGCAGCACGATGAAGCCTGCACCGAGGAAGGAGCCCAGGATGCTGCCGAGACCGCCGATGATGATCATGAACAGGATCTGGAACGAGCGGTCGATCTCGAAGGCGCTGGCCTCGACTGCACTGGTATAAATAAACGCCCACATCGCGCCGGCGATGCCGCAGTAAAACGAGCTCAAGGCAAAGGCGAGCAGCTTGGTGCGCAACGGGCGGATGCCGATGATCTCGGCGGCGACGTCCATGTCGCGGATCGCCATCCAAGCGCGGCCGATCCGGCCGCGCACCAGACCCTTGGCAGCCAACGCAAGAAGGACGACGACAGTCAGGACAAACAAATACTTCGCCCGCGGATCGGCCTCGGCGCCGGTGACATAGACCCGGCCAAAGACGGCGCGCGGGGGTGCGCTGATCACGCCCGAGGCGCTGTAATTGAAAAACCACGGGAATTTGTTGAACATCCAGATCAGAAAGAACTGCGCCGCAAGCGTCGCGACGGCGAGGTAGAAACCCTTGATCCTGAGGCTCGGGAAGCCGAACAGCACGCCGACGAGCGCAGTGATGATTCCGGCGAGAAGCAGCGCGAATACGATATTCAGCTCGGGGAAGGCGGTGGTGAGCTTGTAGGTCGCGAAGGCGCCGACTGCCATAAAGCCGCCGGTGCCGAGCGACACCTGTCCCGCATAGCCGGTCAGCAAATTGAGGCCGAGCGCCGCCAGTGCGTAGACGAGAAACGGGACCATGATCGTCAGCAACCAGTACTCGGAGCCGACGGCGGGGACCACGATATACGCAGCAGCAAGCGCCGCGAGCATGAGCCAGCGGTCTTGAGCGATCGGAAAGACCGCCTGGTCGGCGGTGTAGCTCGTCTTGAACTGGCCGACCTCGCGATAGATCACCGGATCGTCGCCCTCGCGAAAGCGGGGGCCCAGGGCAACCGCTGCGACCCTGACCCCCTAGATTCCCGCTTTCGCGGGAAAGACGGAGAAAATTGGCAATGGTTCATTCCTGAAGTCAGACTCGCTCGATGATCCGCTCACCGAAGAGGCCGTGCGGCCGAAACAGCAGAAAGACGAGCGCCAGGGCATAGGCGAACCAGTCCTCGATCGCGCCACCGAAGGCGGGGCCCCAAAAGACCTCGGCGAGCTTCTCGCCGACACCGATGATCAGGCCGCCGACGATCGCACCGGGCACCGAGGTAAAGCCGCCGAGGATCAATACCGGGAGCGCTTTTAGCGCCACCAGCGAGATCGAGAACTGCACGCCTAATCTGCTGCCCCACATGATTCCGGCCACCAGCCCGACGACACCGGCGACCGACCACACGATGACCCAGATCGAGCGAAGGGGGATGCCGACGGATTGGGCAGCCTGGTGGTCATCGGCGACGGCTCTCAGTGCCCGGCCGACCGCGGTGTGCTGGAAGAAGATAGCGAGTGCCGCAACCAGCGAACCCGCGACCGCTGCCGCAACCAGGTCGAACTCATTGACCAGCACTCCGCCGACGATCAGCGGCGCCTTTGGGATGCCGATGTCGAGGGGGTGCACATCGCCGCCCCAGACAAGCTGGCCCAAGCCCTCGAGAAAAAATGCGAGACCGATCGTCGCCATGAACAGGATGATCTGCTCTTGATTGACGAGCGGGCGCAGCACCAGCCGTTCGATAGCCACAGCAAGAAGGATCATTACGGCGATGGCGATTACAAAAGCGGCCCAAATCGGCAGGCCATGCTCGATCAACCCGACAAAGGTTAAGGCGGCGAACAGCACCATCGTCCCTTGGGCGAAGTTAAATACGCCCGAGGCCTTGTAGATCAGCACAAAGCCGAGTGCGACGAGCGAGTACATGACGCCGCTTAGCAGGCCGCCGATGATGACCTCGAGCACGAACTCGGGATTGCTCCACATATTGGCAAACGGCGTGACGAAGACCGTTGCGAGGACATCCATCCGCTGGCCCTTCTACCGCGGTCGGTTTACATCGCCACCGAGCGTCGCGGCGGTGCTGGCGGAGCGCGAACTTCGCCCTGATCGGGCTCGCCAAGGTAGGAGGCGATGACCTCGGGGCTCGCGCGGACCTCGTCCGGCGGCCCATCGGCGATCTTGCGACCGTAATCGAGGACGATAACGCGGTCCGAGATGTCCATCACGACCCCCATATCATGCTCGATCAGCGCGATCGTCGTGCCGAACTCGTCGTTGATGTCGAGGATGAAGCGGCACATGTCCTCTTTCTCCTCGACATTCATCCCGGCCATCGGTTCGTCGAGCAGCAACAGCTCCGGCTCCATGGCCAATGCGCGGCCGAGCTCGACGCGCTTTTGCAGTCCGTAAGGCAGCCGCCCGACCGGGGTCTTGCGGATCGACTGAATTTCGAGAAAGTCGATGATCCGCTCGACATGGGCGCGATGCGTCAGCTCCTCCTTTTTGGCCGGACCGAAATAGAACGCCTGCCACAGAAAGTTGCGGCGCATTCGCAACAGGCGCCCCGTCATGATGTTGTCGAGCGTCGTCATTCCCCTGAACAGCGCAACGTTCTGGAAAGTCCGGGCGATTCCCTGGGCCGCAGCCTGGTAGGGACGCATGTGGCGGCGAGTTTCGCCTTTCCAGGTTATCGAACCCGACTGCGGGTGGTAGAACCCGTTGATCACATTGAGCATCGAGGTCTTGCCGGCGCCATTCGGGCCGATCATCGCGAGGATCTCGTGGTGCCGGATCTCAAGGCTGATTTGATTAAGGGCGGTGATGCCGCCAAAGGTGAGGGTGACCCGGTCGGCAGCGAGGACCGGATCGCCAATCCGCCTCACTTTTAGCTCGCCTTCTTGAACGGCAGCGGTTCGACCATTGGCAGCGGAGGCCCGACGTCGCGTATCGCAAGCTCCGCCCGCATCTGGCCTTTGCGGCCGTCCTCGAAGGTGATCTCGGTTTCGATACTGCCAGTGGGACGGCCCGCATAGAGCGCATCCACGAGGGGTTGGTAGCGCTCCCCGATGATGCGCCGCCGCACCTTGCGGGTGCGGGTCAGCTCACCGTCATCGGCATCGAGCTCTTTATGAAGGATCAGAAAGCGCCGGATCTGCGAGCCCGCGAGGGCGGGCTCGGCGGCGAAATCGCGGTTCGCCCGCTCAATGCATTCCTGCATCAGATCGTATACTGCAGCTTCGGCGGCCAGCTCCTGGTAGGAGGCGTAGGTGAGGTTGCGCCGCTCCGCCCAATCGCCGACCGCTTCCAGGTCGATGTTGATAAAGGCGGTCACAAACGGACGAACATCGCCGAACGCGACCGCCTCCTTGATGTAGGGGAAGAATTTGAGCTTGTTCTCGATGAACTTCGGGGCGAATAGCTCACCGCTTTCGAGCCGGCCGACATCCTTGGCTCGGTCGAGGATCTTGAGTTGACCGTCGCCGTCGAAAAACCCGGAATCGCCAGTGTGGACCCAGCCGTCCGGCCGCTTCGACTCGGCCGTCGCTGCGGGGTTTTTGTAATAGCTCTGGAAGGCGCCGGGACTGCGAAACAAGACCTCGCCGTCCTCGGCGACACGGATCTCGACATCCTTGATCGGGGCACCGACGGTGTCGGGTTTTACTGCTCCGTCCTTCTGGATGCACAGAAAGACCGAGCTTTCGGTCATTCCATAAAGCTGCTTCAGGTTGACACCGAGCGAGCGGTAGAAAACGAGCAAATCGGGCCCGATCGCCTCGCCGGCGGTATAGGCGACCCGTACCCGGCTAAGCCCGAGGGTATTCTTTAGTGGGCCGTAGACCAGCACTCTGCCAAGCCAATAAAGCGCCCGATCGACGAAGGCGACCGGGTGCCGGATAAGGACTGCCGGGCCGAGGCGTTTTGCGACATCGAGAAAGTAATGGAACAGCTTTCGCTTTGCCCAGCCGGCGTCCTCCATCCGGATCATGACTTGCGTCAGAATGTTCTCGAAGATCCGCGGCGGCGCGAAGAAAAAGGTGGGGCCGAGCTCACGCAGATCGGCCATGACAGTCGCTTGTGATTCCGGGCAGGAGGCGCAGAAGCCCGCGCAATAGGCCTCTGCGTACGAGAATATGTGCTCGCCGATCCATGCCATCGGCAGATAGGCGAGCACCTCCTCGCGATCGGTCAGGCCCTCGAATTCTATGGCGTTCTTCGCGGTCGGGATAATGTTGTCAAAAGTCAGCACGACGCCCTTGGGGCGTCCCGTCGTCCCTGACGTGTAGAGGATGATCGCGATGTCGCTGCCCCGCCCCTTGGCGATCTCGTCGCGGAAAAACTCCGGGTGGCTGACGGCAAATTCGCGGCCGCACTGCTGCACGGCGGCGTAACCGTGAAGATAGGGCTGGGCGTAGTGGCGCATGCCGCGCGGGTCGGAAATGATCACGGCTTCGAGGAGTGGGCAGCGCTCTTTGATCGCAACCAGCTTGTCGACCTGTTCCTGGTCTTCGGCAATCGCGAAACGCACCTCGGCGTGATCGAGGACGAAGGCCATCTCCTCGGCGATCGAGTCCTGATAGATCGGCACCGGCACGCCGCTCAGGGACTGCGTCGCGGCGATTGCCCAGTAAAGCCTCGGCCGGTTGCCACCGATAATCGCGAGCTTGTCGCCGCGGTGAAACCCCATCGTGGCAAGACCGCAAGCGAGCGCCTCGACCTCGGCGGCGACCTCGGCCCAACTCCAGCTCTGCCAGATTCCGTAATCCTTCTCGCGGTTGGCCGGGCGGTCCGGCCGTCGCCGCGCATGTTCCAGCAACAGCTTTGGAAAAGTATCAGGCGCGCTCGCCGTCATTAATACTCCCAGAGCGCGCTTGCCTCCGCACAGCCTCCCTGCGCTCGTCGCGTGTCCCTAATCGGATCTTCTCTACCGGTCAAGCGTCGGCAGTCAGCCGGCACCGACCGACAACGCCAGCGTCTCAGGCGCGGACAGGGACACCTTTCTGCTCGAGAACCTGCTGCAATTCGCCGGTCTCATACATCTCGCGAATAATGTCGCAGCCGCCGATGAACTCGCCTTTGACGTAGAGCTGCGGGATTGTCGGCCAGTTCGAGTACTCCTTGATCCCCTGACGGATGCCGGGATCGGTGAGGACATCGATGCCTTTGAACTTGACACCGAGATGGCTCAGGATCTGGACCACCGCCGCGGAGAAGCCGCACTGCGGAAAAACCGGCGTGCCTTTCATGTAGAGCACGACTGGATTGTCGGTCACTTCTTGGCTGATCCGCTGTTGAACCGTGGTATCCATCCTGTCGATCCTCGATTGTAGCTGGTCTCGATCCTGGCCTCAGTCCTCCGGAGCGCCGGTCTGCAGCGCGAGCGCATGCAGCTCGTTACCCATCCGGCCACGCAAAGCCTGATACACCATCTGGTGCTGCTGGACCCTGGTCTTGCCGCGGAACGCGCCGGAGACGACATGCGCCGCGTAATGATCGCCGTCGCCGCGCAGATCTTCGATCGAAACCTGCGCGTCCGGCAGGCTCTCCTTGATCAGCCGCTCGATCATCGCTGCGTCCATCGCCATCGCCCGGATCCTCTCGCTCAAACCTGCGCCATGTAATCCGGCAGCCAAGCCTCGTTCGCGGCCCTGAGTGCGTCAACGGATATGGCACCGGCGCCCGGAAGTGTCAACGCGACCTCGCCGATCGCCCCGATAGCGCGGGCGGAGGCGCCGGCGGCTCGCGCCGCCTCCAATACCGTATCTGGATCGGCTGTTTCGAGGACATAGCGCGCCTGATCCTCGCCAAAGAGATAGGCGTTGCGCGGAAGATCCCGAGGAGGGGCATCGAGGACGACACCACGGCCGCCCCTCATTGCCATTTCGGCTACGGCGACGAGCAACCCGCCGTCCGAGAGATCATGGCAGGCGGCGACATGGCCGGCGCGGATCATGTTGCGTATGAAGTCGCCATTGCGCCGCTCCGCGGCGAGGTCGACCGGGGGAGGCGGGCCGGCTTCGCTTCCCTCGATCTCGCGCAGATAGAGGGAGCAGCCGAGATGGCCCCGCGTTTCGCCAATCAGGATCAACGTGTCACCCGCCCGCTTCAGCGCGAGGTCGACGGCGTTTCGCACATTCGCGAGCAGCCCGAGCCCCCCGATCACCGGTGTGGGCAGGATCGCATTGCCGTTCGTCTCGTTGTAAAGCGACACATTGCCCGACACGACCGGATAGTCCAGCGCCAGACAGGCCTCCCGCATGCCCTCGATCGCACCGACGAATTCGCCCATGATCTCGGGCCGCTCGGGGTTGCCGAAGTTCATATTGTCGGTCAGCGCCAGCGGCTCGGCGCCGGCCGCGGTCAGGTTGCGCCAGCTCTCGGCGACGGCCTGCGCGCCGCCGCGCACCGGGTCGGCCCGGCAATAGCGCGGTGTGCAGTCGGTCGCGAGAGCCAAGGCCTTACCGCCAGTCAACAGCCTAACCACGGCGGCGTCTCCGCCCGGCCGTTTGACCGTATTGCCCATAACGAGGTGGTCGTACTGCTCCCAGATCCAGCGCTTCGAGGCGAGGGTCGGTGACGCCAGCAGACGCTGCAGGCATTCGAACGGGTCACGGTCGAGGAGCAACGCCGGGTCGATGTCGGGTTCGGGATCACGACGGCGCCACGGACGCTGATAGACCGGTGCTGCGGTCACCAGCGGCTCCACCGGGATGTCGGCGGCGATTCCACCATTCATCCGCAATACCAGCCGACCGGTCTCGGTGACCCGGCCGATCACGGCAAAGTCGAGCTCCCATTTGGTAAAGATGCGGCGGGTTTCGGCCTCGCTGCCCGGCCGGAGGATCATCAGCATGCGCTCCTGGCTTTCGCTCAGCATGATCTCGTAGGCGCTCATCCCGCTCTCGCGCAGCGGCACCCTGTCGAGATCGAGCTCGATGCCTAGCCCGCCTTTGCCGGCCATCTCGACCGAGGAAGAGGTCAGGCCGGCGGCACCCATATCTTGGATCGCGACGATCGCGTCGCCTGCCATCAGCTCGAGGCAGGCCTCGATCAACAATTTCTCGGTGAACGGGTCGCCGACCTGCACGGTCGGCCGTTTTTCGCCGGCGTCCGAGCTAAACTCGGCCGAGGCCATCGTGGCACCATGGATGCCGTCGCGCCCGGTCTTTGCACCGACATAGATGACCGGATTCCCCGGGCCGGCGGCGGCCGAATAGAAAATCCGGTCGGCCTTCGCGATCCCGACGCACATCGCATTGACCAGGATGTTGCCGTCATACGAAGGGTGGAATTCGCACTCGCCGCCTACGGTCGGCACGCCGACGCAATTGCCGTAGCCGCCGATCCCGGAGACCACACCCGACACAAGGTGCCGCGTTCGCGGATTGTCCGGGTTGCCAAAGCGCAGCGAATCGAGGATCGCGATCGGCCGGGCACCCATTGTGAACACGTCGCGCAGGATGCCGCCGACGCCGGTTGCGGCACCCTGATAGGGCTCGATGAAGGAGGGGTGATTGTGGCTCTCGATCTTGAACACGATGGCATCGCCGTCGCCGATGTCGACGACGCCGGCATTCTCGCCCGGGCCGCAGATGACCCGCGGCCCGGTGGTCGGCAAGGTCTTGAGCCAGATCTTCGAGGATTTGTACGAGCAGTGCTCGCTCCACATCGCCGCAAAGATGCCGAGCTCGGTCAGGCTCGGCGTCCGTCCGAGGATCGCGACCGCGCGGTCGAACTCCTCCTCGGTCAGCCCGTGTTCGGCGGCGAGGGCAGGGGTGACATTGCTCCCACCCCTCACTGCAATGCGCCTACGAGACCCTCGAAGAACGCCCTGCCGTCGGTGCCGCCGAGCAGCGGGTCGACGGCATTCTCGGGATGCGGCATCAGACCCAGCACCGTGCGGCTGTCGTTGAAGATGCCGGCGATCGCGCGGGCCGAGCCGTTGAAGTTTCCCGCCTCGGCGCCCGCGCCATCCGGTCCGCAATAGCGGAAGGCCACCAGGCCGCGGTCCTCGAGCCGGTCGAGGGTGTCGGAGTCGGCGGTGTAATTGCCGTCGTGATGGGCGACCGGCACCCGAAGCACCTGTCCCGCCTCGTAGCCGCAAGTAAAGATCGTCTGGTTGTTCTCGACGCGCAGGTGAATGTCGCGGCAGGTAAAACGCAGCGAACGGTTCGGCAACAGCGCGCCGGGCAGCATCCCCGCTTCGGTCAAGATCTGAAAACCGTTGCAGATGCCGAGAACCGGTGTCCCCTTATCCGCCCGGTCGCGCACCTCGCGCATGACCGGCGAATGCGCCGCCATCGCCCCGCAGCGCAGGTAATCGCCGTAAGCGAAGCCGCCGGGCAGCACGATCAGATCGCTCTCCGGCATAGTCGTGTCACGGTGCCAGACGCGGGTCGGCTGATGCCCGGTGACGAGCGCCAGCGCAGCGCAGACATCGCGCTCGCGGTTCGAGCCCGGGAAGATCACGACAATGGCTTTCATCGAGGAACCTGTGCCTACCCCTCGGTCAGATATCCCCGCCTCAGTGGTCGGTCAAGCCGGCGAGCCTGCAAACGCCGACCCCTGTAATTGGCGGAAAACAGCGTGAATTTTTGTTTTCGCCATCGAATTGGCCCCAGCAATCGCCCATAATATCAAATAAACCAGCTTGTTAGAGTCCTTGGTAGCGGTTGAACGAACAGGGTGCCGTTTCCGCCGAGCAGGGGCCCCAATCGCCCTATCAGGGTGGCAACAGGGGAGGTGCGCGGCGGCGTGTTTCAGGGCTTCACCCGGGGAGCCATTACGAATATGATATTACCATATTGACAATACCACCTTGCCATGATATATCGTTTGAAATTCCGCTTCGACAAGCCGGTGATCGACAGTAGCCGCGACCCGCGAGCAAGGACACGGCCGAAGCGGTCGGCTGACCGGGAAGGTGGCACGCCGAAGCCTATCCGGAGTAGCGCACCGATGCGTGCCGAAGCCTAGTCAGCCTTAGAGCTCCACAACGAGGTCGCCATCAGCCCGGCCGCAGTGCTGCTCTGCGCCAGCGCCTTCTCGCTCGGCGTCGACGAGGACCGTGACCTTTTATCGGTGCCGACTAGCGCGACAGCACTTCGACGGTGACGTGGGACAGCATGCGGAAATGCCCGAGCCGCGCGCGATAGAAATCCGGACCACGGCGTTGCCCGGTGACGACAGAGACAATGGCACCGAGGTGCCCGGGACCGAGTCGCCACAGATGCAGATCGGCCAGCCGGTCGCCTTCGGACTCGATGGTTTTGCGAAGATCCTCCTTCAGGCGCCGGTCGGGGGTCATGTCGAGCAGGATCGCGCCCGCATCCCTGATAAGACCGTAGGACCAGTTGGCAATCACAAGCGCGCCGATGATGCCCATGACCGGGTCCATGAACACCCAGCCAAATAACTTGCCGGCTGCCAGCCCGAGAATGGCGAGGACCGAGACGGCGGCATCGGCCATGACGTGCACGAAAGCCGCACGCATATTGTTGTCTCGGTGCGCCGCGGTACTGGATCCTCCGGCCGCGTCGGCAGCGTCGTCGTGCTCGGTGAATGCCACCTTGTAGTCGTGAGCGTGATCGGCATGTGCAAGGTGCACACCGGCGATGAACTCATGCGGCTCCGGTATTTCCTCAACCGATTCCAAGTACGCACCGCGATCGGCGAAGGTGAAAACCTGCCCGGCCCCGTCCGGCCGTTCGGTCTCCAAGGTCACCTCGTGGTCACCGAAGACGGTCCGCGGAACATGACGATCCTCGAACCCCATGCGAAACCGCGGCGGCACCCCGTCCTCGAAAATTTGGAGCAGGAGCACGCCGTCGCCGGTGTCGATGCGCCGAACCTCTTCATGGGAAGCATGCTCGTGACCGCGTTCATGACCATGGCCGTGGTGATGGTGCTCGCCGCCGCTCAGCAGCCAGGCGCTCGTGATGTTGACCATCAACCCCACAACCGCGATCCGGATAGCCTCGTCGAAGCTGATGGCAATGGGATGAAGCAGCCGCGCGACGGCCTCATACCCGATCAGGAGTGCAATCATCGCCAGAATGATGGCGCTGCTGAACCCGGCAAGATCGCCGAGCTTGCCGGTGCCGAAGGCGAAACGCACGTCCTCGGCATGGTGCCGGGCATAGCTGTAGGCCAGCGCCGCCAGCAGCAATGCGCCCGCGTGCGTAGACATGTGCAGGCCGTCGGCGATCAGCGCGAGGGAGCCGAACAGACTGCCACCGATGATCTCCGCCGCCATCATGACGCCGCACAACCCGATGACCGCCCACGTCCTGCGGGCGTTACGGTCATGCCCCGTGCCGAGGAAAACGTGTTTGTGCTGGAAGGGGCTCAGCGTGAAGTCGCGGTCGGTCATCTGCCCCTCACTTGAAATAACTATGGACGACGGCGATCAGCTGATCGGCGGCGTCGATGTTCAGCGCCCCGGGGTCTTTGTCCGGATCGACCAGGTGCGTGCGGATGTGCTCTTCCACCACCTCGGCCAGGAGACCATTGATGGCGCCCCGGCAGCCGGCGATAAGGTGCATGACCTGCTCGCACCCTTTTTCCTCTTCGAGCGCGCGCACGATTGCCTCGGCTTGGCCGCGGATGCGGCGTGCCCGATTCAAGAGCTTCTGCTTCTCCCGAATGGTGTGGCTCATGTGTCTCTC
>Ga0187846_10001210_pt1 | contig 14578 bp, 14 predicted proteins | sample TC_taG_FD_161473 | JGI IMG/M metagenome (GOLD analysis project Ga0187846, IMG submission 161473) | Biofilm microbial communities from the roof of an iron ore cave, State of Minas Gerais, Brazil - TC_06 Biofilm (v2) | ecosystem: Environmental > Terrestrial > Deep subsurface > Cave > Wall biofilm...
CCGCTCGTTCATCACGCGAGACAATCTCTTGTATTTCAGTCGAATACCCGTGACAGTTGCCACGGGCTTGCATTATGTAACTTGCCAACAGCATTGCGCAAGTTATTTATTCACGGACCCTAACAGCGCGCTGACCGTGCCCGCTACGCCCGACCGCATCGAGCTCGAGACCGCGCCGAATCCGGCCGCGAGCGTGATCTGGCTGCACGGGCTCGGCGCCGACGGCGCCGATTTCCTGCCGGTCGTGGATGAGCTCGAGCTGCCGCCGACGCCGATCCGGTTCGTGTTTCCGCACGCGCCGATGCAACCGGTCACGATCAACGGCGGCTACGTCATGCGCGCGTGGTACGACATCCTGAACGCCGATTTCGGGCGCCGCGAGGACGAGCGCGGCGTGCGGGCGTCGCAACGTTTGCTGGAAACGCTGATCGCTGGCGAGGCGGCGCGCGGCGTGCCGGCCGCGCGCATCGTGCTCGCCGGGTTTTCCCAAGGCGGCGCGATCGCGTTCCAGACCGGGCTGCGCCACCCGGCGCGCCTCGCCGGCATCCTGGCGCTGTCGACCTACGTCCCGATCCCCGACGCACTCGCCGCGGAGGCGCAGGGCGCGAACCGCGACGTGCCGATCTTCATGGCCCACGGCACGCTCGACCCGATCATCCCGCTCGGTCGTGCGCAGCGTTCGCGGGAGCTGCTGGGCGCACTCGGCTACCGCGTCGAGTGGCACGAGTACCCGATGCCCCATTCGGTTGCGCCGGAAGAGCTCGCCGACATCGGGGCGTGGCTGCGCCGCGTGCTCGGCTAGCGAACGGGCGCGATGGGACGCGCCCTCGCCGTCCTCGGCGCGGTGGCGATCGCGGCACTGGTCGCGGTCGGCCTCTGGCGCTACCTCTCGCTCGACTACGTCGTGCAGCGCGCGCTCGAGCGGCGCGCACCGGAGATCATCGGCGCATCGGTCGAGGTCGACGCGGTGCAGCTGTCGCCGGGCGACGGGGCGGGCGCGCTCCGCGGCCTGCGGATCGGCAATCCGCATGGATTCCGCACGCCCCATGCCGCCACGGTCGGCCGAATCGAGATTGCCCTCGCGCCCGCAAGCCTCGTCAAGGACGTGGTGCTCGTTCAGCGGATCGTGGTCGCAAGCCCCAGCATCACCTACGAGCCGGGGAGCGCGGGCAGCAATTTCGAGGCGATCCAGCGCAACGTCGAGCGCTATCTCGGCGGCCCGGGCGCGCGCAAGGGCGCCGCCGGGCGCAAGCTGCTGATCGATGCGCTAACGATCCGCGGCGCGCGCGTGACCTATGCGCCGCAGGTCGGGCGGGGGTCGGCGACGATCGCCTTCGATCTGCCGGATATCGAGCTGCGCCACCTCGGCCAGAGCCGCGGCGGCGTGACCGCGGGCGAGCTGGCGAAGATCATCGTCGATGCGCTCACCGCGCGCATGGCGGAGGCGATGGGGCGCAGCGCGAGCCAGCGCGCGCTCGGCGGCGCTGTGGGACGCTAAGCGCCGTGCGGACGAGCCGGTCAGGCTGCGTCGCGCACGAAATGCCGGCAGCGCAGCAGCTCGTAGTCGTGGCCCCGCTCGGCGATGCCGACCGGCAGCAGCACCTTCCGGCGGCCATCCCAGTCTAGAGCGAAGCTCTGACCCGGCAGATGCACCCCCGGGCGCACGAGCGTTTGGATTTCGGTGTCCGCGTCGGCGTGGTCCAAAAAAATACCCGCCTCCGTATCGAGACTCGTTAGGTTGCCCGTCTGGACGCGCAAATCGACCGGCGCCGCGGCCCGGGCGAGCGTCTGAATGCCGACGGCGGCCTGCTCGAGCGTGGGGCGCGACAGGCGGCGCACGACGCCTACCAGCCAATTGTCGCCGCCTTCGGCCCGCATCGCGATCAAGCAACCGATGCGCAGCCAGTCGCCGCGCACCTGCGGCACGAGCGCGCCGAAGCCGCCGACGCTCACGTTCTCGACGATCCAGCTCTCGTAGGCTGCGCCCGCGAAGTCGAGTGAATTCGCCGGCCGCAGCACGTCGAGAATGCCGTCGAAGCCCCAGGCGATCGTCAAGCGGGACTTCACCCGGTGGCGCGGATGGCGCCGCTGCGAGAGCTTCGCCGACCAGCAATGCTGGAAGTGCTCCAAGACGCCGAGCATCGTCTCGGACGCGTAGGCGCCCCCGAACGCGAGCGCTGCGGGGATCTCGTGGGTCGCGCGGATCTGTCCGGCGTACGCCTCGATCTCGGCCGCCGCCGCTCCCGGCCCGAAGAACCGCACCCCCGGTCCGGGCTGCGGCGGCCGCGCGACGCGCGCCGGCGCGGCGCCGTGCGCCAGGTCGATCCAATACGGCGTCTCGACCTGATGCTGCGCCACAAACGCGAACCGCGCCGAGCAATGCGCGATGACCCGCTCGGCGAGTTCGATCTCGAGCGGCAGCAAGCTGTCCGGCGAACACGTGCTGAACATCGCCGCGCGCAGCAGCTCCTGCTCGGCGGTGGAGGTCATAGCGACCCCCGGATAGACGGTCACGCTGACGCGGTTGGCCCGCTTCGACTCGAGCAGCGCATAGATCCCGCACATCACGGTCCAAATGTGCGCATCGAGCGGGCCATACCGCAGGTGCAGCCATTTGAGCCGCGCCGCGAGCGCGCGCAATGCGCGTACGCCGATCAACGGCAAAGACCCCTTCAGCGCGTCGGCCCCTTTCGCCCCGGCGGCGAGCGCGTCGAGACACGTCGCATAGCCGTGCGCGACGCCGTTCCAAAACGCTTGCACGGCGTTCCAGAGCTTGATCTCGTGGTGCTTACCTAGTCGCGACGCCGCAAGGTATTCGCGGCTCAGCTTGCGCACCGACGCTTGGCCTGCCTCGTCGAGCATCTGCACGAGCTGGGCGCGCTGTTCGGGTCGAAACGTGGGATCGGCCTGAACCGACTCCAACCAGTGTGCGAGTTCCTCGAGCACGGCAAACGCGTCGGCCACGGGCAACGCCGCGAGGACGCGCCGCGCCTCTTTCTGGTCCGCCATCGGGTGCGCGGACCGCGTGCCGCCGAAAATGCTCAACATGGTGGCCCCTTGCGGGTCCCTATCCCTTCCCGAAACATCTCGCCCCGTTGCGTTAAAGCAATCCGTACGCCAATGCCGGCGCGGATGTGAACTACGTCGCACTTGCGCCGCCGTCGGCGGGCTCCCCGCGCGCGAAGCGTCGAGGCGCCCCGGCTGTAGGCGCCGTTGGCGCCCGCAAAGCCCCTTTGGCGGCCATTTGTCGCGGCAGCGCCGTCGCGAAGTCGACAGCCTGCCTGGGGCCTGTCGCTATTTCGGTGGGCGTGTGGAAAACCGGGCAGATCCGGTGCCGGCCAAGGGGATGGGCGACCTATGCGAGCCCAAGCTGGCCGGAGGGCCGGGAAACCGGTCGCTTTGGCATTGCCGCACGGTAGGGTCTACGGACGCGTCCCGGTCGGGTTCGCTTCGGCATGCTCCGCGGTCAGTGGTCCGTGCCGTCGCCGGGCCCCGGTCGGCGCGGCACGGTAAGTTGACGCCGCACGAGTTCGATGTGCTCGCGCAGGACGTAGCGGTGCTGGGCAAACGCGAGCGGTAGCCGAATGCCGTTCACGCGCCCTTCAATCCAATCGAGCTTCTCGAGGTACTTCGCGCGCGCCTCCGGTCCGGCGTCGTCTCGGGTTTGCGCTTCGAGAAAGCTGAGCTCCCCATACCAGCGGTACACCTTCGAGCGCACCCGCCAGGCGTAGAGGGCAGGCACGATCCGCGACACCGGGATCAGCACCGCGATCAGGGGGACGACGAGCACCAGTGTGCGGTCGAGCAGGGACGCCAGCCAAAACGGCAGCACGCGGTGCAAGAACGGCGCACCCGACTTGTAGTAACGCTCGGCGTCCGGTGAGAGGGGCAACGCGGTATCGCGGTCCGACGGAAACGTGTGCTCCGGATTGAACAAACCCGGCCGACCATGAACCTCGGTCGCCGCCTGCAGCACCACATACACCAGCGCGGGATGCAGGGTATCGCGCGCTACCAGCGTGGCGGTCGGCGCAACGAGGTCGGTGTCCCGATCCGGGATGTTCCGCTCCATGTCGATCGCGCCGTGCGGGAGCACGAGATGATGGAGGAACGGCAGGCGCCGCGAATAGGCCTCGGCTTGGTCGAAACTCATCAGCCGAATGCCCGGCTCGCGCAGGAGTCGCCGGATGAGCGGCTCACCGGCGACGCCGATGAAGCACGCCGCGTCAACCTCGCCGCTCACGAGGGCTGCTGCTGCCGCGTCGCCGCCGAGCGGCAGCACTTGGGCGTTCTTCTCCGTGACCCCGCTCACCTCGAGCAGTCTGAGCGTGAGGCTGCGCGTCCCCTCGCCCGGGCGCCCGGCGGCGATCCGCATGCCTTTCAGTTCGACGAGGCGGGTGAGCTCCCGCGGGTTCCGGTAGAACAACCATACCGGCTCGTAGTAGAGACTTCCCAGGGACACGAGGTTCGGGTGATCGGCCTCCACCGCGAGGCCGTCCTGCATGAAGCCGAGGTCGACGCCGGAGCTAGGGTCGCTCAACTGCGCGAGGTTCTCGGTCGCCCCCGCGGAGGGGCGCAGCTCGAGCATGATCCCGTCGCGGGCGAGAATCTTTCGGTAGCGCTCGGCAAAGTAGTTATATCCGCCCTCCGCCGTGCTCGTAGAGATCACGATGCGCTTGGGTGGCGCGGGGTTGACGTAGTGCACCGCGATGACGACGACGAGGATGACCAGCACGATCGGAATGCTGGCCACCGACGCGACGTCCTTCAGTATTTCGCGGAAGATGCCCTTCAGTTTCGTCACCATGATCCGCCCTCAGCTAGGACGATTGCCGTCACTCGCCGACAGTGCATTGCTGACGGCGATGCGATTCAGGGTCGTTTGGGCGTACTGGATCACCTTGGGCGCCACGCGCTCGGGGACCCATGGTCCCGTCGCGAGAATATCAACGATCGGATCGACCGGGTGCCGATCGACGTGCCGGTCGGCGACGTTGACGGTATGGGCGCTCATTTCTGGAGGGCGGACTGCGAGCCGACGGGCGCGGGCAGCTGAGTGGACTGTGCGAACGAAAGCGAGGGGATGACGACGACCCACGCAGCCGGGATCGCAAGGAACGCCCATCGCCTGGATATTGAACTTGGCATTTCGCGACTCCGTCACCGAGAGCGCACCGCCCGACATCATCGCGAGGGGGTCCACCGCTTGGCCGCCTCGATGCGATCGTGCGCCACGCCCAGCCGCTTGTAGTAGGTCACACTGGTCTTGAACTGGGAGCCGGGGTCGCGCATTAGCGCGGCCAGGATGCGAGCCGATTGTTCGCCGCTCTACTGCTTGGCCGGCGGTCTGCGATCTTAGCGATCGCTATCGTCGAGCCCTAGGAATTGTGGTGCGGCGGAGTGTGTCAACCCCCGCGCCGTTGCTGTCTCTCCGGGCACCTACCTCAGAAATCCGCCGCGCTATCCGCCGCAGTGTCCGTCAGGAACGGTCGGGACTCGCTTATTCGGCTCCGCCAAGCTCGCAGTTTCGCACGATCTCCCCGGGACAGCTACCGGCACGATCCTCCGACGAAACCTGACACCACGCGAGCGCCACATCTGCTCGCTTTGTTTCGCTCACTGTGCCACCTCGCGATCTTCGAAGATCAAAGCATTGTCCCCGCGGTCCTTCAGCATCGCGACAACGCGGGTGCGGCACTGCTCCTCGGACTCGTCGGCTCCGCGCGCAAAGTATTCTGGGTTGGGATCGTAGGGAGAGCCACGGTAGCCGCGTAACTTGCGCGGCCTTTCCAGATCTCCCGGGGCGACGAAGGCGACGATGTACACCTTCCCCTTGCTTTTCTTGGGGATGGCCGCCTCCAGGCGTTCACGCCGGGTCATTAGGTTTCGCATCGTTCCAGCATAGGGTCCGGGCGCGATCGCTAAAACCATTCGAGCACGCATACCGTCACCTTGGTCCCCTTGGGAGCCGGGTTGCGTTCGAGCGCTTGCCGTATCGCCTCCTCCTTTTCGGCAGCGGTTGCATCGAAGAGCAAGGGCACAGTTACCACATAGACGGTATTCGGAGCGCCCGCCGCGCGCTCCAGGCGTTCGATTCCCCGCTCAAGGTTCATCACTGCGTATTCCGGACTTGCGCACTTGGTCATTTTTGCCCCAGGAGCGGTCAGTAGCGACAGGCAACTCTCGTTAAGGGTTGGTCGATGCCTGCCCGTGCACGGGTAGGGGGCGCGCGCCTGAGAGGGCATGGAGGGCAGGCGTCGTCCAAGCCTCGAGGGAGGAAACCGCGGGTCGTGCTGACGTGGTCAGCAGCGGCGAGGTGCTATGGCGATTGGAGCTGGGGCGAGGCTGCTGAAGGTGAAGGTGGTGGCGCCGGTGTGTGGGCACATGGCGTGATGCTCGCCGTGGTGCGGGCGAGGATGTCCTGTTGCGGGGCCACGATCCCGATAGCGGTCATTGGAAACTCCGCTTACGGCGCCGCAAGCAGACTGACATAGCTGGGGTGTCGGATCCCATTGCTGCTGCGCCACCGTTCACGCGAGTCTATGGGCATAGATTGCCCACACGCGCGCCAGGTCGCCACAGCCGTCTGCCCCCCGCACGCTGTTGAATGTCCGAATGGCCTGCTCCTTGTGGCCCCCGATTAGATAGGCGATTCCGAGATGCAGCGCCGCGTCATCCGGGTGCTTCAAGCCGCCTTTGCGGATGCCGCGCTCCATCAGATCGATGCCCCTATCCAATTGGCCCCCGACGACATAGGCGAAACCAGTGTCAACAAGCGCGGTTCCGTCCTTCGCGGCTGAGGCCTCTGCTTCATCCTGCGCGAGCGTCTTCTGGTCATCGGCTGCGCCTTTTGTCGCTAGATCCCGCAGCCGCCTCTGTCGCTCAGCGTCTGCGCCCGAGCCAAGGACGCCGGCGGCGAACCCCCTGTCAATGAAACTCTTGGCTTCAGCAGGGAACCCCGCCTGCAGCGCGAGTTCTGTCGCCTCCACAAACTGGCCGGCGGTGATGGGGATACCGAGGGCGAGCTTCAGGCGGTAGGCGTCGAGGCCCAAACGCGGCGCAAAGCCGGCCCTCGTCTCGATCCGATACACGAGTTCGGCCCAGTACTCTTTCTTCGGGTAATAAGTGACGAGCTGCTCGAGCGTCGCGATATGCCCAGGCGTGTCTGCTTGTTTGAGGTAGCAGTTGGCCAGCAGCTGGAGCCGGTCCTCCGCAGGTACGCGTCCTGACCTTTCATCGGCCTGCAACTCAGATCGCAGTTCCCTCTCGGCGTTTGGAAAGTCGTTGTTAAGGTAGTAAGCCTGGATAAGCAAGCGGTTCATCTTGTCGCCTGTACCGCCCTCTTTTCCGTAGCGCAAGGCCCATGCGATGGCGTCAGCATAGTTCTTGTTCCGGTACTGTAGGGTGGCGAGCGCCTCCATGATCTGGAGCGTCTCGGTCTGCGACAGGCGACCGGAGGCGATGGCCGATTCGAACGACCTAATCGCGACTTCGGTGTCCCCGGCCCCGGCTGCCGCCGCGCCGCGCAGCCGGTCGATCACATAAAGTTCGTAGGGAGTCTTGTCCCTCACGCGCTCCGTTTCCTCGATCTTCGCCAAAGCCTCCTTGTACCGGTTCGCCCTGATGAGCTCCTGCGCTGCCTGAAGGAGGTTGCCGACCTCCGAGCGGACAGTCTCGTCCCTGGTTCCTGGGCCCTGCGCCTGCTCCGCAGTCAGCGCGACCGCAGAGCCTCCCGCGAGCAGCAGCCCGCTTGCGGAGCCCAGGGCGGCCGAGATCAGACCCAGGCAGACATATCGCAGGCGGGTCATCGGTTGGCGAAATCGGCACCGGCCCGGCAATTGCGATCCTTCGGCGCGAGAAGTCGCGGGGGGGTCACTCGACAAACTGTACGTCTCCGACGAGGCCGATCTTGCTCACTCCAAGCCGCTGGGCCGCGGCCATCACCGCCGCAACGTGTTTGTACGCGACGAGCCTGTTCGGGCGCAGGTGCAGCTCGGGCTGCGTCGGCATCGCGGCGAGCGCTTGGAGTTTCTGCTCAAGCGCGGATCGGTCTGGGATGGGCTCGCTGTTCCATAAGATCGTGCCATCGAAATCAACATCCACTGTGACCACCTCCGGCGGTTTCGGGGGCGGCGGAAGATTGGCGACCGGCATCTGCATATTCACCGCATCGAGCTGAATTGGGATTGTGATGATCAACATGATCAGCAGCACGAGCATCACGTCGATGAGAGGCGTGGTGTTGATGTCCACTATCACCTCGGGATCGCCCGAAGCGCTGCCAGAAGGGAGGTTCGTGGCCATAGCTGTGCCGTCCCGCGAGGGTCTCAGCCGCCTCGCGGCGGGGGTTCGACGATGAACCCGATCTTGAGAATGCCGGCGCGTTGGCAGGCCCGAACCACTCCGCCGACGAACTCGTAGCGCACGTCCTGGTCAGCGCGCAGCTCTACCGCCGGCTGGGGCACGAGGACGGAGACCATTTTCAGCTTCTCCAGCAAGGCTTGGTTCCCCGGCACCAGCTGTTCGCTCCAGAAGATCTCGCCATCCCTGGTAATCGCAATCCTGACGTTCTCTGGCTTGGTTTGCCGCGGTTGCGTCGCTTCCTTGGGCAGCTGGAGCGGTACGGTGTGCGTGACCACCGGAATCGTGATCAGGAAGATGATCAGCAACACCAGCATGACATCGACCAGCGGCGTGGTGTTGATCGCCGCAGCGAGCTCGTCTTCGTCTCCGTCCTGCGGACTAGCGTACATTGCCATGGCTCACCCGCCCGACGTTGGCGATGTCGCGCACCCCCGCGCTCGCGCGGGGTCGACTCATGAGTATCGCGTGCGTTTCGGCGCCGAAGCTCCGCACCTTCTCCATGGCGAGCTTGTTGCGCCGAACGAGCCAGTTGTAGCCCAGCACCGCAGGCACGGCCACCGCCAGACCGAAGGCCGTCATGATCAGTGCTTCACCGACTGGGCCTGCGACCTTGTCGATCGAGGCCTGCCCCGCAATGCCGATCGCCGTCAATGCATGGTAGATCCCCCACACCGTTCCAAACAGCCCGACAAACGGCGCCGTCGAACCGACCGTCGCGAGGAAGGCAAGGCCGCCTTGCAGGCGGCTTTGGATGGCTTCCACGGCGCGCTGGATCGCGATCGTCACCCAGGTATGCAAGTCGACCTGGTCACCCACGCGCTCGTGATCCGCCATCGCTTGCGCTCCGCTCTGGGCGACGACACGGAACGGATTGTCATCGCTCATGTCCTTGACCGCCTCAGGCACCGACCCGACCGCAGGGGGTGTCTTGGCAGCTGCCTCGGCTTGGCGCATCAATCGAAGCTGCTGGAACAGCTTGCTCACGATGACGTACCAGCTCCCCATCGACATGATTAGCAGGATGAGCAGCGTGCCGCGCGCGACGTAGTCGCCTTGTCTCCACAAGGAATCCAGGCCGTACGGATTGTCGACAATCTCTGTCGTCGGCGCCGGCGACGCGGCAAGCATGGTGGGGACGGACCGGTCGCCGGTGGCTGCTGGCGTCGCGGGAGGCGCGGGGGTCGTTGAGGTCTGTGCGTGGGCGAGCCCCGGCACGAGCACGAGCGTTAGGACTATAACGCTGCCAGCGATCAGTATCGCGCGCAGCGCCAGGCCCACAGTGGTGAGCCGTCTTGATGAGCGTGTCATGGCCGAGCCTTTCCAGGCGAATTTCAATCTTCGAGTTTCCAGGCGTAGCGCAACGTGGCCCAGGCCTGCTCCGGCTTGCCATCCGCCGTGCCCGGCGTAAATCGGCACAGGCTCAAGCCTTGACGAGCAGCCTCATCGAGCCGCTTGAATCCGCTCGACTTCTGCACCTCGCTCGAGATCACGCTACCGTCCGGGCCGATGAGGATACGCAGCACGACGATGCCGCTCTCTCGCAGCCTTCGTGCCGCTGCCGGGTACTCGGGTTTCTCGCACCGCGCCGCGTCGATGACCGGCGGGGTGTGCACCGGGGCACCGACAGGCGCTTCGGCGGCACGAGCAACGGGGGGCGGGGTGGGCGCGTCAATGGCGATCGGAGTTTCCGGCGGAGGCGGAGCCTGGATGTGGATCTCAGGCGGCGGGACGTAGGGCGGCGGTGGAACCTCGAACTTGGGCGCCGGCAGCCGCGCAGGCGGTGGAAGGTCCGGCCGCGCAGGCCTTGCCTGCTCTACGATTGTCGCCTCGATCGGGCGGCGGCCAACCTCCACTGTCCTGCGCGCGAGACCGGTCACCAGCGCATAGACGATAGCGACGTGCAAGAGGACGACCACCGCGATCGCGACGCTGCGGCCGATCAAATCGACTTGATGTCGCTTTACTGCCACGAACAGATGTTCCCGCCGATGCAATGGAGGAACGCTGCCACGTCGCCGGAGCGACTCGAGCGCCGATCCGTTTGAGCGAAACGCGGCAACTGGCCGATCACTTGAACACCTTGCCGATCTCGAGGTAGATCGCGCGACGCATCCCGAACTGCGGCGCTCCCACCCCGACCCCGGTGCCGTCGCGGATGAGGTAGCTCTTGTCGAACAGGTTGACCAGCGCGACTCTGCCGGTGATCGGTCCGGACCCCCCGCCAAGATCAAACGGACGAAAGACACCCAGGTTTACGGTGGTGTATGCGGGTACGTGATCGCCGTTCGGCACGCCGTTCGAGCCGGTACTGCGCAACCCGCTGCCGAACAGCGCATTCGCCGTGAATGTCGTCCCTGCCCAGAGGTAGGACACCCCGCCCGAGGCCGTCCAGGTTTGATCGTGGTCGAGATGGATCCAGTGCGTGGCGATGTAGTCCAGCTCGTCCTGACCGAAGTTGAACTGCGCGGAGTTGATCTGCTCGCCCTGCGCGAGCGACCACGCAATGTTCAAGTAGGCGCTCAGCGGACCTCTGCGGTAGGCGTTGGTCAACTCTACGCCGTAGACCCTGCCCTGCGCGTAGTTGAAAGGGCTAAACACCAACGCCTGGCCGAACTGACCCTCGTCGAGCAGGTTTTGCGCCTGCTTGTAGTAGCCGTCGAGTCCAACCGTCCATCCTGGGATCGGCGAGGTGGTCGCGCCGACGTCAAAGTAGTTGTCGCGCTCCGGCTGCACCGGGTCGTTGGTGGTGACCGCGGGCGCGTTGGTCGTGTTGGCGAACAGCGCGATGTCCTTGGACGCAACGAGCTCGGTGGGCGGCGGGGTAAAGTAACGCGCATACCCAGCATGCACCGACGCCAGCGGCGTGAACTCGTACACCATGCCGATGCGCGGGCTGACCTGACCGCCGGTTACGTATGCATTGACATGGTCAAGCCGAAGACCGACATTGATCGTGAGCTGCTGGGTGGGCCGCCACTCGTCTTGCAGGTAGATCCCGTACAGTCCTCCGACCTTGCTGTTGTTGTCGACGATGGTGATCGGTCCTGCCCCCGGCAGCTGGTTGCCGGACGGGTCGGTGGGAAACACTTGCGAGGTGTTGCCGGTGATCGCGTTCTCCAAGCTCAGGAAAAAGCCTGAGCGCAGGGTATTGGTAGGGTTGAGCCGATAGGCTCCGTCGCCTTGCAGACCAGTGGCGTAGTTGCTGCGGTAGACCTTGGAGGAAACGCCGTGGAAGATCAGGTCCCCTCCGGTTGGGTCGGGGGTGAAGGAGGTCTGCGTGTAGCGACTGAACAGAGCAACCTGGTAGTCCAGATTGGTATCGGTCTGGCCCTGGAAGGCCAATGCCCCGTAATGGAGTATTTCCCGTTGATTGTCGTCGAGATCGGCCGAATCAAAAGGCGTCGGGGTCGGGCCGCCATACAGCGAGAAATTGGGCGCTTGCCCCGGGTTATTCGGAATCTGGAAGTGCGCAAGCGACGACCCCATGAAGAAGCTGACCCGCGCAGTCTCGTTGAGCAGGTAGGACGCGTAGGCAAACCCCTTCCACTGGTTGGTGTCGTCGTGGATCGCGTTCGCGGCCGCAGTCGGATTCTCGATGCCGAGAGAATCTTGCAGATATTGCCCGGTGACGTAGTAGTCGAAGCGGCCGCTCGTGCCGCCATACTGACCGCTGGGATTGATCGTGTTGTAGCTGCCGCCCAGCACGCTCAACGTGCCGCCGGGGTCCAGTGCGCCGCTCTTAGTATGGATGTCCACGATGCCCGCAGTCCGGTAGCCGTATTGAGCCGGCAGCGCCCCGGTAAGAATGTTCACGCTGCTGAAGTAGCGCGTATCCAGCGATTGACCGAATCCGGTAATGGCCTCGGGAACAATCACACCGTTGATGCGATACTGCAGATTGGCGTGGTCGCCCCGGATGTGGAGCTGGCCGAAGGAATCCTGTGCGATCCCGGGAACCTGCAGCAGCAGTGCGTTGGCCGGCGTCGCGGCACCCAGCGGCAAATCTTCGATGTCTTCCTGGTTGATCCGATACACGGTGCTACCGGTCTCCGGCAGGATGCCGTTGCGCGCTTCGTTGAGTCGCTTGGCGGTGATCTCCACGGTCTGAGGCTCGGCCTCCTGAGCACGGACCGCGAAAGCACCCACGGCGAGCAGCGCTGCCCCCGTCACCAGGGGAACAGTGGCCTTCATCGCCCTTACTCCTCTTCATCGCCTTGAGCCCCAGTACCGCTGGCGGCTTGGGCAGTCGATCAAGCATGAATGACCCTTTGAGCGAGGCGCGTCGGCGCTCAGGCGAGCCGAGGAAGAATGGGCATCGGCCATTCAGCCGACGCACCGCGAACGCAGACAGCGCTTAGGAGACGACGGAGCGGGGGGGCGCCCGCGAACGAGGGCGCGTAAACGGCACGGCGCCGGGTACCAGGCCCCGGTGCCAGGGGATGAGGACGAACAAGAAGACCAGAGCGGGCAGCAGTGAACCGGAGCCCGCATCAGGCAGATCGAGCGCCGCCTGGTGATTGACTACCTGGCAAGCAACGCACGCGCCTTGCTCGGCCGTGGTGTCGTGCCTGTGAAACAGGCCGGCAGCGTGCAGCGTGAGCACGCACAGCAGCGCGACCTGGACGATAAAGGTGCGCCAGTGGTATCTACCGCTTATCAGATCTCTGGCCATGCGCTATTCGGTAGTTAGGCACACCCACACTTACCGAGTCGTAAGCATCGGGACCCAGTGCCTCGCACGTTCAGTGGGGCGGATGCTGCACGAATCTGGGTCGGAATGCAACTGCAATGACACCTATTCGAGGACAAGGTGTTCAAAGGCCGACGGTGGCGAAGCGGTGTAGGCGGTGGCAGCAGAACTGGAAAAGGCCTCTGCTGGACGCAGAGGATGACACTTTCAATATGGCCGAGACGGAAGTCCGGTTTGCTCGCTGTGTCAACTGCCGGCCCGGGCGGCGGCGAAGCAGACCATAGGAGGCGCTCTACCGGGGCCGAAACAATCGACAGTGGCAGTCGCGACCTTCGGGACTATTCTTGGGCGGGTTTCAACTGTGTCGCTCGATGGCCCCGCGGCCACCTCAAACCAGCGGACGACCGGCCTCACGATCCTATGAGCGCAATACTACTGTCGCTAGTGACATTCTTCTCGACGCTGGCTGGCGGGCTGCTTGCGCTGAAATTCCGCGATCGTCTGCACTTTGTTCTCGGCTTTACTGCCGGCGTGCTCTTGGGCGTCGTGAGTTTCGACATCCTGCCCGAAATTTTCGCGCTGGCACGCGAGCGCGATATTGACCCCGGCGGGGCCATGATTGCCCTTGTCGTCGGGTTTCTCTTGTTTCATAGCCTAGAGAAGTTCGTATTGGTCCATCAAGTCCACGAGACCGCGTATGCCGCACATCATCACCCGCAGGTCGGTGTTCTCTCGGCTCTTGCGCTCGCTGGCCATAGCTTCATGGATGGCGTGGGAATCGGGCTCGCATTTCGCCTCTCGGAAGCGGTCGGGATTGCCGTGGCGATTGCCGTGATTGCTCACGACTTTTGCGACGGTCTCAACACGGTCAGCTTGATGCTCGTTAACCGCAACACGACGCCACGTTCGATCGCGCTGTTGGTATTGGATGCGTTCGCACCAGTTGTGGGGGCCGCGTCGACGTTGCTGTTCCAAGTTTCTCCCGCCATGTTGATGCTCTATTTGGGCCTATTCGCCGGGTTCCTTTTGCACATCGGGGCTTCTGATATCCTGCCGGAGGCGCACTCGCAGAACCGCACCGCCATTACCGGCACCCTCATCGCGCTCACGTGCCTGGGAGCAGCCTTCACGCTTGTCGTGGCTCGCCTGGTCAAATAAGGCAAGCGTGGATCTGCGCCCGGGACGAAGCGGCAGGAAGCGGTGAGAATCTGACGATTGGGATACTGTGTGATCTCCACGGTTTCTCGCGAGCCAGCGCTCTCGGAAGGCAGATCGAGGTGGCTCACTACGGCAAGCCGCTCGCCGCGGCCGCGGCACTGAACACGGTCATCTTCGTGGGTGAAGCGGCCGCAGGATGGCAGGCCGAAAGCCTGAGCCTCCTTATGGACGGCGTACATAACTTAAGTTCGTTGCCGCCATCAAGACGCCGCCGCTTTCCTGGTACGGCCCAGTATTGGTCAATCGGATCCTGGGGGACGATTCCCCGGTGCTTTCTGATCGGGAAGTGCGCGAGGCCAACCGGCG
>Ga0187846_10001211_pt1 | contig 14577 bp, 12 predicted proteins | sample TC_taG_FD_161473 | JGI IMG/M metagenome (GOLD analysis project Ga0187846, IMG submission 161473) | Biofilm microbial communities from the roof of an iron ore cave, State of Minas Gerais, Brazil - TC_06 Biofilm (v2) | ecosystem: Environmental > Terrestrial > Deep subsurface > Cave > Wall biofilm...
AGACGTAGTGCTTGACATTGCGATCACACCCAATCGCGGCGATTGCCTCTCGGTCCTGGGACTGGCCCGGGAAATTGCGGCCCTGTTTGAGGCCAAGCTCCAACCGCCCAGGTTCAAACCGGTCAAGAAGGCGTCCGGCGTCAACGTCAGCGGCGAGGTCCCCATCGATGTTGAAATCCGCGCGCCCGAATTGTGTCCGCGTTATGCGGCGTTTGCCATGAATCGGCTTACGGTTGACGCTGCGCCGGTCTGGATGAGGCGGCGGCTCGAATTGTGCGGAATGCGTGCAGTAAACAACGTCGTAGACGTGACGAACTATGTGATGCTCGAAATCGGTCAACCGCTTCATGCTTTCGACCTGACCCAGATCGCAGATAACCGGATTATTGTTAGACGAGCTGGCGACGAGCGCGAATTTGAAACACTGGACGGAGTCCAGCGAAGCCTGCAGCCCGACGATCTGCTGATCGCCGATCGCATGAAGCCGCTGGCTATTGCGGGAGTGATGGGCGGACGGAATTCTGAAGTCTCTCTATCGACAAAAACTATATTTCTTGAAAGTGCTTATTTCGAACCGATTACCATAGCGCGCACTGCCCGCCGATTGAATTTGCGCAGCGAAGCCAGCTATCGCTTCGAACGCGGGGTGGATCGCGCGCGACAGGCTAGCGCGATTCTACGCGCGTCTGAACTGCTTAGCAGAGTTGCCGGCGCCAAGTCGGCGTCGCGACTGCTTGACGTTGAGCCGCAACCGGCTGCCGAACGCCGAATCGATTTGAATATCGGTTCTCTAAATTCCCTGCTGGGTGTCAATATCCCACTGCCGGAGATACGGAGGAGGCTAAAGTCGCTCGGTGCCAAGGTGGAAGCAGACGCGCGCAAGCGACTGGTCGTTGTTCCACCGAGCTTCCGCCCCGATCTCAACGAACCGGCAGACCTGGCCGAAGAGGTGGCTCGCCTGGCGGGACTACGCGAGATTTCCGCGAGCTTGCCACAACGGTCTGCGGCCACTAGCGCGCCTGAGGAGGCTCGCCGGTTCGTTAAGAAGTTGCGCGACATCATGGTTGGATGCGGAATGGTCGAGGCAAAAACCATCGCGTTTATCGCGCCCGGCGAAAACCAGCGTTTCCCCGCTTTCATCGCCGGTAAAGGCCCGCGGGCGATGGCTGAGCCCGTACGAGTGATAAATCCACTCTCAGCGGAACTGTCGGAAATGCGTCTGAGCCTGTTGCCGGGACTGCTGGCGGCGCTTCGGTTCAACCTGAACCGCGAAGCGAATGCGTTCCATGGGTTTGAAATAGGCAAGACATTCACCATGGTCGACAGGGTTGTGGGAGAGGCGCAGCGGCTCGCCGCAGTCAGTTACGGTGAATATACGATGGGCGGCGTCGACCAGCGCGCCGTCAGCGCTGGTTTCTTTACATTAAAGGGCGTCGTGGAAGCGTGCTTTCTCGCATTCGGAATGCAGCGCGGGCTATTGTTTGAGCTCCTGCAGCCGGACATCGCACCTTATCTACATCCCGGTCGTGCTGCACAGATCTCGTTCAATGGTGCGCTTTTGGGTTTGCTCGGTGAGCTTCATCCAGCAGAAGCCCTGCGACTGGAATTGAGCCATCCATGCGTGATGTTGGAAGTTGACATCGCAAGTTTGATGACCTATTCCAGTGCAGGAAGCCAAGCGGTGCAACCGCCACCGCGATTTCCGGTGGTGCGCCGTGATTTGGCATTGCTAATTGACCTCGACCTTCCTGCCGACAGGGTTGTTCGGACTATAGAGGCTCTAGACGTGCCGCTTCTTGAAAGCGTCGAGCTGTTTGATGTTTATCAGGGTGAGTCGATCCCGGTTGGTAAAAAGAGCATCGCCCTGGCCTGCCGATACCGCGCCAAGGATCGGACATTGACCGATGAAGAAGTGAATCGCGCCCATAGCCTGGTGATTGAGCAGGCGCATTCACGATTGGGAGCTGAGTTGCGGCTCTAGCAGGGTGTTGACCATGTTTGTTTCTTAAAAGCGAGAAATCGCTGTTTCTCAACACCCCGCTGAACAGCGCACGAGACCAACAAGGGCGTGGGGGCAGTTCGCACCCGCACATGACCAAAACCGATCTCGTGGAAGTGATCTACGAGCGCGTCGGCCTCTCCAGGAAAGAGGCCGCCAAGGCGGTGGATACCGTGTTGGAAATCATCAAGGATAGTCTGCGCCGCGGGGAGAAGGTGAAGATTTCCGGCTTCGGCAGCTTTGTCGTCAATCATAAACACGCCCGCCGGGGCCGTAACCCTCAAACCGGCGACCCTCTCATCATCGCCTCGCGCTCCGTGCTATCTTTTAAAGCGAGTGACATTCTCAAAGAACGGCTCTGTGGATAAGAGAAGCCGCGGTTGGGGGGTGATGGCATCAGAGCACACAAAAGCAGACAGCCGCATCTAAGACCATCAGGTTCGGCTCCGGGAGAGAATGCCGCGAGCGAGCGTCCACTCAAAATCGGTGAGGCCGCCAAAATGGTTGGCGTCGAACCGTACGTCTTGCGTTTCTGGGAGACGCAATTCTCATGCATCCGTCCCAAGCAATCCCGCTCACGCCATCGATCTTATACCCAAGCTGATGTCGACACTCTGAAAATCGTTAAGCATCTGCTTCATACAGAAGGTTTCACGATTGCCGGCGCCCGTAGGTTTATTCGCGAAAAGGGCTTGGACGGTGGAGGAAATCCCTCCGCTGCGCCGTCGCGAGCGGGAGCAACCCACAGAACCGAGGAGCGGTTGCATGCTGCTGCGACGGCTTCCGGGCGGGATGCATTGGCGACCTTAAAAAACAACGGCGTTCATCGCGCATTGCGCGAAATCCGTGAGGAACTGCGGGCCCTGCACAGGCTGCTCGAGACTTGCTAACGCTGTCCTGCGACCGCGTTTTTGGGAATTAAGTCGCGTAAGAATCTTCTCCATTATTGCGCATACTCTGATAGCGTGGATGAATTAGCCCGTCTGCCGGGAACCGCTAGGTTTGATCGAAGCTAGAGAACCTGATTATGCCTGACAAGACATCAGGTCGGAGAAAACCGGACATGGATTTGGCGGAAGCGGAATTCCGGGCGGGATTTTCGGAACTGCTGGCGAAAGCCCCCGCGCACATGCCGCGAACCCACAGCTTCTTCTCCCTTCCCGCTAACCAGCCGCCGTGGTTCGATACCGGACTCGATCTCAATGCTGGAGAGCCGGTGACAGTGTTCGCAATGGGGCGAACGTATCTTTCGCACGAACTGAATCTCTGCGTTTATCCCGATATGCAGCTTTGGTATCGCATTGGCGAGCTGGGCAACGTGTTCCGCGGCACACGCTATTCCCATACATTTCTCGTCCGCGAGGCGGGCCGATTATTTCTCGGAAACTATTTCCCCGGCGAGTGGAGTACACGCACTGGCGCCACTGCTGTTGGTACAGATGCGTACGGGCAGGTGGATGGTGGCGTCTGTGTGTTAGTTGTGCGGTGGGCCGCGCAGCCTTTGGAAGGCTTGAAACGGCTACTGGCGCTCGGAGACGTGGCGTCGCTCGTAGCCTTGGAAATTGAACGACTCGAACATCCCGTCGTCCCTCCGCACGACTGGGAGTATCTCTGGTTCTTGGGACCTGCTGAGATTTACAGCGCAGGGGCACCGGCTCCGCAGAGGCCCTCGATTGTGTGTTACACGCATGAGGATGCCGGCATCCTGCATAAAGACGTCTCCTTGCCCTTGACCTTTGACACCCGCCTACGATGGACGTGGAAGGTCGATGTCCTCCCCTGTCACAGTCGAGAGGACCTCTTGCAGAATCATGACTACCTGAGTATCGCAGTTGAGTTCGACAATGGACAGGACATGACGTACTTCTGCAGCGCTGAACTGGCTCCCGAAACAGGATTCCGTTGCCCGATTGCGACCTGGACGGCGCGCGAGACGCATGTCGCCGTTTGCTCCGGCCAACAAGGGCTAGGGCGCTGGCGGCAGGAAGAGCGCTCTCTCCGCGCAGACTACCAACGATTTATTGGAGCGCCGGGGAAACGCGATGAAATTGGCGACCCAGGGTTGGTGCCGCCGCCCACTCGCATCGTGCGGGTATGGCTCATTGCCAACAGTATGTTTCGCCGGCAGGAAGGACGATGCCAGTACGGCGTTATTGAACTTCAGGCAGGAGATAGAACGGTGACCGTGAACTAAGCCAAACTCAAAGTTTGTGAGTGAATTGGCAAAAGTGCTTGCTCAATTGGAAAAACATGTGGAATTTTCAAGGGTTGATTTTTCACAAAATCAACCCACTCACAGACTCTCAGCGATGGTGCCGCGAGCCCAAAGCTGGCGCGCAACCCGGTCGAATACGTTCGGTTTCGCTGCTAAGCCTTGGTTTCTACAACCTCTGCCTTAATGTCACGCTGTTGGCCGAAACTACCTAGCACCAGGTCTTTGACCGTCAGCCCGCCCAAGCTTTCGCGCTCGATGTCGGCCAGACTCTTCAGAACTGCGCAAATGCGTTCATCTCCATTAATCTTGTCAGAAGTTTGCCCGAACCCCTCGAATACCTCGGCGAGTGTCAACTCCGAAGAATCGCGTGCCAGGAAGAGTCCCGCGCGTGACGCAGTTGAATCGTTCCCCAGTTCGATAATGATTCCGGCGTTTTCCAGATGATCGAGAATTGGACGCAAAATCGCTAAGGGCGCGTCGAGTTCCCCCGCAAGACTCTCGATACTGCAAGCTGGAGCGTGGCGGGACAATGCTCGCTCAGCAGTCCGAAATATGGTCAGCAGCACGGCCGTACGCACGAAGGCGGGAGAGCGGTAATCGAGGGAGAAACCCGCCTCCGTGCCTTGGGCGGCGGCCGCCAGTTCGGCTCCGACCAATATGATCGTCCAGGCGATATAGATCCAGGTCAGCAGAATCGGCACGGCCGCCAGCGCGCCGTATATCGCCTGATAGCGGCCGGCGCTTACCTGAAAGGTGATGTAAGCCCATTGGCCAATCTCAAGCAGGATTGCAGCAACCAAACCCCCCAGGGCAGCGCAGTCCCATCTGACCCGCCGGTTGGGAAAAAATAGATAGAGGAAGGAAAAGCTTGCCCATACTGGCAAGGTCGCTGCGATCCATCCTAGCCCCAGCACCCGGGGCAAATTGGTGGCAAGACTGGCCTTTAGTGATACTGCCGCGGCGAGCAGCACGGGCATCGTAAATGTGATGCTCAGGTAATCGGTGAATTTTCGTAGCCACAACCTCTCATGCGGTACGTTAAAGATCGTATTGAGCGCCCGTTCGATAGTGGTCAGTGTCAGCAACACCGTCACCAGCAGCGTTGCACCGCCAACTGTGCCAAGTGTCGCCGCATTGATGTGTCCGACGTAGAGCAGGATCCTGTTGGTCAATTCGGGTGATCTAATGGCAACATATTGTTCGATTACCGGCTTTATTGCGTCAGTGCCGCCCAGTCCCTTCACCGTCGAAAGGGCCACGGCCAAAATCGGGACCAATGACAGGCTGAGCGTGTAGGTCAGCGCCGAGGCCCATAACGTGTCGTTATGATTCTTGAAGCCGATAATGGCGGCGCGCACGATGCCAAGCGGTCCGCGATGGGTTAGCCGCTCAAGCCGCGCGAAATCAGCTCTGGCACGTTCAGCTAGCAGCCGGTTGTACAGCCGCTGGCTAATGGAAGGGGCAGTAGGGGAGTGTGCAGGCATCTCGGGCTCGCCTGTTCATCAATACTGCATGACCAGGTTCAGGTCGATTGCGTGGGAGCCGTCGGCGGCGCTGCCGCTCATAATCGATAACCATCGTAGAAGAAATTATCGCATCGAGCGATAGCCGCGGTTTGGTTATGAACGTTGGGATCAATGCTGAGCGACGGTCAGCGGCGGCCACGACAAGCTCGACAGTTGGGCGCACTCGATGACCGCCGAGAACAGCTTCGTGAGAGCGTCCGGCACCTCGGGAACCTTCAACCTGCGCGGGGCATCAGACTTGCGCCTCAGGAATTCCGAGGACGGAAAGGAAACTGATATGCACAAGGAAAAGAGCAGTTGCACGCACGGCTTAAAGGTTACCGTGCTCACCGCTTTGGCAAGCGGCTCGATTGCGCTCTTCGTATCCCTGCCTGCTCATGCCTTTGTGCTGAGCGTTGGTCCCTCGAACAGCACCTTTGGGGACACCGTATGCGCGGATGTGGCTGGCGGAAGCCTCAACTCCGGCACGAAAGTCCAGGCGTGGGCCTGCTAATTTGGCACCGAACCAGCAATTCGAATTCAATGGATGAATGATTTATGCCATGGGCGGTCAACGGTGCCTCGAGGTCCCACAAGATTGGCAGCCGTTCCAGTCTGGCGCAGTTGACTCGGCTATCTGCAACGGTACGACCGCACAGCGCTGGCAATGGTACATTGGCGGAAGCATCGAGAACCTTGGGGGAGGGTGCCTGGATGCCGCGATTATGGCAAACGGTACGCAGCTAGTCGTCTACCACGCAGACTGCGGTACAACACCCACGACCTGGCAGATCAAGTGACGGGCTTTAGCACATCGATCTATCTTCGAGCGCGCAGAGAGTTGAAAGCGGCTTAGAGCTTTCCCAATTTCCTCGATCAAGGGGAGACTTAAATCCGCGCTCTCATGCCTGTCGAAACACAGGCTGCCAGCGCTTCTGCAATGGTTTCGCGGAGACGATCAGGGCCATCCGCCCTACAGAAAACCTGCATACGCTCAGCTAACGGCAGCACACCCTGATTTCCCTCGATGACCGGCTTTATCTTGTCCATGAACTCCGATAAACCCGTCGCTGAACGATCGCGGGCGAATTCGAGCGGTGCACGCTGCACCACGAAATAAAGCTTCTTCAAATCCTCATATGCATCAGGATTGTGCTCCGCGAGAGCCTCGTACGTTAGCGGAGCCTTGAAACTCGCCCACTCATCATTACCGAGCGGTCCGAAGCGCAAGTCAGTCGTGAATCCTAGATTGTACAGCGGAAGTCCCAGCCGGCGGCAGGCGCCGGCTACCTGCACCGGCGGATCATCAATCGTCACCGCACCGGTATCGCTACGCGAGCGCCCACCGGACTGGCTGCCAAAGCGCGCCCGAAACTCCTGGAATGTTTGTGGAATGTTGGCAATGTGATACAGAATCGCGATTCCATCCTTCGCGAGCAGATTGTCGGCTACATCAGCAATCAGGGTTTCCACATCGGCGGCAGTTTCGGCGTGATACAACAGGTGCGAGGCGAACACCAACTTGAAGACGTGCCGTGGCTCGACGTGATCATCCGTGCTCGACAGAAGATCGAGCAAGTTTCCTCCGAAAGCATTACCCGCCTTAACTGAAAACCCTGCCAGCTTCAGCGTGCCGGTTGTTTGCGCGGCGATAAGATTGCGCAGCGCTGTTCCTCCCGCGGAATCCGCGTAGTCGGGAATGAAATCCGTCGCCCTAACGATAAAGCTGCGCAGAAAGTCAATGCCGGCTAAATACTTGATAAGGGTGTCGCACGGCCCCGAGCCGATATCGGCTGTCATCAGCGGCTCGCGGCCGGTGAGCACGAGATTTCTCGCCGCCAGAACATTCAAAAATGTCTGATTAATCTGCGCAGTCTTCTCTTTCTCGTCGGTGGCTGCCTTGAATGCCGGATAGATGTCTTCATAGACGTAGCGGTCGAGAGCAATTTTGGTGGTCGTCATCTTTATCGCTCGCTCGGGATTCGCGAAAAACCATGTATGCTTCGTTCCCGCGGCGCACAGGAGCGACCGGTGTCGCTGAGTCAAGCTTATCTCAAGCGCGAGGGGCAGGCTGCCGGACGCCAGAGCGTCCGAGCTGTTCGAGCCTTCGAACTAAGCCTCCAATTCGTCAAGCAGCGCCTTGGCCTCTTGCAGATCGGCTGTATCGAAGCCTTCGGTGAACCAATTGTAGATTTCGGCGAGCATCACGCGGGCTTCGCCGCGGCGACCCTGTTTCGCAAGCAGCCGGGTGAGGCTCGTCGTCGCGCGCAACTGCCAAGCCCGTGCTCCCTGGCCGCGCGCCGTCGCAATTGCCGTCTCGAAGGAGGAATGCGCCTCTCGCTCGTAGCTTGGTTTGCTCCTCAATAGCGCCTCGCCCCTCAGCCTATACAGCTCCGCATTGCTCAGCCGCGCCCCTGTTCGCTCAGTATTCGCAAGCCCTTGTGCGACGGTCGTCAGGACCTCTTCGATTCGATCCGCATTCAAGTAGGATGACCCCAAACCGACCATGATCAAGGCCGCGCCCAACTCCGAGCCGGTAGCACGGTACGAGCCGATGCCTTCGAGAATTATGCTGATTCCCTCGTCTCGTCGCGCGGTATGGGCAATTGCGATACCTCGATATGTGGAAGCAAGCGCGCTCCAGTACTGAAACCCGCGTTGGTATGTAAGTTTCTGAGCCTCCTCGCTGATTTCGAGAGCACGGGCTGCCTCGCGACGACACAGGTGAAGCAATGCTCGGTAGGTCAACGCCACGGCCAAACTAAGCGGATGCCCAAGCTGGCGTGCCAGAGACATTGCCTCGTTGCTCACACCCAACGCCTGGTCCTGATAGCCTGCAAGCCAAAGAGCCAGCGACAAAAAGGAAAGCGCAACGACCCCTGGGTCTTGTGGTTCCTGGCGCAATTGCCGTGGCTTATAGACTGTGCGGGCATGCTCGAATTTCTCCACCGCTGCACCGATTTCACCGCGGAAAAGAGAAACGGCGCCGCTTGCGTAGTTCCCGTGTACGATCATGAATGGGTCGCCGGCTCTGTTTGCGAGTTGCAGGACCCGCTGAGCGGTCTGAGCGGCGGTCTCTAGATCGCGGCGCATCTGATGGAAGGCCCAGTCGAACATCAAAGCTGGAAACTGCAGTTCCGGGTCGTTGAGCTGAGCGCTGAGTTCTAGCGCGGCGCGATTGGAGGTCTCCACCTCTGGTGCCGCGTAGCCTCTACTCGTCGCTAGAGAGCCGAGCAGAGCGAGACGTAATTCAAGCTCCATCTGAATACGTTCCCGATTTTCAGGCAGTTGAAGCAACGTCTCTAAGGCGGAATTAAAGAACTCGATCGCTTCTTCATGGACGGAGCGCTGAGCCGCGAATTCGCCAGCCAACCGTAAGAAGTAGACGGCTTTGGTTACATTCCCGCTCTGACGGTAGTGGCGAGCGAGATCAGAGACATGATCGGTCAGCCGATCACGAAAAAGCTCTTCGATCGCACGCGCTGTTCGCTCGTGTAGCAGTTTGCGGCGCTTTAGTAAGATGGAATCGTACGCGACTTCTTGTGTAAGCGCATGTTTAAAAGCGTACTCGACATCGCCGGCTGCTGGCTGCTCGTAAATGAACTCGGCCGCTTGAAGCTCGTCTAGCTTCCGCTGCAGTTGAGCGTCCGGCTTTAGTGCGATCCGCTCTATCAGCCCAAGCTTAAATTCTTTGCCGATCACTGCAAGTGTTTGGACCAGGTCCTTCTTCTCCGGCGCTAAACGATCTATACGAGAGGCCAAGATAGCCTGCACCGTGGGCGGAATCTTCAGTTCAGCCAAGGGCTTGGTGAGCCTCACGGTGCCATTAAGGACCAACACGCCTTCATCGAAAAGCGCCTGCACGCTTTCCTCCATGAAGAACGGGTTGCCTTCCGTTCTCTGGATTATGAAGCGCTTGAGCGACCCCAGATCGTCCCTCGTCGTCTCGTCGGCATTTGTCTCGATCGTTGACCCCTCAGGTGCGGCTCCGGCGCTGGCGGCGCCTTTAGGACGGCCGGTCCCCCGCTTTTCAGCAGCGGCCAAAAGCGCAGGCGCGGGGTAGGCGAGCAAAGCATCCAGCATCTCCTCAGCGCTAGCACCGCCCAGCGGATCTAGTCTGAGTTGCGTGTAGTAGGTCTTGCTGCTCCATCGATGCGAGTACTCCGGACGGTAGTTCACTAGCAACAAAATTCGCGCGGTGCCGATTGAATCGGCAAGCTGATTAAGTAGCGTCTCGGTCTCATCATCAATCCAGTGCAAGTCTTCGAAAATGAGAATCAGTGGTTGATTCAGACTTTCGCAGAGGAGAATTCGCTTAATGGCTTCAAGTGTCCGTCGCTTCTTTACCTCGGCATCCATCTGCGCGAGCGCGTCGTTGTCCTCGCGAGTGCCCATTAGCGAGTACAGATATGGCAGCGTGTCCTCCAGTGCTCGGTCGAGGATTGTGATTTTGCCAGCGATCTTCTCGCGGCGCTCACGCGCGTTGTCTTCGCTCCCGACTTTAAAGTAGCTCCGGAGCAGTTCGATAATAGGAAAATAGGCTGAAGCTTTGCCGTGCGATACCGAAAACGCTTCCAGTATGGTCCACCCCGAAGAAGCGACTGCCTTGAACTCGAAAAATAAACGTGACTTGCCTACCCCCGCCTCTGCTACTGCGGCGACAATCTGGCCGTGGCCAGACCGTGCTTGCTCCGCAGCGTACTTAATCGCCTCCATTTCGCGCTGGCGGCCAACAAACCTGGTCAAACCTTTGCTGGCGGAACGTTGAAGCCGCGTGCGCAACGGACCAAGGCCGACGACTTCGAACACTTCCAGCGGTTCGTGCACGCCTTTGATTCTGGTCAGGCCAAGCGATCGGAAGCTGAAGTAGCCCTCGCAAAATTTGCGCGTAGCGCCGGCCGTCGCGATTGACCCGGTCGGCGCCAGTGCCTGCATCCGTGCCGCAAGGCTGGTCGAGTGTCCGATGGGTGTGTATTCCGCGTGACGTCCGCCGGTCTCTATCGAGCGTACAACGACCTGGCCCGTATTTACCCCAACGCGGGCTTCAATCGGCAGATTCCCCGACTCCCGCAGCCCTGCGGAATACCGCCGCATATCCTCCTGTATGCGAAGAGCCGCATAGAGCGCCCGTTGCGGATGATCCTCGTGAGCTAGGGGCGCGCCAAACACCGCAAAAATCCCGTCCCCGGTGGACTGCACGATGTATCCATCGTACCGTTGCACAGCGTCAATCATCAGCTTGAGCGCGGGATCGACGATGGCACGGGCCTCTTCCGGGTCGAGGTCCTCGATCAACTCCATCGAACTCTTGATGTCGGCAAATAACGCGGTAACGGTTTTGCGCTCATCGTTGGCCGCGGGAATGGTCTCGTCCTGCTCAGGCGCAATGCTAATCGTGGCCGCGCCCGAGTCGGAAGTGGAGGATTGGACGCCCGCGCTGCCGAACGCGAGACTTGCACCGCAATCTCCGCAAAACCGCTTGCCGGAGGGATTGTCCGCGCCGCATTTGGGACAGCGATTCGCCAACGGTGCGCCGCAATCGCCGCAGAATCTCTTACCCGCCGGGTTTTCGCTCCCGCAATTCAAACAGCGCATCGGTTCACCAGTCGATCATGACGACGGCCGGTCAGGTGCTGGCATGTCGGCCATAGCGGCTGGCGACATTTTCAAATACGCGGTGAGGCCGCTTGCGCGGACGCTCTCTCCAGCCACGCGCGAATCGCGCCAGTCGGACGCAGCGTGAATACGGGGTCCGGCACGACTTCATGATCAATCCGCACGCGAAATCGCTGGGCTGTCATCGCGAGTGCCAGCGTTTGCTCCATAAGTTAGAAACGATCACCAATACACATTCGGGGACCACCGCCAAATGGATAGTAAGCATACTCATGGCGGCCCTTGCTACGCTCGGGCGCGAATCGTTGCGAGTCAAATTTCTCAGGCTCCTCCCAGTAAAGAGGGCTCCGGTGCGTTACCGGACTCGTTAGCACAGTCGACCCTGAGCGAATCCTGAAGCCACACACCTTGTCATCCCCTATCGCAGTGTGGCTGACTGCAGGAGCTGGAGGGTAGAGCTGCAACGTCTCGTTAATCAGCATCCGTGTGTATGGCAATCTTGCGAGGTCGACGAATCTTGGTCGCGGCGCCCCGAGTATCGAATCCACCTCGTGGCGAAGCGTACGCCCCTCTTCGGGATTCTTGGCTAGAAGGTATCACGCCCAACTGAGTGCCACCGCTGTGGTCTCGGTCCCGCCGCCTAACATGACCCCAAGATTGTCGCGCAAGTCGGCTCGCTTGGCAGCGTCGCCGCCATACGCATGATTTTGCTGGAAGACTGAGAGGACGGATTGGAGCGGGTGAACGGTTTCGAACCGTCGACCTTGTGCTTGGCAAGCAATTAATCCAGAGTAAAAAAGCTTTATTCTGCTAAGCTTTTTTGACATTGCCGATTTCAAGTAGACGACGCGGCCTGCTTAAACCTGACGCGCTCTACTTTGCCCGGCCTTTCTAACATCGCGAGTTCCAACAGATCTAATCGTTTAATGTATTTTATCCGGCTAGAAATCAAGGTCAAAAGTCAGTAGGGGGCCTGCAAAAAACACTGCTCTATTACCAGCCCTGCCCGACAGCGAATAAAACGCGCATATGATAATTGCGAAATGTGGCTTTAAAGACGTGCGAGTGTCGTGCGTTGACTTTCGTAGTATTGAACACGCCATCGAGGTGACTGCAGCCAGCCTGTACGAAAGCGGTCGCCCAAGGCACTTCGGATCTTTCGCGAGAATGAATGGATCGAGGGCATCGGGCGCGGCCAAACGGCGATCTCCGTTAAGGTGAAGGCATCCCGAGACCGAGCATACGGTTCGTGCCCAAGAGTTCAACGCTGGCTTGAAGCCAGTCCGCGCTCAACCGCTGAGCTGGCTTTGAAAAATCGCTTGCGCGCGCTTCTCGCCGAGGGCCGCTGACGTATTCGACTCTGATGGCCAATGATCTTTATCGGGCCGCGCAGGAAACCAGCAAGTGTTGACATCAGAGCGCCGTGGTCTCAGAAGAGTGAGGATTGAAAATGGCCGACACGGTTTCATTTCACATCGGTGTTGCCACGCGCATCATGGCGCGATCGCGCGGCGCGCCCAATGATGCGCAAGAAGGCGCGCCTCACGCCGGTATGGCGGCGCTGGGAACAAGCTGCCGAGACGCTCGATATGGCGGAAGAGGCCGAGGATTTTCAGGCCGTAGGCATGAAATGCCGGGAATGCCTTATCCAACTAGTTCGATCGCTGGCCAATTCGGAGATGATCCCGTCCGGACAAGATATTCCGCAGCGCAGTAACTTCATCTCATGGTCGGAACTAATTGCTAATGTCGTCGCAGCCGGTGGGAGTGCGGAGCGCGTGCGCGGGCACCTAAAGGCGATTGCGAAATCTACGTGGGAACTGGCGGGCTGGCTCACGCACGCGAATAGAGCCGGGCGTCACGACGCGTCTTTTGTCGTCGACGCCGCGCAGAATGTTCTTGCAGCCTTCGGCAGCGCTGTCATACGGCATGAAAGCGGGAGCCCTGATCGATGTGCGCACTGCGGCTCCTATAATCTCGATGTGGGATTCAATCCCGATCACCCCCGCCCTTATGTGTCCGAATGTGAGGAATGCGGCTGGCACAGTCCCGAGATGCGCTAACTGACACCCTAGCTGCCCGCATTCTCCCTCGATGCAACGCGGCGCGGGTTCAGGTCGAGTGCAACGACATAACCTTTTTATGTCCTGGTATAGGCCCAAGCGTGCCAGCCGTTGACGACTTTCGGGTACTGCATTTGGCTATTCGAGCGATACAAATGCGCGAGTTCGCATTCACGGTCCGCTGCGAGCACTGAGGTCTCGGAGCGCCTCCTGTTTTTAAGCTGAGGAATCGGTGCGTGAGGTGGAAATTAATGCGCATCTGCATAAGCGCTGGCGTTTGGAAAAACCCTTTAAAGATTTTTCAAGCACTGAACGACGAAGCGGTCTCAGCAACCCCACCGGTCTTCAAAATCTATGGATCGTGTCCCGGGTCCTCCCGCGCGGCCCCGTCTAGTCCATAATTTTAGGCGTTTTTAAATGCAGTGGCGGACCGAGAGGCACCAGGCAGAACAGGCTGGGAAGCCCATTCGTTAGCACAGTCGTTAGCAAATTCTCATCACACGAGATGAACTGCTAAAGGTTGCTCATCGTTGATCGTGTGGCGCCGGCCCTAGTGAACAAGAAAGGTCGTAGTTAGCCTATACGAAGCTCAGTTACTGGTCTCTCTTCCAACGATCCCGCCCCTATAGTTCAAACAGTTTCGCGCTAGGGACCGAAAACTCATCGGCAACTCCCGATTTCAATTCCAGATATTCGTGCAGTTGTTTTCAGCTTTTCGTCGACACCGCGTATCGAAATTCGTTGACAACGGCTGTCCCATGGAAATTGAAGCGGAGTTCTGCCGACCTCTTGAAGCCCAGGGCCGCCAGATCACACTTGCGATGCTAATGCCAACGATCAAACCCCAGTCCGCCAGGGAGATCGGAGCGATCTGGACCAGCGCAGCTACCTCAGGAATCCACATCGCCGCCATTAGGCTCACCAACGCACCAACGCAAACTGCCCAGAACCGCGACGAGCGTGGCAACAGCACGCGCCACCAAGGGGCGCCGGCGAATTCAGTCCATACTAGAAAAAGGCTTCCCACAATCACGAGCGCGATTGCGACGCCACGCGCATACGCTTCTCCCAGCCTCCAGGTGGGTGACGAACAAGAGAAACGCACCTACTATGAGCATTGCGCCGCTCAGTGCAGGGCGAAGTATAGCGTCCAGTGCAATGATGGACGCCGCAGGATTA
>Ga0187846_10001212_pt1 | contig 14576 bp, 20 predicted proteins | sample TC_taG_FD_161473 | JGI IMG/M metagenome (GOLD analysis project Ga0187846, IMG submission 161473) | Biofilm microbial communities from the roof of an iron ore cave, State of Minas Gerais, Brazil - TC_06 Biofilm (v2) | ecosystem: Environmental > Terrestrial > Deep subsurface > Cave > Wall biofilm...
CTGCGCTGTACTGCCTTCGCTGCCGCTTCATCTGCCTCCTCTCAGAGGCAGCGATTTTACACCTTAGAGACCTGTCCGAATTTTGGGGAGCACTTCAAAGGGCTGTAGAACTTGCACCGGAGGAACCCCAGGTGAGGTACTTTTACGGGAGAGCACTCTACAGCAAGAACCTTTTCGCAGATGCCAGGGACCAGTTTCTCGAATGCCTGCACATCCAGCCTGGTTATAGAAAAGCAGCCGAAAACCTTGGCCTATCATATGAAGCCCTTCAGGATTTTCCTGATGCGGCAAAAGCTTACCAAGAGGCGATCAGCACAGAAGAGACACAATCGGGGCCGAAACACGGGGAACCGTTCGCCTTTTATGGCGCCATGCTCATACAACAATCAAAGTGGGAGCAAGCCCTTTCGGTATTGCGTCGGGGCGCAGTCCTCGCACCGAACTCTTTTATGGTCAATTACGAACTGGGAAGAGTCCTCCTGATTCTTGGCCATTTAGACGAAGCTAAAAAGTTTCTTCTTTCCGCTGCAGATCGGGCTCCGAATTTCTCTCGGACGTACTATCTTTTGGGAACACTTTGTCGAAAGCAAAACCGTCTCGCAAAATCTAGGGCGTACTTCGCCAAGTTCAATGAGCTGAATAAATCTATTCAAAACCGTGAATTGCCTCTGACGTCTCGATGAAAGTGTGATTCTTCAAGTTCAATCGACCACTTGGGCCCGTAGTTTTTCACGAACTTCTACCGACATTTCCAGGATCTTTCACCCTACCGCGAACTGTGTGTCGCCAAGATCCTGTACTTCAGGAATTTCAAGGGGATAATGCGAGCGCTGGGATGGAGCCGTATGCTATAAATCCAAACCCATGATTCCATTTTTTACAACGTTCTTCTCCTGCCTCAGCGCCTTTTTCCGTTCCCGCTACAGCCTTAGCCTCGCGATCTTGGCCCTTCGCCACCAGCTAACTGTCCCCAAAAGATCACAGCGCACCCGGCTGCGACTGAACTCGACGCACCGACTGCTGTGGGTTTGGCTCTGTCGCTTCTGGGCGAACTGGCGCTCGGCGCTGCTGATCGTAAAGCCTGAAACGGTGATCTCCTGGCACCGCCAAGGGTTCCGCTGGGATTGGAGGTGGAAAAGCAGACTGCGTGAACCGGGGCGACCTCCGATCCTCTCGGAGGTCCGGGAACTGATCCGAAAAATGAGTCTGGCGAATCCGCTGTGGGGTGGATAGCGTCGGGATAAACCGGCGTGGAGCAGTGAATGAGAGAGTCACACGGGAAAGGCGTAGCGAACCATCCTGGCCCCGAGCCATGCGAGGGCCGCCGCGAGGCTGCACTCGAAGCGTTGGACAGGGGTATATGCAGGCTGGGTAATGAGCTCCGAAAACGGAAATGCAGGAAGCCGACGGTGTCACCCTAGCCGGAAGGCCATAAGGCGGCGTGCGCTAGCGCAAGTACGTCGCGGTCCTGCGGAGTCGAAGACCCCACGCATGTATAGAAACTCCACGCGCGAGAACCGAGAGGCCCAGTCGCTGCTCGCGGACGACAAGACGCGGGCCGGTGGGGGAAAGCGATGAGCGATAATCCCCACATGTACGGCGGCGGGGAGTCGTACAGCGCTGTAGTACCTGCGAAGCATTCGAACAAAGGTGGGAGACTGCCGGCGGAGGATGTGGAGGGAAGAGCCGCTGACCAAGGAGAACATGGACCAGTCCAACCCGTGCCGAACACCGAGTCGGGAAAGCGGGCTAAGCGGGCTGGAGGGCCACTATGAGGGCCAGCCGGGAAGGCAAAAGCCCTGCGTCTAAAAATAGGCGTATTGAAAACAAGCAAGTTAAGAGCCGCTACGTCCGGATGTTGCGCCCCATCGCACCTTCCCTCCCGTTACCCCTAGGATCAAGCCGACAGGGGTCGATCCGAAAGTAGCGGCCGCTTGACAAAGGCAGCAGAGATAAATAATCGAAGGATTTGATACAATTTCAACCTTGATGCTGAGATTGGGTACATTCCTACGCCGAATGGCCAGCAGAACCTGCCCGGCAGGCCGACTGGAGACCGTCGGTTGGCGCGTCCTTCTAGCGCTCACGTGCATTGATTTACTCTACTGCCCCCAAGCGAAAGGCGGGGCCGCTCAAAAAGAGAATGTTGACGCATGGACGGCCGAACACTTTGCGCGCGCCCGACAGGCACAGTCCCATCAGAGTCTTGAGGCGGCCGCCGAAGAGTATCGTGCAATTGTCGCTCGTAATCCCGGGTTTGCCGGAGCTCAACTGAATCTAGGAATCGTCTATCACCAGCAGCGGAAATATCGGGAAGCTATCAAGGCATTCGAAAGTACTGTATCACTTCAGCCGGAACTGCTGGGGGCGCAGTTGTTCCTTGGTATCGATGAGTATCTGGTGGGAGATCTTAAAGAAGCGCTTGAGCATCTTGAGGATGCTTTGCAGCTTAAACCGGACGACCGGCAGGCGGGCATCTATCTGGCCCTGGCTCACCTGGCTCTTGATCAGCCTGAGAAGGCCGCGCAGCAACTGCGCAAGACCGCTCGATATTCTCCTGAGGATACCGACATCTTCTACGAAGAGGGCAGAGCATACTTGAACGGCATGAGCCAAGGTCTCACCCTTCTGCGCCGGGCAGGCAGCGATTCGGCGGTGTATCACTGGGCACTTGCAATGGCCGCTGAGCAGAAGAACGATCAGGTGTCCATGGTGGAGGAGTACCTGAAGGCGTTGGCGCGGGATCCGAGCATCGCAGAGCTTTATCTGCGAGTGGCGGTGCCCTTCGAGAGAGCTGGCCTGCACGAAATGGCAGCGGCGTGCTTCGACAGATACAAGGCGTTGAACGCCGCGCGAGACGTCGCGAGCCTGCGTCTGGAGCCCCTTGCAGACGGATCGCCCGCCGCTCGGCCTGAAATTCTCGAGAGCAAGGAAGTGTTCCGGAGTATGTGGAAGGCGATACCTACGGTTGAGGAGGTTACGGGGCTGCCCCCCATCGCTGATGAGCCTGTGAACCGTGCGCTAAAGAAGCAGATGTCTCTCGCCAAAGCGGCTGACTTGAGGGCGGCTGTGCAGCTTTATCTACGGGGTGACTACAGCCAAGCGATAAAACTGCTTGGCCAAAGTGTAGACCATCACATGGACAAATGGCTCTCCGCCTACCTGCTGGCGCGTTGCTTTTTGATGAAGTCGGATTACGATGCGGCGCAGGCCACCCTGGAGGCAGATCTTGCCTCGTACTTCGATCTGCCACCGGTTGCGCTACTGAGAGTGGAGATCGAGAGCCAGCTAGCTTTGCGGTGTTTTAACTGGGTCGTTGCACACCGGCCGGATTCGTATCTGGCCAAAATCCTGCTGGCGGAGTCATACGCCGCGGCCCGGCAAGATAAGGAGGCCCTTGCCGTGTACGAGGAGGCTCTTAAACTTGCTCCGCAGCGTTTGGGGATCCACTTGGCGATCGGGCGGATCTACGAGAGTCAACTGCAATGGGAATCTGCCATTCAAGAATACCAGGCCGAGCTGGTTTTGGATTCTAACAACGCCATGGCCTTAGCCCATCTCGGCCACGTGTGCACTGAAGCTCGGGATCCTGACCGAGCGATCCAGGTGATTGAGCGACTTTTGGAGAACAATCCGACGGATGGCCAGGCGTATGAGGACCTTGGGAAAGACTGGACGCTCAAAGGCGACACAGGAAAGGCGATCGCCGCTTATGAGCGCGCCCTCCAATACGTTCCGGACGAATATGATGTTCACTACCGCCTGTACAATCTCTACATGAAGGCAGGAGAAACCGTGCGCGCCCAGAACCATCTCGCGGAATTCAAGGCCGGCGAGGCCCGGAAAAGGCAATCGTACCAGGAGTCAATGGGTGAGCTTCTGCAAGAAAACACGTTCGTTTCCCAAGAGTGTGATCAGCACTCCTCCGGCAAGGGTAGATGTACACAGCAGTGATAGATCGTGGCGGTGAACTTCCTTAGCTCTTCGGAAACCGCACGAGCGATGGTTCCTGTGCTCAGCGATCCCTTCAGTTGCACGCGAGGTCCGGTCAGTGAATGGTTTCAACCTGCAGCGGATAAGACAGGCTAGAAGTATGGAGGCGGCAATCATCCCTGCGGTCCTGTGCTGCCTTACTGTACGCTTGCCTTCTTGTGCCGCCGTTCCTCAAAATGGGGACCCGACCGCTCGAAAACCGGCAGCGGCTTGCGCTCAGCAGCTACCACTTTACCTTCTCGATGCGACGGGTGCCTACGCCGGCAAAACGAGTGTGCCACAAGCGCACTATGCTGAGGGCCTGAAGCTCTACGCAGCGGGCGACCAGGCAGGCGCCGAAAGAGAGTTTCGGGCCGCGGTCGCCGGGGAGCCGTCGCATCCGGATTATGTCCACAGGCTTGCTTCACTGTACATCACTGAAGCCAGGTACGAGGCTGCAGCGGCGTTAGTCCGGGACTATACCAAGCTGTGCGGACCAACAGCTCTAGGATATGGTCTGGAGGGTGAGTTGCTTTTTCAGCAAAGGGATTACGACGCTGCTCTGACTGCTGTCACCTCATCATTGGGTCTCTCCGCCAACAGCGCTCGCATGCACGAGCTGCTGGGGCTGATCCTGTTCACTAAACGGCAGAATGTGGGGTCTCGATCGGAGCTCGAGAAGGCCGAGCAACTCGAACCGGACAACGCCGAAATCCGGTACTTTTACGGGCGGAGTCTGTACTTGACTGGCCTTTATGCCGAGGCTCGTGAGCAGTTTTTAGCTTGCGTGAGAATCGATCCCTCATATCGAAAATGCCGCGAAAACCTCGGACTCTGCTACCAGGCACTCCGCGACTATGCAAAAGCTGCCGAGGCCTTCAAAGAAGCTATCGCTCTTGAAAAGGCGCAGAGCGGACCAAAACACGGGGAGCCTTTCGGGTATTACGGAGCGATGCTGGCCGAAACGGGACAATCACTGCAGGCGCTACCAATTCTGAGGGAAGGCGAGAAACTGTGTCCTCGCTCGCTTGTGGTGAACTACGAGTTAGGCCGTATACTGCTCGGCGACGGCGATCTGGACCAGGCCGAGCGCTACCTGCTTGTGGCCGAGAACCTTGACCCCACCTTTGCTCAGACCTACTATTTGCTCGGCAAAGTGCATCAGCGGCAAGGTCGGGCCGATCAGGCGGCTCTGGACTGGAACCGATTCCAGGAACTTCACAAGGATCCTGCCAACCGTGAGTTCCCCCTCACGGACCGCTGATTCTCGCCGGGACCGCCACTGGAGCGGTTCTCACATCGCCTGGATTGATTTAGGCCGAACGTTACGATTCTCGCTCACAGCCTACCAGAGCAACCGGTACAGTGCGACAGTTGCCAAGCTGAGCAAAGCCAAGTGAAGGCGCCAGTCGCGTAAGCCTCTAAACGGCTCCGGAGCGCTTCCCCACTTGATAGTGAGTCTCTCCAACCGGGCCGGATCTGCCTTCTCGGTAAAGGCTGATACCATGAAGAGGACAATGATAATTGCAATCGTGCCCCACAACCCCCGGTAGGTGTAATTCAGCGTCAATTTCGTGTGCAGCCACGGAAACAGCCTAGCGCTCCTCCTTGGGCTCATTAACTGGTCGGTGACGAAAACCGTGGCCAGTACAGCGCCGGTCAGCACCGAGGCCAGCGCGCCTTTCACCGTGACCCGCTTGCTCATGATGCCGAAGACGATGGCCGGGGTGATTGGCATGACCAGGTAGATGGAAATAGTCTGCAGGTATTTGTATAGGCCCTCGGGAGTGGTGTAGACAAGATAGGCTGCCATGACGCCCAGTGTCGCGGCTATCGCAATGGCAATTCGCCCAAATAACACCTGCGCCGGTTCGCTCGTTTGCGGGCGCAAGTGCAGGATGAAATCGCGCACCACCAGGGTGGAAACCGAGTTCATCACGGAGAGGTTCGATCCGATCAGGGAGGCCAGGAGCGCCGCCAGAACCAGGCCGCGAATCCCGCTGGGAAGCAGTTCGTTCAGCAACGTGATAAAGGTCGTCTTGGCTTCCCTCCCCGGATACAGCGCCAGGGCAATCACGCCCGGCAGAGCGAAGATGAAGACCGGGGCGAATTTCAAGAGCGTGGCGAACATCGATCCCCAGCGTGCTTCGTCCAGGTTGCGCGCGCCCAGCACGCGCTGGACGTTCACCTGGTCCATCCCCCAATAGAAGATCCCGCCGTAAACCGCGCCCGCGATAATGCCCCAAAACGGATAATTCGGATCATCATAAGGCTTGGCAATTCTGATGGCGTTGGGGACGACTGCGACGAGAGCGTGCCAACCCCCTACGCGATGGAGGCCGATCAGTAGCATGAGGCCGCATCCCAGAATCATGATCCCGGTCTGGATGGAGTCGGTGTAGGCGACCGCCGTAAAGCCCCCAATGATCGTTATCGCGGCAATGACCAAGCCCGCCAGGGCCACGACGGTCATCACATTCCAGCCCAGCAGCCCGCGCAAAACCAGCGCACCCGCGTAAAGGTGGAAAGCCATTTTCGTCATAATGCTGATCACCAGCATCAACGCCGAAAAGAAAACTCGGGCTTGGCGGTTGTAGCGCAACTCCAGGAACTCCGGGATGGTGAAAATCTTGTTGCGGATGTAATACGGGAACAAGGCGGCGGCGGCGAATCCCAGGCAGATTGCGGTAGTCAGTTCTACCGTCCCCGCGCATAGACCGTAGCGGTAGCTGTCGCCCGAAAGGCCCACCAAATGCTCCGCCCCAATATTGGTGGCGAACAGGGAAGCGCCCACAATGGGCCAACTCAGGTTGCGGCCAGCGAGGAAGAAGCCCGAACTACTCTCGCTCGCATGAGAGCGGACGGCCAGTCGTAAGCCGATGAAAACGCTTCCCACCAGACCAGCGAGGCAGACAACCCAGTCCAAGGCTGTTAACGAAAAGCCCATGTTCGAATCTCCGATTTCCGTCGTTGCAGCCGCAAAAAGAACGACCGGACGAGGTGAATTCCAAACCAAGTACCCACGAGGCCGCGCAAGCCCGTTTCCGGACACACTCGTGCCGTCTCATAATAACCTCGCAGCTGCCCGGTGGTGACGACTTGTTGAAGACGCCCCAGGATCGGTTTCGCATCCGAGAGCGCCAGTCCGACATCGGAGACCGATTGGCAGGTACCACACTCGACCCTTCCCAAGCCCGCCGACGCGTTGTTTGTAGGTTGACGGAGATCATGACGATTCTCGCCGCCATTAATGGCAAAGCTCGCCACCATTCATGGAATGATCCTATTTGTAGAATCCCGAGCGTGGGTCCGCGCATCAAGAGTCCGGTCGCACCTTTGGGGCTTTATCGGTTCCTTCGTCGCCGCCGCACCGGTATGAATCTTGTCTTCGGCCTCGCGCACACGTCCAGCAAATAACGCACCGGTCGCGTGCCGCGGGAGGAAGCTTCTGGGCTAGAGATCCGGGGCCTGGTCGCTTGGGTCTACACTACGCCGTCAGCGAGGATCTATCCGCCGACTAGTTGTGAGAAGGGCTGTTCCCGACAGGTACGCACCCAAGCTGATCTGCATCACTTTCCAGAAAGGGGACTTATCAGGCGGAATCCTGGACACGTGAAGGAACTACCTCAGCGGCAGCAACTTGCAACGAAAACTTTGTGGAGCGAGTTGTGTTTCGGCGGCCTCTACGATTACCTGCGAGTGGGCGACCATCCGGGAGTTGGCGCGGCGGTTCGAATCGAAAATGACGACTCCGACCACTTCTAGCGTTAGGCCGTTTATCGGCCAAGTGGATTATTTCGAAATCGGTTAGTTTCCCGACACCTTGAAAGAGAGGGTACCGATAGCGAACTTCGCCGGCCAAGCGCATCAGGTAATGGGCTTCGGTTTTCTCGCTTCCTCTACGACCTTACTGCTTTCCTCTACGATCTTGCTGCAAACAGCAACGCACTCGTTACAGATGTAGACTCTGGGTCGCATCGTGTCGGGCTTCGATATGAGCTTTTCGACTTTCTTTTGAGGCTTGTTACAGAAAGAGCACCTCAGATCTTCGGTATCCGCAGATTGTTTCCGAAACTTGAACATTCCGAACTGCCCATTTCGCTGGCTACAGTCGTAGACTCGCAAGCACGCCAATGGTCCGATTCAGTGCTGAAGCAGCGAGCACGATTGCGCCGTCTTGTTGGGATCGGCCGCCTCGTCGCCTTCCGTGATCGAGCGAATCACTCCCTCGCGGTCGATCACAAAGGTAACGCGCTTGGCCACGTGAATCAGTGGATAGAGGACGCCGTATTGCTTCGTCACTTCCTTGTTTTCGTCGCTCAAAACCGGAAACGTAATGTGCAGTTCGTTGGCGAAATCTTTGTTGCGCTTGGCCGGATCCACGCTGATCCCGATCACCTGCGCGCCCGCTTGCTCGAATTTAGCGATATCAGCCTGATACGCCTCAAGCTCCTTCCTTCAGCCCGGGGTGAAAGCGCGAATGTAGAAGGCCAGCACCACGCTCTTTTTGCCGCGGAAATCGCTGAGCCGGACGGGATGGCCGTTCTGATCATTGAGGACGAAGTCCGGGGCGGCCTGGCCAACCTTGGGCGGTGCGCCCGTAGTCCCGGCCGCCAGCGCAACAACTAAAATTGTGATTGGCATGACTCCTCCACCAGACTCCCGCAGTTCAACCGTCCGCGCATGAAAGTTCCGTTCCACGCCGGTCAGCAAAGCAGCGGAGATTATAACGCTTCATTTCTTTTTTTCCCTGTCGGCTGGTTGCCGCTGTGGTTTTTTGCTGGGTTACGTCCCAGCCCCTATGATCGCCCGCGATCGGCGCCGACGGCATCTTGGTTTCTGCCGCCTTCGGTCACGCTGGCCAACGACGATGGGCTGCTTGCTTACCACCGAGCCATCGCCGCCAGCACGAAATTGGGCATCGTACTGTTTCAGACGCCTGCCTTCAATTTCAGCGTAGGTCTGCTTCGCTGCCTTCGAGAGGTCCCCAACATCGTGGGTATGAACGATGAGCACGGCGACATGAAGCAGTTCGTTAGGCAGTGGTGCGCCGCCAGCGACCGCCTGGAACTGCAGTGCGGGGTGGGCGAAATCCTGGCGCCAAGTTATTTTGCGCTGGGAGTGAAGGGGTTCACGAGCGGAATTGTGAATTTCATGCCGCGCACGCCACTACCAATCATGGAGTTGCTGTGTGCGGGCCAACTGAAGGCCGCGGCCGAAGTTGTTGAGCGCGAGGCGATGCCCGTTTTCGACCTGCGCGGCCAGCGGCCGGGCTACACAACGGTGGTAATCAAAGAAGGGATCACGCTCTGTGGCCTGGAGGCCGGGCCGGGCGCGGCAACCGCTAGCGCCGAAGAACATTCTCACCCGGCGAGAGCCCGATTGTTAGCAGCCGTATGAAAAGGAGCCATTCTCATCGGTTTAGTGGGATCCACTTCCGGCAAGGCGCGCCCGGTAGGCAACATTCCGCCCTCGCGCCTCAAGAGGCACAACTTGTGGTTGCCGAGTTCTTCCCCCATGCGACTCGTCTGACTCAGGACAAGCAACCACCCTCCGGCGCACCCAACAGGACAGGCAATGTTGAAACACGCCGCACGCGGTGACCATCGCGGGCCAGCCCCTTCGCCGGGTCGTGGTCGCTCGCAGCGTACCCGAGATCGAATCGGCCGGTGAATCCAGCGTTATCCACCAGCATTTTCGCCGCGTTCCGTCGGCAGGAGCATGTGCACAAATCGCGCCTCGGTGAGTGTCTGCAGATGATGGTCAAACGGCAAGAAGAATCTTAGAGGGTCAGTTTGGTTGATTATCCAGGCCGTGGGTAAACACTACGCCGTCACACAGATGTATATCATCGGCTGCCACCTTCCGGAAAGGCGACTTACCAGGACAAGCCCAGGAGCTGGGCTCGCAAGTGTCCCGCCCGCAGGGACTTGCAGCGAATCGACATCGGCGGCCTTTCGGCTCTGTGAACACTAGGAGGAGACCAGAGCGGTTGCGCCCCCGGCCGCCTGATAGCCGACGCGAGCTGGCGATCCAGGTGAGGGAGGATGGGAGAAGTCGCACCCGTTCGATTTTGAGCGACCCGAGGGTGCCCGTCGATCTGGACGATCACGCTAGGCCGATGGCGCGGCGAATTAACGTCGGACACCAAACATGAGAAGTACAAGGACGAGAAGAAGGCCCCGGCCGCTTCGATGACTGAGACGACGGCGACCCCGCCCCTTTGGCAACTTTTGTCTGGAAAGATCTTGACCACGGAAGCGCAAATGATGGAGTACCGCTACTCACGATTTATGATCCTCCTCACAGACATCGCACCGGAAACAGACTAAAGTGCCGATCGGAAACTCGGAGAGAATCACTCCTACTGCCGGTGATTTCTCTCCGAGCGATAAGGTAAGGCCGGAGTAGGGGCGAAGTCGGCGCTGGGCAGAGAGATGAGATCCCCGCAGCGGTCTACGAGAGGCTTCCGGCGGCAGATTGGCAGTAGCTCAGCGCGGGTCTTCTTTGACCGAGAAAGCGGTGCTCGAAAGTAAGAATCGCCAGTTCGGCGGCGAGGAAACGTACCTCTAGCGTTGGGGACCCGGAAAGATGCCAATCCCACGCCACCCGATAGCGAGAGGCAAGTCGACGGTCGTACGCTTTAACGCGCAACTCATGCTCTGCGGTCCTTCTCGTTCTCGCTCGCACCAGAGAGTCGGCTGACCTCCAGAGTTAACCGGTGCGGTGGGACGGATGAGCTTGGCTCTGTCGCTGAGTAGCACTCTGCCGGCCAGGTGTACTTCGATGTACGGCTGGGGCACGGGGCTCGCTCGGTGGGTGAGACGCACTCTGGCGCTGGGGTGCTGGACGAGCGGTGCTCTGCGGGCGAGAGCTACTTCGATACGCGGCTGGGGCGTGGCGCCCGCTCGGCGGGTGAGACGCACTTTGGCGCTGGGGTGCTGGACGAGCAGCGCTCTGCGGGCGAGCGCTACTTCGATACGTGGTTGAGGCGTGAGGCACGCTCTGTGGGCGCGCACTCGTATGCTGCATTGTGGCCTGAGGCGCGTGGTCCTCGGCGCGCCTGCCCTGCGATGGGGCTGAATACCGCGCGGCGCCTGCGGATGCCGTCGCGTTTCGATGCGCCGTTGTCGGCGCAGGGGCTCTGGTGCCGCCAGGATTTGTCGTCCGGGGGGCTGGACCGTTTGCTACCGCCCTGCCGTTTGCTGCCGCGTTGTACGGCGCTCCCGCTTGCCTAGCTCGTGTCACGTGCGGGTTTGTAACGCCGCCCGGCTTGCGAGTTGCTGCGACTGCCGGCTGACCATGGTTTATTGATGCAAATTGGGCGCGGTTGCTGCGGGCGGACTGCTGCTGCTGCCTTTGTGCCGCGGTTGCGGGGTCGTGGCGCTGCCTGGCCGCAGCCCGGTCGGCTGCAGTGGGCTGAGCCGTTGTTCCACCATTGCCGCCGTTATAGCTGACGCGGTTCACTGCGGTCACGTTGTTGACCACGGTTCTGCTATACACATTGGTTATGTTTTGAAGGTTTATGTTATTCACCTGCCGATTGTAGTAGAACGACCCGTTGCTCCAATACCCTCCAGCATAGCCGACTCCGAAGTAGCCGAAGCCGTAGTTAATGCCACCATAGAACCCGACCGCCGGCCCCCAATAGCCTGCATTCCACACATACCCGCTGTTGTACCAGGCCCAGTAACCCGGAGTCCAAAGCGCGCCCACAAAGGGTGCGGCCGCCCATGTGCCGGGCACCCAATAGTAGCCGTCAGCCGGGTCCCAAGCCCAGTAGCCCGGGGTCCAGATGTAGCCGGGGCCGGGGCAAATAGGCTGCGCATAGACGGGTAGCAGTGGCGGAGCGATCGACACAAAGACGCCGAAAGAGCCCCTGGCGTACGTCGCCGTCGGCGTGGTCAGCATCGCGACTGTCAAAATGAGCGAACCTGCCAAGGTCGTGGCGATTCGCGAGGCGAAGCGAGAAAAGCGTTTGCGGTCCCTCGGAGTGGACCTTGGCGAATGATTGCGCGTCGGCATAAATCACCTCCACCCGATCATGAAGCAACGAGAGTGCCAAACACAGGACGGTCTCCTTCCGCAGTCTCTGCAACTCCCCAGTTATCAGTCTCTCTCAGGAGTATCCGGGCAAAGAATTCCAGCTCTTTCGCCGCCTTCGGTCCCCGGGAAGAATTTACCAGCCAGCACGTCATTAGCACTTGGTGCTAGTAAGTCATCATCGCCGCCAACAACAGGCCTGTGAACCGTAACAATGGTCGCCGCAGTGTGTGTTGGCTAGCTAAAGGCTGTTGCAAAACCCTGGGTTAACCCCTTGAGTATGTTAGCAGGTGTCTGCTGGTCGTGGCAGATCTGAAGAAAATTCTGCGTTTCCTGCACTTTTTTCTTGACACACTTCTTCATACTCGATATAATCGAGTACGATATGATCGGAACCACTTCTCGCCAATCTTGGCTGTTCTACCTGCCGTTGGCGCGGCAGGCCTCACTGCTCAAGGACGACTTGCTGGACCCCGTCGACCACCTGCTGGACGATTCCGCCCTGGTGGAGTTGGTGCGGCAGAGCCTGGCTGGCCGGCGCCCCCGCTCGACCCGCACCGGACGCCCCAGCATCGCCCCCGACCGGCTGCTGCGCTGCTGTGTGATGAAGCACCTGAAGGGATGGAGCTTCCGGGACCTAGAGCGAGAGCTGCGCAGCAACCTGGTGTACCGGCAATTCACCCGCTTCGACGCCGATCCCACGCCGAATTTTTCGACCTTCAGCCGGACGTTTGCCCTCCTCAGTCCGGCGGTCACCGAGCAGATTCATCAACGAGTGGTGGGCTTGGCGCGCGAGAAGGGGGTGACGGAGGGGCGCAAGCTGCGTACCGACACCACGGTGGTGGAGAGCAACATCCACTATCCGACCGACAGCACGCTTTTGGGGGACGGGATCCGGGTGCTCAGCCGCAGCCTGAAGCGCCTAGCCACCGAGTGCCAGGAGGGTACACTGAAGGTGGTGGATCGTGGGCGAGCGGTGAAGCACCGCCTACTGGAGATCTGCCGCGCCGCCAAGTCTCTCACCCCGGCCCACCAGCAGCGGCTGCAGAGCAGTTACCGCAAGCTGCTGGGGATGGCCGGGAGCGTGGTGCGGCAGGCTGGCGCGGCGCTCAAGGGTTGGGAAGGGCGAGGAATGAAGGTGGTGGGCAATGCGCTGCAGGCGGAAGTTCAGATCAGCCAATTGCGCCACTTCCTCCCCTTGGTGAAGAAGGTGATTACCCAACGCGGGAGCGTCTGTGGAAAGGGAACCCGCACTTGGTCGGCAAAGTCCTAAGCCTGTTCGAAGCGCACACCCAAGTGATCCGCAAAGGGAAACCCGACAAACCCACCGAGTTTGGGAGGCTGGTGCGGATCGATGAAGTGGAGCATGGCATCGTGAGCGGTTATCAGGTGCAGGAGGGCAACGCGGCGGACACCCACGCTTGGATTCCAGCCCTGAAGCAACACGAAGCTTTGTTCGGGCAGGCGCCCTGGCTGGCCACTGCGGACCGAGGGTTTTTTTCGGCGGAGAACGAGCGCGAAGCCAAGGCGCGAGGGGTGGAGAAGGTGGCCCTGCCGGGGCGGGGGCGTCTGTCACAAACGCGCGCCGAGCGGCAGAAGCAGCGCTGGTTCCAGCGGGCGCTGCGCTGGCGAGCGGGTATTGAAGCCACCATCAGCAACTTGAAGCACCCCTTTGCGATGGTGCGGGCTACTTACAAAGGCGAGTCGGGATTCCAGCGCTACGTGGGGTGGAGCATTATTACGAAGAATCTGTTTTCCATCGCCCGCTGGCGCGTGCAAAGGAGAGGCCATGCCCCGCCGCGTTAACCCCTCCGGGCAGCGACGCCAGCTGCTGCGTGAGGTTGAGCGTCTGGCCCAGGTGGCCATCTTCGGAACGCTCTCGGAGACTTATCGTACCTGTGGACACCCGGGATGTCATTGCCACGGGGCGGGACCCAAGCACGGTCCGCACCTGCACGTCAGCTACCGGGGCGAGCAGGGCAAGACCACCGGCTACTACGTGCCGAAAGCGGCTGAGCGGGCCACGCGGCAAGGAGTAGCCGCTTGGCAGAAACTGCAGCAGTGTTTGAGGGAACTGGCGGAGTTAACAAGCAACACAATTTCCGGCGCGCCCACGAGGAAGACTCATGATCAAGCGATGGCTGTGGCTGGCCTTGGCCGGGCTGGGAGTGTGCTTGCCTCTGGTCCTCGGTCACTCGGAGGCCGGAAGGGGCCTGGACAGCCGTCCGCGCCTCGCCTGCTCCCTAGGCCCGTGGGCGGAACCTGCACGGGCCTCGCCCCCTGCTGCCGGGGCCGCCCAAGCTATGCCCCGTCAGGCCCACACCGCACCGTCGGAATCTCGTCCCGTTGACGTGGTGCTCTTGACTGAGAGCGACCTCGGTCCTCCGTGGCTGGTTAGCCGAGGACCACCGGGCAAGGCGCGCGGGATCTTGGTTGACTCGCGGGCTGCCGGCCAGATCGGTAGCCCAAGGCAGGCAGTGTACATCCTCCCCGAGGGGCAAACCATCCGGCAGGGACAGGCCCATGCCCAAGAAGGGGGTTTTGCAACAGGCTTTAGCTAG
>Ga0187846_10001213_pt1 | contig 14574 bp, 14 predicted proteins | sample TC_taG_FD_161473 | JGI IMG/M metagenome (GOLD analysis project Ga0187846, IMG submission 161473) | Biofilm microbial communities from the roof of an iron ore cave, State of Minas Gerais, Brazil - TC_06 Biofilm (v2) | ecosystem: Environmental > Terrestrial > Deep subsurface > Cave > Wall biofilm...
ATCCATGCACCGCGCCAGATGGAAATCTGGAACATGGAGAATCTGATGCGTGGACGAGAGGCCGACTACCGCGATCGAGAGGAACTGGAAAAGGAACAAGACCAGGATACCAATATCCAAAAATGGGCGATCGAAAATAACGCAAAACTCGCGCCAATCCCCAACAACGGCCAGCCAGGCAATGGGCCGAAGCTGATGCGCGACATGGTTGCCAATCCCCAGTCGTTCGCGCCGCCGCAGGGATTTGGGCGGCTACTCGCGAAGCGCTACGACTTTACCGGACTGCAGCACGATCCCAAGAACGGCTGGACAGAAGACGGCAAGCCCGTGGACTGGTCAAAGCATCTGACTTGGTCCATTTACTACGCACCGCTCGAATCGAAATCCAAGTCGGTCTCCATGTCTGGCGCGGACTGGGCGAAGTATTACGACGTGAAAGGGCTAGACCCGAGTCGCACCTACTCAGTTGATTCCGTGCATCAGCTCGTGGCCGCTGCCGCTGCGAATCGGAAGAGTAACCGCGAGAGCTTCCATCAGGACTTCAAAGAGAAGCACGACGCACTGCAAGCAACCATTAACAGCGCTCGCACGAATGTGACGCAGGCGGAATCTGAAAAGCGAGAACTGCTGCGCCAGGGATACGGCGAAGATGACGACGAAGTACAGCAGATCGACGAGAAGATAGCTAGCGAGCAGAAACGTGAAACCGATGCGATCGATGATATGCACCCTCGAATTCGTGAGCGTGTAAAGCAGCAGCCCGGTACTCAAGCTCCGGCCCAGCAGCAGCGCACGGCTCCCAATAAGCCAGCGCAGCAGTTGACTCCGCCCAGTGGCAAGTCGGTTGTTTACGATACGCAGAACAAGCCGCACTACGTGGACTCCGATAAGTTAAAAGCCTTCCTCGCTGACCCGCAGTATCGCGGCTGGCACCAATAACTCCCGAGACATACATAGATGCCGATGGATCCACAATACGGCCTTGCTCCGGCTGCGTCATCCGTGGCGGCCAACGCCTACGGTCTGGAGCCGGTAACGAGTGCGCCTGCGCCAAATCGCTACGGGTTGCAAGCCGTTACGGTGCCGCAGTCAGACAACAAGTACGGTCTAGTTCCCGCGACTGAGTCAGAGCACGATCCCAACGCTCGCTTTGCGTTTGGCCAAGGTGAGATCCGAAGCTATGAGCCTTCGGTGTGGGAGCGTATCAAGAGCGCGGTCACGGCAGGAATCCCGCGCTACTCGTCACGCACTGTCTATAACGAAAAGTACGGCGAAATGCAGTTGCTTTCGCTGGAAGAGTGGCTCACGCCGTCCGAGCAACGCGCCCATCCCATCGCAACTGGGGTCGCAGAATTCGCGGGCGGGCTCACTTCTCCGGAATCTACCGCCCTTCTTGCCGGGACGGCCGGTCTCGGCGAGTTGCCCGGTGCTGCTGCCATGCTGCCTCGCTTGATGTCAGCCGGGTTTGGTGCCCAAGCGATCTATAGCGGCATCAAAACCGTCCCAGCGATTCGTGACGCTTGGAATCGCGGTGACGCAAGCGAAGTTGAGAGACTTCTTACCCACACTGTGCTCAATCTCGGGATGGGCGCACTTGCTGGACAACACGCTGTCAGTACGAGGGGCGCTATCACCGGCAGGGTGAAGGAAGGAGCAACTGCCCGGCCAGAAACACCTGGCGTTGAAACTCACGCCGTCGAACCCAGTTCTCCTGTTGGCGAAGTGCTGCAAGAACACGCGCCATCAGTTCGCGTGGTGGACAGCTCTGCTGCCGCACGTGAACTAATCGAGAAGGAGACAACCATCCGTCCAGCTCAAGAGGGCGGGGATCGCCGTATCGATGTTGCGCGACGCCAGCGAGTCTCCGAAATGTCGCCCGAGGAAATGCAGCGCGAGCTTCTCACTTCGAAGGTGACCGGCTTACCGAATCGTCGTGCCTTTGATGAGGCGGGTCCAAGTCCGGCAGTTGCGATGAGCGACGCAGATGGCCTGAAAGCTGTCAACGATAAGTTCGGCTACGCTGCTGGCGATGCGTTGCTGCACGCCAAAGCCGAAGCACTCCGTCAGGCTGGTGTCGATGCATACCACGACAAAGGCGATGAGTTCGTTTATCGTGGCCAGAGTCCGGCAGAACTCACTGAGAAGCTGGAAACCGCGCGGGATCTCCTGCGCAATAGAATTATTGACGTTAGGAACCCTGATGGGACAGTTACGTCATTCAAGGGAGCAGACTTTAGTTATGGCGCAGGACAAGACATCACAGAGGCCGAATCCGGGCTCAAAGAACATAAAACCCAACGAGAAGCTGCTGGAGAGCGAGCGCGTGGGGAGCTTCGAGGAATTACTCAACTTGGACCCAGCGAAAGTGGTGGCAATCCGAGTGCGGCCCAACGATTGGGTCAAGATCCAGCCGCCGAAGCGCGGGTAACCGGCCCGAGCGGGACGGCCGAGTTTCGCAATACAGCGCGTGTTGTGTCCGATGACCATATCCCTGTTGTTTCGCGCGACCAGGTATTGGCACAGGCCGTCCAGAACATCATCAACAACTCCGGCGAGCTGCGCCGTGTGGGTGTTGATCCATCGACCATCCAGACGCATGGTGATATTCAGTCGGCGCTGCAAATCGCGTCAGACCATATCGCCAGCAACCTTGATCCGAGAGCCTCTGCCGTCATCACCCTCGAAGGTCAGAAGGCGCTGGCATCTGAGCTGGGCTTGAGCGTTGAAGACTTACTGGCTCGCAGGCAGGGCCAAACATTCAATGCAGAGGAGTTGGTCGCAGCTCGTGCGCTGCTCAAGGCGAGCAGCGATTCTGTCATCAGTCGCGCTGGAGCCGCTGCAGCAAGCGGGGACGACGCGTCCCTGAACGCGTTCAGCACAGCACTCTCTCAGCACAAGGCCATCGAAGAGACAATCGCCGGTGCCCGCGCAGAGGCCGGTCGCGCGCTCGGTAGTTTCCGCGTCGGTGACCAGGATCTGCCGCAGACGAAAATCACAAACATTCTCTCCAAGCTCACCCCAGAGGCGCAAGCGGAAGCCGCGCGTTTGATTGGGCGGCTAGATGCTACCGATCCAGCCAGCGTGCGACGGCTGAATGAGTTTGTCGAACAAATTACGCCCCGCACGACGCTTGAGAAGCTGCATGAGTACTACCGCAATGCACTCCTGAGCAGCCCACACACTATCGTAGTCAAGACGGCGTCGGAAGCTGCGATGGTCGGGTTAGAAACGATGAAGAAGGCGGTAGCTGGCGGCGTAAGTAAGTTTAAGGATTCGCCCGACAGGTTTGCTGCCGAGAGTTGGTATTACGCGAAAGGGATGGCACAGGCGTTAGCGGAGCACGTGAAGCCAATCCTTGGCGGCGAGTTTCAACTAGAAGGCTCCCCCGGTTTCGAGAAGGCCAGTACCCAGGCCATTAAGGGCCGACTCGGCAGCGTGATCCGTGTGCCATCTGAGGCGATGTCGCGCATGACGAATCTGCTGTATGCCGGAAACTACTTTGGCGAGCTGCAGGCACTAGCTGCACGGCAGGCGCTATCAGAAGGTCTTGAGGGCGATGCGTTCCACGCGCGACAGGAATATCTCGCACATCAACCGACCGAAGACATGTCCGAGGCGGCGCATAAGTTAGCGACCACCAACACGTTCCAGAATCAGCTCAGCGGTTTTGCAGGCAGAATCCAGCAGGCGATCTCAGCGAAACCTGATGTCCCCTGGTTGCCGGAGTCGTTGAAAAGCGTCTCCCCATTGAAGTTTCTCTTTCCGTTTTATCGGACGCCTGTCAATCTCTTGAAAGCAACGTTCACGCACGCGACTCCGTATGAACTGTTAAACGGTATAGCTAGAGGCGATACTGATGCAATGGCACGCGGTATTCTCGGCTCTTCCATCTCAGCGGCTCTCGGGTATCTCGCGTTGACAGGCCATCTCACAGGCGGTGGCCCTATCGACTTCAAGAAGGAGGAGACGCTGCGCGCGACCGGCTGGCAGCCCTACAGCGTGCGAATCGGGAATCGCTACTACTCGTATAGGAGGTTCGAGCCGGTCGCGCTCGCAGCCGCGTTAATTGCGGATGGGATTCACGGCATGATGCACGGCGATTCCGAAACAATCTCGCAGAGTAAAGCCGATCTCGCGGTTCGCCATGTAATGAGAAGCCTGGACGATTTTCCATTTTTGGGCACCTTGAGCAATCTGCTGCAGGCTATCCACGATCCTGTTGGAGGCCGTGCGGAATCATTCGTCAACCGGATGGCTGGCTCGCTTGTTCCAGCAGCCATTGCGAATCTGAGCGAGACGATCGATCCCACCGTCAGAAGGCCACAGAATCCGCTGCAAGCCATTGCCGGTCGGATACCTGGGTTGACTCACTTTGGCCCAGGCGTGGTGGATATAACTGGGCATACTGTCCGGCGACAGCCTAGCGCACTCGGAGGCGCTAACCCGTTCGAGTGGTCAACCGATAAGGGCGACAAAGTTGTCGCGGAGCTTGCGAAGTTAGGAATTTCTACAAGCTTACCGCCCACAAAATTGAAATGGCGGGGAAAAACGGTGCAATTAACCAACGCTGAGCGTCAGCAATTTGCAATGCAGGAGGGCCGCGAATTCTACGCGGACGTGGCGAAGTTAATGCAATCTCCGTCATGGGAGCGACGCAGCGAGGATCAAAAGAGGAAGGCCATCGGTCAAGTTCATAGGGTCTTAGAGGAAGCACGCCCGCAGAAACTGACGAGAATGCGCCGCGCTGCCGAAAGTGCAAAGCCCGCCTAAGTAAACCCTCAAACAAGTTCATCAACCGAGTTCCCAGGCTCTGCAAACCTGGGCAGCCGTGGGAAGTCCGAGCCCATGAACCGGACTTCCCGCGCCCCTTCATGGAGGAATGTGGGTAAATCAATTGATCTAATGGGCCAGCGTTTTGGCCGACTAATCGTTCTGGAGTACGCTGGCAGAGACAAAGCTGGAAAATCCTTATGGAGATGTCGCTGCGGAGTGCGGAAGTGAGGTCGTCGTTCTCGGCTCGAATCTGCGAGGAGAGGGTACGCGGAGTTGTGGCTGCCTTGCTCGCGCGATTAGGGTTAAGCTTTGCAAAGCTCGCACGAAACATGGCCATGCTGTGGGAGGTCACGTATCGCCAGAGTACACGACGTGGCGCGCTATGATTCAGCGCTGTACAGATGCTCACCATGACAACTATCGACTCTACGGCGCACGCGGAATTACTGTGTGTAAACGATGGCGCAACTCGTTTGCGGCATTCTTTGCTGACATGGGAAAGCGCCCGAGTCTAGCGCATAGCATCCACAGAGTGCGCGGTGACAAGGGCTATAGTCCGGCTAACTGCGTTTGGGCAACAATCCAGGAACAGAGTCACCACAGACGCAACGTGAAATTAACCCAAGCTAAAGCCGATGAAATCCGCCTCAGACATGCTGCGGGTGGCATCTCACAAAGCAAATTGGCTGCCGAATATGGAATAGCTCAATCCACCGCGAGCAAGATTGTACTTGGTCAGAGATGGGCAGTATTGCCACCGAAAAAACCATGCGTCGCAGTCGATCAGTCCAGCATGGAGCTTGCAGCATGAGCAAGTTTATGCGTCCAGAAACCGCGCTCCAGCGCTTGGTGGAAGACGATCACGCACCGGCTAAGTCGCGTTGTGAGGCACTACGCCAGCTCAAGAATCCACCGATTAACATGTTGCGGCGCATGTTGGCTCGGACTGCGAAGCGCAAGAAGCCACTGCCAGCACGGCTGCGAGCCCTTGCTGCCTTGCGATACGCAGAGATTATGAAGGCCAAGCAATTAAATCGCGAGGTGCGCAACGCGGTTACTCCGCTCGGGCCGATGAACGACATCGTCAAGCCTCGCCCCACACAGCCAAACGCGCTAGGAATCTAAAAACGACCAATGTCATACGTCGCCAAGTTACTGCGAGAGCGTCGCATGGAATTACGCAGTAAGAAGAACAAGCCAAGCCGTCTCAACGATCTACCCGCTGAGATTGTAGTGGCGATCGAACAAGCGCCGAAGACGCCAGCATCTGAGAAACCAGCGCCGGAAGAGACCGTCGCTCCCGACTCGGTCGACGGCCTCGTTGAGCGGCTCACCGCCATCCGCGAGCGCATCTGGCGGCTGCAGGCCGTATTCGCGACGACGCTTTCTCAAGAGTGCGCGTTGGAAGCCAATAGCTACCTTCAACTGTTTCAGGATCTCGCGGGCCAGTTGAAGGCAAAGGACCCAAGCGCACTGGACACGCTGGTAAGAGGACACGAAAGCCTTCTGCAGTCTCCATCAATTCCAGTCAAGCCGACGATCTCGCTGGAGTTGCAGCGTTGGATGGAGCTACGAGGTGAACTGCAGAATTCAGGCCGCGTCGATGCAAAGACAGAACGGGCCCCTCCAGGCTATGTCCCGGATGGGCTCCAGAGCTTCCTATGACCGTGTACATCTCAGCCACCGAGAAGATCTATCGGGAGATTTCCAAGCCCTCGCCACGTGCGGCACAACCAACTCGCAATACTGAGACAACGAAGACTGTGGAACTCAAGCAGGACGATGTCGATGCAATCCTGCGACACTCACGTTCCGCGACGATGGAAGAACTGCAGTGCATTCTCGCCCACCCGAAAGAATTCAGCCTCAGCCCGTGGCAACGCGACGAGATTAGGCTAATGCTCTCCATCGCGGTGGCAGCGAAGTCTCGTCAGGCGCGCGGCATACGCGAAGATAGGACTCCACAATTTCTCGCGAGTTTCGGCATCGTGACAACTCCAGTCGGCCTACTTCATAACCCTGAGTGGTTCGCAGCCGAGTTGCGAGCTGGCACGCAGGCCATAGCGTCTTGCCGCAATCACCAGCCGCCATTGTGCCAGTGTTGGAGACAGTCGCGTCACAGGTTATACAACGCGCGTCAGATCTACGACGACAAATCCCCAGAAGCCTGGGCGGCTCTGCAAGCGTGGGAACTCCTTGAGGAAATCGAACTTTCGTCTCGTCCAGTGCCTGGGCCGGGGCTGACCTAAGAAGCGAACCGTGGGTTTGGGAAGTAGGCCCGGAGCCTCGGTCGGGTATCAGCGAACAGGACAGGGGCGTTGGTCCGGGCCTTGCAGCGTTGGCTAACGATCTTACACCGGCACACCGGCTCGTTCAACTAGGCTCGAAGGTCGGGTACTGTCTGAAATCTGCGTTGACCCTTAGCGTTTGACTTCGGCGACGGCGACAGGCTTATTTTCGGAAGTTTGGAGGGCGTAGCGGCGGCCACACTTGGGACAGACTGTATTCGGTGCGTGCTTTGGCGGGAAAGAACGCCCTAGCAGCGGGAGCGCGTCACCACAGGCGCACATCCAAGCTGCGTTATTGCCTTCGGCACGCGCTGTGCCAGCTTTGCCGTCAAGGGCGTTCAGCGGAATTTCGCGGAGCTTTAGATCAGCCATGAAGAAAGCCCCAACGTCAACTTGGGGCCATACCATACGAAACGCCACGATGCGGTGCCATCACATCACGCCACTGCACTTCGCTGCACCAACACCCTGATTCCATTTTATCAGAAAGCAGATTTTTGAGTGCGCTAAGTTCTGTGCGGCTTGACATGCCTTCACGATACCGACTGGCGGACATGGGCGCAACGGCTTAGAGTTTCCACCAACGCAGATTTCAGACAGTACCGCGCGGTGGTGTCTTAAATGACGTGTTGCCGCTTTGGAATGAATTGCTGGCAGCCGCAAAGTCGCTTTCCAGACATGACGGCAGCTTGGTCCAGATTGCCGGGAAGCGGTTCGGTTCGATTAGAGATGCCGTTACAATGCCCGTGCTTGTGGTCGGATTCCGGGTGGTGACACGATGAGCAAATAGAAGGTTCAGGTTGATCAGTTTTCATAGAAAAATCTCCTCTAAACTATGTTCCCACAATTTAGAGGAGATTGCCGGGAGGCGTTTCAGGCGATACTGAGCAGTTCTCCGATGCTCCAAACGTGGTCCGTTAGTCCCGCTTCCATTGCGGGCGTGATTCTGAGGGACGAACGAACGCGGCAGAAGTTGTAATACGCGAAGTGCAGAGCAGTCGCGGCTTTCAGATGCGACAGCTTTTTGCTGAACGCATTGGTGAGCCGCGTAAAGCTAGAACCGCCGACGCTTGATTCTCTCCCAGGGGTCGCCGTATCGTGAGGGTATGGCATTGCGCCTTTTGCGGTTTCATGGCCAATCTACTGCTCCGAACAATTCCGCTCAATCTTTCCGATGGCAAAACGGGGCCAGCCCGAGCCGAAGGACACTACGCAGTGTGGATGTGTGTCTGCGGTGATTCCGTCCCTTTGCTCGGACGATGCTTCCCCTCCGCCAATCTGCCCGATACCGTCTGCCCAAGCTGCGGTCGCCGCTACAAAGTCCACGCGTTAAGAAACAAGCCCGCAGCCGTAGCCGAAACACCACGATAGTCTTGAAAGCAGGATCTCAAATGCTCCTTTGACATCCAGACGTGATCTGTTATTTGTTCTACAGCGTATAAGGTATCGTGCCGATGAGATTGTAGGGAACCCAATAGGCGACGAAAGTGGCCACTCGTCGATGAGCTGGCACAATAGCCTCGAAGGCAATTCACAGAGAAACCTGACACCAGCCGCACGAGCAAATCGGGCCGACTGGACCTGGAAGACCTGCACCCGATATAGAACACTGCCGGTAGATGGACGCACGTCGATATGCAGCGACCACAACACGATGCGAGTCCAGAACTGTGGTGTCTGCTCGTGGCGAAAGCCGCGCAAAGCGCCGTAGCTCCGCGAGACACGACTCAAGTCCGCATCGCGGACAGGCGCTGATGAAATAAACCTACTGCTTGCGCATCGCCCGGCGTATTGCCGTCAGGCGCAATCAGCCGGAAAAGAGACGCGAAAAATGACGGAGCAGAACGGCGTAGTCTCCACGAGGCCATGAATGCACTGGCGCGGCTCGCAATCGCTCATGCTCATGCAATAATCTCGCCAAAGAAAAGCTCTCGCGGTTAATCCGCCCTGCCTGCAAAAATAGAAGCCGCCCCTCACCACAGGCGGCTTTTGTTGTCTAGGAGTGGGGATCGTCTATGTCGCGACCGCGCGCTGGCATGTGGCTCGCGCCAAGCCGGTCTGCCTGCCAATCGCTCCCCAGGAGAGGCCTTGCTCGCGCAACGCGCGGATCTCTGTGGCGTTGACTTCGGCTCTTGGTCTCCCCAGCGTCTTGCCTTGCTTCCGCGCCCGCTCCAACCCAGCCTTGGTCCGCTCTGATAGCCGGATACGCTCTTGCTTGGCAATCACAGCGAGGATCGAGATGACGGCCTCGCGGAACACGCCAGTAGAATCCAGGTATTGTTCCGTCAACGAGCGCCATTGCACTCCGTAGCCTGTAAGCCGGTTAAGGTGCTGCAGGGTTTCCAGCGCACCTTCGCGGGATAGCCGGTCCAATGACCAAAACAGCAGAACGTCAAACTTGCGCTCACTCGCATCCTGGAACATACGCTTGAATTCCGTACGGTCGGAGTGCTTGCCCGTGATGTGATCCACGTAGATTGTCTCCGCGTTCACACGCCAGTCCATGACACGGGCAAATTCACGGAGCTGGGCAAGCTGATTCTCGGTTTCCTGCTTGCTGGTAGAAACACGCGAGTAAATTCCACAGTTCATGTTCCCCCCAATGAGCGCCAACAAAGGGCCGTTTGCTGGCGGTCAAGAATGCCTTACAGACAGTAAAAGCAGGCACAATCTGTTGTGCTTTTATAGCTCCTGGTCTAATACGTTTTCTGGCGGGCCAGCGTTACTCACGTCTTCTTCTTCCCCTTCACCTTGCGCCAGCGCGCTCGCGCAGCCTTCTTCGCTCGCTTGGTCTTTTCCTCAGCCGTCATCGTTTGGCCAGACCTAGCGCCTCCAAGCGCGCCACGGCAAGCTGGGCAGTACTTGATGACTCGAAGCTTTACTTTCTTGTGAGTGTGGCAGTATTCATCCATAGCACCTTACCTTACCACTGGCTGAGCATCTCAGCAACGGACCATCATCAGCGCTGGCCTTACCAGCGGAGGCCTGTGGGGAGCAGACGTTTCGGCCTAAGCTGCACTGAGCAACTCGACCTCCAAAGCCATAAGCGCATCTCGAACATTATTCGCGCTATCCTTCGCTAGCCGTCCGAAGTTTGGCTTGTCTTGGCTGCCGGTCTCCGCATCCCACACGCGTTGCAATAGGCCAGCAATTCCCTCAGACATCCCGTAGCTAGAGAAATCCACGCGTCGGCATCTGCTGAGGAATCGAGTCTCCAACGAATCCACCGCGTTACAGGTGAAGCAAAATATCGTGTTAGGCGGAAATGCCGTAGCGTCAAGCTTCGATAGGAATGCGAGTTGAGCAGGGTACGACATCCGGTCAGCCTCATCGACTAGCACGAAGTGAAACCGTCCAGGCTGGCCAGACTCGAATATACGCGGGAAGTATTGGCATCGGTCGGTCACAGTTTTGACTGTCGCAAGGTCGCAACTCTGACTCGGAATGTGATGCAGTTCTCCTGCCACTGCTCGGCACATCGCTAGTGCCATCGAAGTTTTGCCCACACCGCTCGGACCGACGAACAACCAAGCGCTGACATACGGATTAGCGCAGAACTTTTCCAGGATGCGCTTCGGTTTTTCCAGTCCGACAAATTCGGAGACGGTTTGCGGCTGGTATCGTTCAGCGAGAGGCTGAGGAAAAACCAGAGTCAGGTTAGACATAGAGCACCTCCGCGTTGTTATTGGCAGCAAGCAAACCAGCGGAGGGAATGCTGGCTAGCTCGGAATGTTGTTCTGTACAAGGTTCTTGCTGGCAACCTTCGAGGATTGTTTTTACCGTGCCTGCGATCGTTTCCACCGCCTCAAGCAACATTGCGGGCATAACGCTGTACGTCGCCAGGTAAAAGTCTGACGGAGACTGGATGCCGAAGTAGGAGCAAATCACATACGCCGTAGCCTCAGCCTCTAGTTCTCGCTGTTGTTTGCCAATCTCCCGACCGTCTCGGCTGGTAATCTTCTTGCCGTCTGCCGTCCAATGCAGCAACGAATGCGCGATCTCATGGCCTAACGTAGCGGCTTGCGTCGTTACGTCGGTCTCGCCAGTTCTAATCTCGATCTCCGTTCCCTTCGAAGTACCGGCAGCACCGTTAAGCAAGCACTTCTCCACGAAACGCACGGCAATACCGCGCGATTCTGCATAGCGTAACAGCCGATTCAGCATTTCTTGGCCACGTTCTCCCGTTGACCTAGTCGGCAGCTCAGGCAATGGCCTGCCATCGGTTTGTGAGATGTCGAAGACGTAAACCACTTTGAACCAAATACGCTTGGTTTCGGTCTCGCTACCGTCTGCCGTCTGCCGCTCGTCTTTGAAGAACATAGGCGCGAGAATGGCAATGCCCTTTTCGCCCTTGCGAACATATCGGCCACACTTGAGCCACGTGTTGTAACCGCCAACGAAGCTAGCGTCTGGCTTCTGTCTCCAAATGAGCATCGTGTTGTGCCAACTGTAGTCCCAAAATGCGGCTGAGGTCTTGAGGTAATTGCGAAACAGCTCCGACTGACGTGCTGAATCTGTCTCGTTAGCGAGTTGCTCTATCGTGCTGCGTATTCCGGCATTGAGTTCTGCTGCTTTGCTTGGTTTGTCCATTTGCGTTTTCTCCGTGTGTGATGCTCAGCCCTGAGCTGAGCGTGTGTACCGCACGGCGAGCATACGGGCAGTTTTGCAAACCTTCATGCACAGCTATGGCTACGCACATGAGAATGCAAGAAATATAATCCTTGACAGGCTTGCCGGAACTTTCGAGCCTTCGGAAGGCGCATTAAGAAGAGCGCGAGTACTGGCGAATGCGCCGCAAATCGCAAGGAATTCGCTGGCAAGTCGCAAGGCATGTTAGCTGCCAATTGCGACGGCAACGGCACGCACGCAACAGACAAACGCCAGACTAGGAGCCAAGGAGGAAGCATGATTAGCAGAGCATTGGCAGGCGATCTGCGAGCGAGGGAAGGCGGGAGTACTACTTTAAGAAATTGGGAACGGCATGGGGTGGCCCAACCCCCTCGACCACCTCGCGGAGACCGGAATCGCCAGGAGATAGGAAGATCGCAAACACCAACCCATCCGAGCGAGCGGGAGCTGCGTACTTAACCACGTAAATGACCCTGTCACCCGGATAGGATTTCTCGTCGAGAGAGTACCCAAAGGTCAGCTTTGCTGCTTCCGAAGATGATAGGAACCTTTTCGCCTCAAGGCACTGAACGGCATGAAGCAAGAGTTGCGGCGGTTGCTCCTGCGAGTAGGCGGTTGCGCCCAACCAAAACAGTAGCGATATCGCTAGCGTGATTTTCTTCATAGCAAGCAACACCCCGCAACCGGAGCGCCTGCCCCTGTGTACTCTGCTCGCCGATCAGTTATTTGCCACTTTGACGATGTCGATATTCCCAATCGGAAAAACCTGTTCGGGCTTTTTGACGCTGCGCCGCCTCCTGAATCCTCTCGGCGCTTGGAGTATCGTCCACCACAAAGAACTCCCTGAGCCAGTCATGTTTCATCTGGCACACCTCGTCATCGTCCATGTAGACGGTTTTCGTGCTGGCTTCCTGTGTTGGCGGGAACCCATTTTGGGGGTTGCCGGAGAGAACGACTAAACCATCTTTTCGGATGACGAAGTCGCGCAGCACCTCGCCGTGCGGCATCAGTTTGTAGATTACGCGCGCCCCTCCGTCCTCCGCGTCAACTTCCGGTTCAATGTAAATCTGCATACGGCTGCGAGGAGCATTCGGCGTGCCTACGTCTTTGCCCATCTGATAGAACTGCTTCTGATACCCATAGTCGTAGATCTCGTCCTCGACTGCTTGAATGACGGCCTTCACCTCAGACTCCGACACCTTCCGCTTCTGTACCTGCGGGCTGGCCGGGATCGACAAGCTCAGAAGTGCAAACAGCAACGTTAGGAGCTTCATGTGATGAGTTCCTCTCTTTCAGGGCGCAAAGACAACGGTCTCTCGACGGCCTATGGTGTTTATAAACGGGCCGTAGGTGTAGTTTGTATCTTTGCCGTTTATTGGGCGATCAGGGCTGACACTTCGGGTGCGCAGGCGGTACTGAGTATCTCCGCTTGTGTTGTTCGCGCCTCCTAGGAGGTTGCGGAAAAACTCATTTCGGCGCTGCAAACGTCCTCGGCGGCTAAAGCCGCCACTGATTTTGTGGCACTTACGGCGCGGCTCGAAGCCGCGCCCTTTCAAAACACGAACGAAAGTCGAGTTTTTCCGCAGCCTGCTAGGGCTTGCCGTGCCGCTGCTAGAGAATCATTGTGAGCATTGATGGCATCAGCGTTCCCGGAAGATAGAGCCAGTCTGTCTTTATTGCTGAGTTCAGACGGGGCTACTCGCTCCGGGTGGCCGCTATCAATGACGCGGTTGGCTACCTCTGCGACACCCTCTCGCGCGTCTTGCAGGGCCTCCGCACTTCCTCCAGTACCCGGCTTGGAATTCGGATCGGGGCGAAGACTGGATGTCTCGTTGTAAACGACATTCGCAAGTCTCGCCTCTGCTTCGTTTTGGGGATTGTCGTATTGCGGCTTATTATTTTGCGCCTACTGCCGGCATGTCACGACCAGAATGCTTAGCAGGCAGATTCCAAGAACCAAGGACACCACAATCGACGACATCTCGTCCAACAGCAATTCGTTTGGCTGCCTATGCATCAGCCGCCTGACTCGGTAGCGATGGAGGCATAATCCGAAGAAGGTGATCGGTAAGATCAACGCGACCCACGCTGCGTTCTCCGTCGGGAAGGCCTGTGTTAATGAGAGCAGGGTACGCGCAAGTGTCGCTGCCAAGATGAAAACAACGAACAGGAATGAGCTAGAGAAAACGTGTGTGTAGAACGATCTTCTCTTCTGTTGTGGATCCTTGCTCTTGCTAGAGAATTCCGCCGGGATGGTGTCCATAATAAGATCCTCCCTTAGAGAGCACGCATTGGAACGAGTTAAGGTGGTCGCGTGCAAGTTCGACAACACGAGCATCCTCAACACCTACCTGCAGGCATGGAAAAGGCCGGCAGCTATGCCTACGCCCCCGGCCGTCTTGCCGACCGCAGATACAAGTGTTCCGCCCGAAAAACTCCACATATATGCATCAATGCCGATGGCCGTAAATACCGCGTTAAACTGTTTGCACTTGTCTTTGATACCGTTCTTCTCCTCCTGTTCCTCAATTAGCTTTTGTGCCCCCGGAGTTATCCAAGCCGCGCAACCGTGTTGCTTGATACACTGTTTTTCCCACTTCTTGACGCGGGGGTCATGAGAAGAGACGTCTTCCCAGTATCCCTCCTTACCCTTTCCGAAGTAGTGCCAAACTCGGCATCCGCTATCCCCGCAATACACATCACCCTCATAGTCACCGACAAGCCTTATGTGGCCCGGCTTATTGGGATCAGGTTCCCAGTGAGATTCCAGACGATTTTGCGCCTGCCCTGTACTTAGCCAATCTGCGAATTTCGCGTAGGCGGATTCCGCCCATCCACCACCCACTGTAGCTGTGCATAAAGCGTCCATCAGATGGCAGACGCT
>Ga0187846_10001214_pt1 | contig 14568 bp, 14 predicted proteins | sample TC_taG_FD_161473 | JGI IMG/M metagenome (GOLD analysis project Ga0187846, IMG submission 161473) | Biofilm microbial communities from the roof of an iron ore cave, State of Minas Gerais, Brazil - TC_06 Biofilm (v2) | ecosystem: Environmental > Terrestrial > Deep subsurface > Cave > Wall biofilm...
GGCCCGGCCCCAGCCGGCCCCGCTCCACGAGGCGCGCCGGATCGAGCTCAATCAGCCCGACCTCGCTGCCGACGATCACCAGCCCATCATTGGTGATCGCGTACCGGGCCGGCCGCAACCCGTTCCGGTCGAGCGCCGCCGCGGCGACCCGCCCGTCGGAGAACGCCAGCGCCGCCGGTCCGTCCCAGGGTTCGGCGATCCCGGCGTGGTACGCGTAGAACGCCCGCAGATCGTCGGGCATCTCGGGTACTGTCTCCCAGGCCTCGGGCACGAGCATCATGAGCGTGTGGAGGAGGTCCCGGCCCGAGCGCACGACGAGTTCGAGGGCGTTGTCGAGCATCGCGCTGTCGCTCCCCCCGGCTTGAATCACGGGGAAGAGATCGCGCATCCGCTCCCGCCACACGCTGGACGCGAGGTGGGGCTCGCGCGCCCGCATCCAGTTGATGTTGCCCCACAGGGTGTTGATTTCGCCGTTGTGCGCCAGGAACCGGAACGGCTGCGCGAGTGGCCAGCTGGGGAAGGTGTTTGTGCTGTACCGCTGGTGAAAGAGCGCAAGCGCGGTTTCGAACTGGGGATTGCGGAGGTCCGGATAAAATCGCGGAAGCTGGGGAGCGATGAACATCCCCTTGTAGACGATCGTCTGATGGGAGAACGACGGGATGTAGCAGTCGCCGATGTGTTCCTCGCCGAGCCGGCGTTCGATGACCTTGCGCGCCAGGTAGAGCGTGTTTTCGAACTCGCCGCTGCCCAGGCGGTCGGGCCGGCCGATCAGCACCTGCGCGATCTCCGGCCGCGTTCGGGCGGCTTCGTCGCCCAGCGCTGGGACCGAGACGGGGACGGTCCGCCAGCCGAAGAGGACTATCCCTTCCTTGATGATGGCGTCCTCGATGATGGCCCGCGCGCGTGCCTGGCGGGACGAGTCTTGGGGGAGAAAGATCATGCCGACCCCCAGATCGCTGTGCCGGAGGATGCGCACCCCGAGCCGGTGCAGGTCGGAGAGCAGCAGGCGGTGCGGGATCTGGGTGAGAACACCGGCCCCGTCGCCGGTTTTGCCGTCCGAGGAGACGGCCCCACGGTGGGTCAGGTTGGCCACGGCCTCGAGCGCGAGCTCGAGGACACTATGCGCGCGCCCGCCCGTCGTCGCGATGAAGCCGACGCCACAGGAGTCGTGCTCGAACCGCGGATCGTACAGGCCGGTCATGCCGGCCATCCCCCCACATCCCGGCACTCCGACTCGCTGAGGCGCGTTCCCCGGAGATACAAAAAAGCCCGGGGAGGCGATCCTTAAATGAGAGGAACCCCTCCTTCGGGCTTTTGTCCCGACGGTGTAGCCGCCGCGTGGGCCGCCTGCGCCGCTCGGTCCGGCCGGCCTCTTCTGGGGGCCGCGGAACCCTAGACGCACTCCCTCCCCCGCCGGGGCACGGGCCCCGGTCGGAAAGCGAGCCGGCTATGCAATTATATATCGCGAGATATTGGCCATTTCGTACCAGAATACCGGAGCATTGTCAAGGGAAAAGCGCGAAAATGTTCGGGAACTGGCCCGGAACCCGACATCTTTACACCATGGCCGCTCCGCCCGCAACGTCCAGGACGATCCCGGTGATCCAGGCCGATTCCTCTGACACGAGAAAGAGGGCCGCGCGAGCAACGTCTTCGGGTGTACCGAGGCGCCGTACGGGGTGCGCTTCAATGAGGGCCTGCTGCTGCACCTCGGGAATACGCTCCTTGTTGCGCTCCGTGAGGATGGTTTCGGGCGCGATACAGTTCACCCGGATGCCGTAGGGACCGACCTGGGTGGCGAGATCTTTGGTCAGGATTTCGATGCCCGCTTTGGCGGCGGAGTACGGGATGGGCGCTCTGGGGTGCGGTCTATGGCCGGCCATGGAGGACATGGTGATGATGTTGCCGGCCTTCCGTTCTTTCATCCCTGGAAGAAAGCTCTTGATGGTCAGGAACGTGGCGGTGAGGTTGCCATCGACAGACGCATGCCATCCTTCCTCCTTTGTCTCCTCAAGGGGACCAGGCATGGTGAAGCTGCCGCCCGCATTAACGACGAGAATCTGGACCGGTCCGAATGCCCGTTCGATCTCGCGGCGCATCGTCTCGATCTCATGAAACTTGGTGACGTCGGCGACCATCTGCATCGCCTTCCCGCCGGCGCGTTCGATGTCGGCCTGAACGGCGGCAATCGCCGTCTTGTCCCGGCCGTGCACGGCCACTCGGACACCGTGTCGGGCAAACAGCCTGGCGATCGCCGCGCCGATACCGCGCGAACTCCCGGTCACGAGCGCGACCTTACCATTAATACCGTTCATGGTTGCCTCCGCTCCGGGGGTTCCAGGGATAGCTCCCGTTCTGAACTCCGACGGAAAGAGTATGCGGCGGACGTGCGAGCCTTGCGTGGAGGCGGTGTGGAGAAATTATGACGTTCGGCCCTTGACGAAGCGGTAGGCACGTTTACGCAGTCCGCCTGAACGCAATCTCTCCTCCGGTGACCGTGAGCGCGACACGCCCATCCCGGTCCAGGACCACCAGGTCGGCGTCCCCTCCCTCGGCGATCCGCCCCTTGCGGGGAAGCCCGAGGAGCCGAGCGGGGACGAGACTGGCGGCCTGCACGGCGTCCCGCAGGCTCACGCCCGCCGCGTCGGCGAAGTTCCGCACAGCCCGGAACATCTGCAGCACACTGCCGGCGAGGGTGCCGTCACTGAGGCGGGGCACGCCGTTCCTGACCTCGACGGTCTGGGGGCCGAGGGTGAACGTTCCCCGCTCCATCCCGGCGGCCGACATCGAGTCGGACACCAGCGCGATCCGCCCGGTCCCGGCGACGCGGGCGACGAGCGCGAGGGTGGCCGGGTGTGTGTGTATGAAGTCGGCGATCACGCTGACCACCAGGGACGGGACCAGGAGCGCTCCTCCCGCAGCCCCAGGCTCCCGGTGGTGGATCCCGCGCATGGCGTTGAAGAGGTGCGTCACCATGCGCGCCCCCCACCGCGCGGCCGCCTGCATGTCGTCGTACCCGGCGTCGGTGTGGCCGATAGACACGAGCACGCCGTGCGCGACGAGCCAGCGCACCACGGCCTCGGCGCCTTCGAGTTCCGGGGCCAGGGTGACGACGCGCAGCGCTCCCTCCGCCTGGCGCGCCGTCTCCTCCATCTCCCCGACGGCGGGGTGGCGCAGATCCTGGGCGCGGTGCGCTCCGCGGCGCAGCGGATTGAGGTACGGACCCTCGAGGTGGACGCCGAGAATAGCGGGCAGCGGGCCGCGCCGGCTCCGCGCGGAGGAAGCGACCGCCACGGCCCGGCGCATCTCCTCGAGAGGTGCCGACATAATCGTGGGGAGGTAAGCCGTGACGCCCGTTGCCGCGAGGTACCGGCCGAGCACGTCGTAGTCCGCGGGTCCGCTGCGAAGACAGTCTACACCCGCCCCGCCGTTCACCTGCATGTCGATCAGGCCCGGGATGAGGGTCCCGTCGGGAAAGGCGAGCACTTCGCCTTCGCCCGCGGGAGGCAGGCCGCCGGCCACGCGGACGATCCGGCCGTTCTTGAGGACGACGAACCCCGGGGCGAGATCGCGATCAGCGGCGAGAACGGCGCCGGCGGAGATGATCATCGGTCAGTGGTTCAGGCCGCATCCCACCACATCCTGCGCAGTTCGCGCGGGCGCTGCGTGAGCGTGGATGGAATTCGCGCACGCCAGCGCCGCGGGGGAAGGCGCCCCGGACCGCGCCGGAGAACGGTAGAGTCCATGACGATCCGGCCGATCGGGGCCGCCGACGTGGACGCCTGCGCCTCCCTCATGCGGGCCATTCCGCTCTGGATCGAGTACGGCGTCACGCCCGAACGGGCGCGGGCTCTCTTTGCCGACGCCGTGGGCGGATCCTCGGCCGCCCTGGTCGCGGAGGACGACGGCCGCGTGATCGGATTCGTGGTGTACCGTCTGCGGGGGACCTTTGTGCACAGCGGTTACATCCTCGACGTGGGCGTCGCCACCGACGCGCAGCATCGGGGAGTGGGGAACCTGCTGATGGACGCGGCGGAGACGGAGATCCTCCGCCACGGCCCGAATGTCTTTCTCCTGGTGTCGGCGCAGAACACCCGCGCCCAACGCTTTTACGAACGCCGCGGGTACCAGCGCATCGGGGAGATTCCCGATTACATCCGGCGGGGCACGACGGAAGTGCTGTACCGGAAGACCCTGGGTTCCATCCAGGGGGGAGACTAAACCCAAGGGGGTGTGCGATGGCTTCGAGGCACCCGGGCATGCACGTGATACCAGTTGCGCGGCGTGTGCTGCACCCGATCGCTCTCACACTCGCGTTGCTGCTGGCCCAGGGGTTCCCCGCGACGAGCCTACCCGGCGCGGCCGCGGACAAGGTCACACTCACGCTCGGCGTGGACCAGGAGGTCGTCGGGCTCGATCCCAACAAAGTGACCGCGTTCTCCTCCTTCCGGCGGATCGACCTGCTGTACAACAAGCTGGTCGCCTATGACTCGGGGTTGCGGATCACAGGCGACCTCGCCGAGTCCTGGGACACGCCGGACTCGCGGACGTATGTCTTCCACCTCCGCAAGGGCGTCCGGTTCCACGACGGGACGGAGATGACGTCGGAGGACGTCGCGTTCACGATCCAGCGCATCCTGGATCCCCAAACCGCGTCCCCCGGCCGCTCGTACCTGGACCCTGTGGACAGCGTCACGGCACCCGACCGGTACACGGTTCGCCTCCACCTGAAGTACCAGCTGGCCTCCCTGCTCTCAGGTCTCGCGTCCGGGAACGCCGCGATCGTGGAGAAGGCGGCGGTGCTCCGCTCCGGCGATCTGCAGAAAACCGAGGCCGGGACCGGTCCGTTCACGCTCGCCGAATGGGTGCCGGACAACTTCATGCGACTCGCCCGGAACCCGAACTACTTCAAGCGCGGCCTGCCGAAGGTCGACGAGGTGATCTTCCGCGTGATTCCGGAGCAGGCGTCGCTCCTCGCCGGGCTTCGCACCCGCAGCCTCGACATGGCGTCGATCTCCGATGGCAGCGTCGTCAAGCAGGCGCAGTCCGACAAGTCTCTGGCGGTGGAGCAAGCGCCCGGCCTCAACCTCCGCATCTTCTCCTTCAACACGACGCGGCCGCCGTTCACCGACGCGCGGGTGCGGGACGCGATCGCGTTTGCGATCGACCGGCAGGCCATCGTCAACGCCGCGGAGTTCGGCCTGGGCGTGGTCAGCGGCCCGATCCCGGCGCCCGACACGCTCTGGGCGCTCCCGGTGAGTGCGTTTCCCGAGTACCATCCCGACCCGGATCGGGCGCGCCGCATGCTCCAGGAGGCGGGCGCTGGGGGCGCCGCGTTTGGCATCGTCGCCTCGCCGACGTACGAGGGCGGACTGGCCGTGGCGCAGGTCATCCAGAGCCAGCTCCGGGCGGTCGGGCTCGCGCCCACGATCGAGAACATCGAGTGGGGGACCTACATCGACCGCTGGGTCAAGCGCGACTTCGACACGATGGTGGAACTGCGCGGCGGCGATCCCGACCCCGACCGGTTCCTGTACCGGACGTTTCGCAGCACGGGAGCCGTAAACAACTTCCTGTTCAAGGATGCCGCGGTGGACAAGCTGCTCGACCGGGGGCGTGTGCACGTCGACATGTCGGAACGGCAGCCGATCTACCACGATTTGGAGAAATTGCTGGTCCAGGACGCCCCGGCGGTGTTCCTGTATACGCCCCTGGAGACACAGGTGCGGCAGACGTACGTGAAGGGATTCCACATCATCCCGACTGGAGCGATCACCTACCTGGAGCAGGTCTCCGTCGAGCGGTAACCCAAGAGCGGGCCGGGGCGGTCCCGGCCCGCCTCTCTTTTATGGCCGCGTTCCTCGCCTCCCGGCTTCTGGGGCTGGTCCCCGTCCTGTGGGGGGTCTCTGTGGTGGTGTTCCTGCTCATTCACCTCCTGCCGGGCAACGCGATCCAGATGTTCCTGGGCACCCAGGTCGACATGACGCCTGCGCAGATGGAGGAACTCCGGCGCCTGTTCGGCCTGGACAAGCCGCTGCCCGCGCAATATGTGGAATGGATGTTCCGCCTCCTGAGGGGAGACTTCGGGGTGTCTCTCAGGACCAGCCGGCCGGTGTTTCCCGACATCGTGGCCCGGCTGCCGGTGAGCGTTGAGATCACGGCGCTCGCGCTCGTGGTCGCGCTGGCGATTGCGCTCCCCGTGGGTGTCTTCGCCGCGCTGCGGCGGGGCACGGCCGCCGACGCGGTGATCCGGGTGGCGGGGCTGGTGGGGCTCAGCATTCCCAACTTCTGGCTGGCGACGATGCTGCTGCTCCTCCTCGGCAACGTCCTCCCCATCGCGTCGGTGGGCCTCTATATCGGGCTCTTCACCGCACCCATCGCCAACCTGACGGTGCTCGCCCTTCCGGCGTTCTCCCTCGGGATCGCGCTGGCAGCCGTGCTCATGCGGTTCGTCCGGTCCTCGCTGCTCGAAGTCCTCGGGGAGGAGTATGTGCGCACCGCCCGGGCGAAGGGTCTCAGGGAATTTCTCGTCATCGGCCGCCACGCGCTGCGAAACGCCCTGATCCCGCTGATCACCGTCGTCGGGTTTCAGGCGGGGTACCTCCTCGGGGGCACCGTGGTCATCGAGGAAGTGTTCGCCCTCCCCGGCATGGGACGGCTCGCCCTCAACGCCATCGCGCAGCGCGATTACCCGGTCGTCCAGGGGGTGGTGCTCACCATTGCCTGCCTGTTTGTCCTGGTGAATCTCACCGTGGACGTCCTGTACGCGCTCGTGGATCCGCGCGTGCGATTTGGATGAGCGCGGCTCCCACGCCGCGTGTGGCCCTCCCGGCGGCCCGGCGGGCGATCGGGGGGAGGCAGATCCGGCAGGCTCCCGTCGCGGTCGCCGGGGCCGTGATCGTCGCTCTGTACCTCGCCGCCGCGGCGCTTGCGCCGGCCCTGGCGCCGGCCGACCCGCTGCGCATGGAGGCCCATGCTCTCCTGGCAGCGCCTGGTGGGGGGCATCCGTTCGGCACCGATCAGTTCGGACGCGATGTGCTGAGCCGGCTCCTCTACGGCGCGCGGACATCACTCGCGGTCTCGTTTGCGTCGGTCGCGCTCGCGTTGGCGGGCGGAGGAGCAGCGGGGGTCCTGAGCGGGTACTACGGAGGTTTCCTCGACAGCGTCGTGATGCGCGCCATGGACGTCATCTTCGCGTTTCCGGCCGTGCTGCTGGCGATCGCGATCATGGCCATCGCCGGGACCGCCGTGGGGACGATCATCGCGGCGATCGGCCTCGTGTATACGCCGCAGTTCGCCCGTGTGAGCCGGGCGAGCGTCCTCCAGGCCCGCAGCCTGGAGTACGTCGAGGCCGCGCGTGCCGTGGGGGCCGGGGTGCGCCGGATCCTGAGGCGCCACATTCTCCCGAACGCCTCGGCGCCGCTCATCGTGCAGACGTCGCTCAGCCTGTCGCTCGCGATCCTTACCGAATCGGCGCTGAGCTTCCTCGGTCTCGGCACCCAGCCGCCGACACCGTCGTGGGGAAACATGCTCGCGGACTCCCGCCGCTTCATGGTCCTCGCCCCCTGGACCGCCGTTTTTCCCGGAGCCGCGATCGCCCTCATCGTGCTCGGGTTCAACCTGCTCGGCGACGGGCTGCGCGACCTCCTCGACCCGCGCCTCCGTCTGTAAGCACGGCTGTCCGCACGGCGAAGAACAGGCGGATTACGGAATCGCGCAGAACTGTGCTTCCGGCCATGCCTGGCGAGACCGACTCCATCACCGAAGCGCGCAACGACCGCAGCCGGGACTGGGATCTCCTGCCCGTGCTCGAACAGGCCCGCCTCATGAACGGCGAGGACCGGCACGTCGCCGAGGCTGTCGCGGCGACCCTCCCGCACATCGCCGCCGCCGTCACGCGGATCGCCGAAGCGCTCCGCCGCGGGGGCCGGCTGGTGTACGTGGGCGCGGGTACAAGCGGCCGCCTGGCGATGCAGGATGCGGTCGAATGTCCGCCCACGTTCGGGACGAGTCCGGAGCAGGTGCAGGCGGTGATCGCCGGCGGACCCAAGGCGCTCACCGACGCCGTCGAGGGAGCGGAGGACGATCCGGCGGCGGGCGCCCATGAAATGGACGCGCGCGCCGTCGGAGCCTCTGACGTCGTGGTCGGGATCGCCGCGAGCGGGGAGACACCGTTCGTGCTCGGGGCGGTCCGGCGCGCGCGGCAGCGCGGTGCGAGCACGATTGCCTTGGCGTGCGCCCCCCGCTCTTCACTCGAGGCCGCGTGCGAACTGGCGATCGTCCCGCTCGTGGGACCGGAGGTAATCGCGGGAAGCACGCGCTTGAAGGCGGGCACGGCGCAGAAGCTTGTGTTGAACATGCTGAGCACGCTCGCGATGATGCAGCTCGGCAGGGTCTACGGCAATCTCATGGTGTACGTTACGGCCACCAACGCGAAACTCCGGCACCGCGCGGCACGAATTGTGACCGCGGCCGCAGGCTGTACGGAGGATGCGGCGGTGGACGCGCTCGGCCGCGCGCAGGGACGCGTGCCCGTCGCGATCGTGATGCTCGTCCGCCGCCTGAGCGCCCAGGAGGCCGAGGTTCGCCTGCGCCGGGCGGGCGGGAACGTCCGGCGCGCGCTGGCGGACACGCCGTGAACGATCCCCCGGGATGGCCGGTTCTCGCGGCGATCCGCGCGAAACCCGTCAAACGGATCATCGGTCTCATCTCGGGAACCTCCGCCGACGGTATCTCCGCCGCGCTCGTCGATATCACCGACCGCCACGGTGGGCGCCCCGATGTGCGGCTCGTCGCCGCGGCGACCACTCCGTATCCCGCGGAAGTCCGCCGGCGCGTGGTGGACCTGTTTACCCAACCGGCGACAACCCAGCAGGTCGCGTCGATCCACTACCTGCTCGGCGACCTCTTTGCCGAGGCGGCGGAGGCGGTGGCGCGCGCCGCCGGGTGTGAGCTTCAGACCGTTGACCTCATCGCCTCCCACGGTCAGACGGTCGCGCACGTCGGCCTGGCGGATCCGGGCGATTCCTGGAGCCGCCCCGCGACGCTGCAGCTGGGCGAGGCCGCCACGATCGCGGAGCGAACCGGGCGGCCGGTGCTCGCCGACTTTCGGGCGGGCGACATCGCCGCGGGGGGACAGGCGGCCCCGCTCGTCCCCTACGCCGACATCGTCCTCCTGGGAGGCCCTCGGGGGCGGATCGCCCTCAACCTCGGCGGCATCTCCAACATCACGGTCCTGCCCGCCGGTGCCGGCCGCGAGGAAGTGTACGCGTTCGACTGCGGCCCCGCGAACATGGTCATCGACGGTCTCATCCGCCATTACACGCGCGGCGCGGAGACGTTTGACCGCGACGGCGCCTGGGCCGCCCGCGGTGCCGTGGACGAGGCGGTGCTGGCCGCCCTCCTCGAACATCCCTTCATCACCCTGCCCCCACCGAAGACGGCCGGCCACGAACAGTTCGGGAGGATCTACCTCGAGGGGGTGCTCGCACGATGGGGAAACCGCTCCCCGCATGACCTGGTGGCGACCGCGACCGCCTTTGCCGCAGAGGCCATCGCCAGGAACATCACGCGGTTCGTCCTCCCCCGCCATGCGATCGACGACCTCGTCGCGGCCGGCGGAGGCGTGCGCAACCCCGTGTTGATGTCGCGCCTCGCGCACGCGGTGGCGCCGATCCGCCTGCGCCGCATCGACGAGTTCGGCATTCCCTCCCAGGCCAAAGAGGCGCTGGCCTTCGCGCTGCTCGGGCACGCCGGCGTGATGGGGATTCCCGGGAATGTTCCGCGCGCGACCGGCGCCCGCCGGGCCGTGGTCCTGGGCAAGTGGACGTGGCCGTAACACCCGCCCCGCGGTCCCTGGCGCCCGTCGTGCGCCTTCTAGAACAGGGCGTCGGCCGGGCCTTTCCCACCGCCGCAGTCGCGGTGCTTTTCCATGGAGAGATCGTGCTGCGGCAGGCCGTGGGGCTGGCGGCGCAGAAGCCGGCGCCGCAGCCCGCCACACCTGAAACGATCTATGACCTCGCGTCTCTGACGAAGGTCGTGGCGACGACACCGCTCATCCTCCAGGCCGCGGCGGAGGGTCGCCTCGGACTGGACGATCCCCTCGCGGCCCACGTTCCCGACTCCCCCCGGTCCACTGGGATCACGCTGCGGCATCTCCTGACCCACACATCGGGGCTCCCCGCGTGGATTCCGTTTTATGTAGAGGAAAGTGGCTACGACGCCATCGTGCGACGAGCGGCCGCCGTCGCCCCGGCATCGCCCCCGGGCGCTCAGGTGGTGTACAGCGATCTGGGCTTCATCCTGCTCGGCGAGGCGGCGCGGCGCGCGCTCGGGGCGCCGCTCGACGCCCTCTCGCGCACCCGGCTCTTTGCTCCGCTCGGCATGGCCGACACAGGGTATCTCCCCGCCCCGGCTCTGCGGCCACGGATCGCACCGACAGAAGACGGGACTGCGATCGAGCAGGGAATGGCCGGGGAGGCAGGCCGGCACTACAGGTGGCGGCGCCGGCTCCTCTGGGGTGAGGCGCACGACAGCAACGCGTACGCGATGGGCGGCGTCTCCGGTCACGCGGGGTTATTTGGAACGGCCGATGACATGATCGCGTATGCGCGCATGTGGCTCGCCCGGGGACGCGGCCCGCACGGTGCGATCATTGCTCCGACGCTCGTCGAGCAGGCCACGAGACCGCAAGTCGCGGGGCCGGCGCTCCGCGGGCTCGGGTGGGCGCTGTCGGGCCCGCAGGGATGGTGGGGGGATTCCCTGTCGGCCCGCGCGTATGGGCACACCGGATTTACCGGAACGGCGCTCGCGGTGGACCCGGAGAATGACCTGGCGATCGTCTTGCTGACCAACGCCGTGCACCTCGGCCGCGACCGCACCGAGATTCTCACCCTCCGCCCCCTGGTCGCTTCCGCCATCGCGCGCGCGCTCTTGTGACATCGAGGAGGAGCCTTGAGCGCCCAGCGAAATGACACTATGCTGACTCGCCGAAGAGCGTGAGAGGAGCCGAATCATGCCCGTGCAGGCACTGTTTGGGATCAGCGTCCTGTTGAGCTTCGTGGCCTTCGGCACCGTGGCGAAATCGTACATCTGGCCTCGCGTCCGCGGCCTGCGCGGTCCGGCCGCCCTCGCGCCCCTGGTCGTTCCCCACGCCTTTCGGTTCGTCGGGCTGAGCTTTCTCGTCCCCGGGGTCGTGTCTCCGGCCCTGTCGCCCGCGTTCGCCGTCCCGGCGGCCTATGGTGATCTCGCGGCCGCCATCCTCGCGCTTGTCTCGATCTGGGCGCTGGCCACCCGCGCATCGTGGGCGATTCCCATGGTGTGGGTGTTCAACGTCTGGGGCACGGCCGATCTCCTCAATGCCATCTACGAGGGCCTGATTGGCGTGGGGATCGACCCCGCGACGCTGGGAGCCGCGTTTTTTCTCCCGACACTCATCGTGCCGGCACTCCTCATTCTGCATGGCATGATCTTCCGGTTGCTGCTGCGAAGAAAGTAACCGCACTCAAGGCGTTCCGCAAGGGGGGCGACGTTGTGGAGGTGTATGAAATCCTGAATGGGCAGCTCTACCAAAGTGGAGCGCCGCAAGAGGCTGCCGACTGGCAGCCGGCCCTGGACCGCGGCATCGACGTCGTCGTTGATCTCTATGGGACGCTGGACGCGAACGTCCCCACCGCCCCGAATTCGATCCTGTACATTTTCTGGCCCATCGCCGATGGCCCCGAACTGCCGGACATGAGGATCATGGACGTTCTTGTCGACGCCGTGATCCGCCTCATCCGGCTGGAACACAAGGTACTGGTCCACTGCCACATGGGGAAGAGTCGTTCGGGGCTCTTCGATGCGCTCGTGGCCATGAAGGTGCTCGGGATCAGCGGAGCCGACGCTGTCGACCTCGTGCGGCGGCAGCGCCCGGGCTCGCTCGGCAATCAGGTCTTTGCCACGTACTTACAGAAGCTCCCGGCTCCCACTCAACCTGACGCGGCCAGGACCCGCTGACCGCCCGAATGGATTACTTCCTCGGCGTCGACGGCGGGGCCACGAGCACGGCCTGCGCGGTGGCTACCGACGAAGGCGTGATAGTAGGGATCGGCCACGGGGGGCCGAGCAACCACATCCTCGCGCCGGGAGGGCGGGAGCGTGCCCGCGCCGCCATCGAGGAGGCCCTTCGGAGCGCCCTGGCCGCGGCGGGGCTGGCGCGTGTCGAGTTTCGGGCCGCCCACTTCGGTATGACCGGGATCAACGCGAACACCGAGCAGGCGCGCGTCTTTGCTGGGATCGAGGCAGAAGTCGTACGGGCGCGGAACGTCACCATTGACAACGACGCGCTGGTGGCGCGTGCGGGAGCCCTGGCGTGCCGGCCCGGCGTGGTCCTGATCGCGGGGACCGGCTCTGTCGCGCTGGGAGAGGACCCGCGCGGCACGCAGGTCAAAACCGGCGGGTGGGGCTACCTCTTCGGGGACGATGGCAGCGCGTTTGCGCTCGGCCTGGAAGGGGTGCGCGCCGCGCTCCGAGGGCGCGACGGCACGGGACCGGAGACCATTTTGACCGAGCGCATTCCGGGCGCGATGGGCCGGACTCTGGGTGAGATCCCGCCGGCCTTCTATGATACCCGCATTCAGCGCTCGCAGATCGCCGCCCTGGCCCCGGTGGTCACCGCCGCGGCCGCGGGCGGTGACGCAGTCTCGCAGCAACTGGTCCATGAAGCCGCTGAACGGCTGGCAGCCCTCGCCACCGCCGTCATCCGCCGCCTGACGTGGCCGAACGGGACAGTGGCCGTGGCGCCGGCGGGGGGCGTGTTCCGCGCGGGACCGATCATCCTTCAGCCCTTGAAGCGCGCGCTGACCGCGCACGCGCCGGAAGCGGTGCTTGTGCCTCCGCGCTTTGCCCCGACGGTCGGCGCGCTGCTGCTGGCCCTCCGGTCGTCGCAGATCCCGCTCACGCCCGAGCGCCTGGCGCTGCTCGCGGCGACCTGGGAGATGCGCGCATCGAACATTTCCGTCCCAAGCGGGGCGTGGGACGCCGGCCCGGGAATCCCGGGGCAGTCCTGGCTCCCGCCGTAGTTCCAGTGCCCCCCACTCCTGTCGCCCGCCTCCGCGGCCGCCTCATCGTCTCCTGCCAAGCATCGCCGGAGAGCCCGCTGCATCCGTCCGCGATGATCGCGGCGCTGGCGCAGTGCGCCGAGCGGGGAGGCGCCGGTGGCGTCCGTATTGATGGACCGGACAACGTCACCTCCGTGCGGCGCATAGTGTCGGTGCCGATTATCGGCATCTACAAGTTCCCCCGAACGTCGCCACTCTATATCACCCCGACGTTTGAAGCGGCCCGCGAGATTGCCCGCGCCGGAGCCGACATCGTCGCTGTGCAGGCAACGCGGGAGCGCGACGGCGCGGGTCTTCCCCTCGTCGACCTTGTCGCCCGAATCCACGCGGAGTGTGGGGTTGCCGTGATGGCGGATGTCTCGACGCTGGACGAAGGGCTGCACGCGGCGGCCGCCGGGGCCGACCTGGTCGCGACGACGTTGGCGGGGTACACACCCCACAGCCGCCGGCTGTCGGGACCGGACCTGGAACTCGTCCATGACCTTGCCGGCCGCTGTCCAGTCCCCGTGGTGGCCGAGGGGCGGATCGCGACGCCGGAAGAAGCCGCGGCTGCCCTGCGCGCCGGCGCCTATGCAGTGGTGGTAGGCCGGGCGATCACCATGCCCGACGCGATTACCGCACGGTTTGTCGAGGCCCTGGGGACTCGATGAAACGCGGAGGAATTCCGCTCGAAGAGATCCCCCACGCGGAGCTCAAGAGTCGCACCGCTGGGGCGCGAGCGGTGATTCGCACCGGCGAGTGCACCCCGTACTCCAACATCCTGCTCCGGAGCGGAGTGGCGTTCTAGCGCACCACGAACAGTGGGTTCGTCCACGCCCACCGGCCGTCGGGAGAGAGCACCTCGATTCGTAGATAGCGCTCCGGGCCGCGCAGCGTGTGCGAGGCTCGAAGGAGCGGCGATCCGTCGGCGATGACGCGCTGCCCCCACCGGCGGTCGCAGATGAAATGCACCTCCTGCGCTCCCGGAGGGGCCACCCTGACCGAGGCGGTGTCGCCGTCGAAGGTAACATCCTCCAGGACCACTCCGGTCGAGGCGTAGAAGGCGCCCGACGCGAGGCCCTGCACAATGGCGTCGGGTGTGAGCGTCTCCGCGCGCAGCATCGTCCACCCTCGGCCGTAGTCTGGAAGGCGCCAGTGGGCGTCGTCGTTCGCGACGCCGAGCAAGAGCTTGCCCCGGCTGAGGCAGTCGTCCCACTGCACTCCGCTGCGCCCCTTGGCGATGTCCGCCTCGGTATTGGCATTGTACACTTCGATCCCGGCGACGCCATCGAACGGAAGCAGGTCGTCCAGGACGAGACCGCTCCAGTACGGGTGCGCGATGAACACCACAGCGCCGGCGCGCCGGAGGGCCCCGATGACGTCCTGCGCGGCCATCGCGTGCCGTGATGCGACCTGACGGGGTACGTCGATCATCTCGTCGAGGCCGATCCCGAGGATGTGGTAGGCGTCCTCGAGTTGCGTGCGGCCC
>Ga0187846_10001215_pt1 | contig 14568 bp, 12 predicted proteins | sample TC_taG_FD_161473 | JGI IMG/M metagenome (GOLD analysis project Ga0187846, IMG submission 161473) | Biofilm microbial communities from the roof of an iron ore cave, State of Minas Gerais, Brazil - TC_06 Biofilm (v2) | ecosystem: Environmental > Terrestrial > Deep subsurface > Cave > Wall biofilm...
GCCCCCCAGAGTCCGACGTAGCACCCGGCCAGCAGCGAGAGTACGCACACCATCACCCATAGGGCCCATTTCGCAGCAGCCGAAGTGTTGGGAGGCATCACAATTACCGAGTGTGCGCGGCGCGAGTGTTCATTAGAGAACCATGAGCCTCGGCGGCGCGCAAGATGAACCTTTTTCGATTCTCTCTATTCGCGGCGCCGGCTTATGTTAAAGATATCCACGGACCCGGCTGCACTTGAGGTCTTGAGTCGCGCCCCGTTCCGAGCTGGAAATCAGGCGGCATGACCGAAGCTACCACCAAAGCAGCGCCGCGCCACGCTGTCGCAGTAATTGGCGGAGCCACGGCCGGCGCCGAGATCGCGCACATCATGGCTTCGCGCGGCGCGCTCGTCGCCGTAATCGAGCAGAATCCGCGGCCCTACGGCAAAATCGAGGACGGGCTGCCGCGATGGCACGTCAAGCAGCGCAAGGACGAATACGAAGAGATCAACCGTCGCCTCGACCACCCGAACATCGAGTTCGTGCCGCTGACACGGATGGGCCACGACCTCGGCTACGACGAGTTGCGCGAGGGATGGGGCCTGAGCGCGGTCGTACTTGCGCATGGCGCGTGGCGCGATCGCCCATTCCCGGTCGCCGGCGCCGACCAGTTCGTCGACCACGGCCTGGTCTACCAGAACCGGCTAATCTACTGGTTCAATCATTATCTCGAGAAGGGCTATAGCGGCCCGCGTTACGATCTTCCGCCCGGCGTGATCGTTGTGGGCGGCGGGCTCGCCTCGATCGACGTCGTCAAGGTTCTCCAGATCGAAACCGCGCTCAGCGCGTTGCGCAATCGTGGTGTCGAGGAGAACATGTTGCGGCTCGAGCGGGAGGGTATCGAGCCGGTGGTCCAGAGCCATGGCCTCAAATACGCTGACCTCGGGGTTGCGCCCTGCCGGCTGTTTTATCGCCGTCGCGTGCTAGACATGCCGCTGTCGGACATACCGTCGGACGCGCCGCCCAGGCGCGCCGAGGCGATGCGCGCGGCGCGCGCGAAAATTTTAGAGAAGGCGCAGAGAAAATATCTCTTCCAATTTGAAGCGCAGCGGGTGCCTACCGGGCTGATTGTCGAGGGCGACTGCATAGCCGGCGTACAGATGAGCCATACCGAAGTCAGCGACGGCCAGGTGCGAATTTTGCCCGGCACGCAATCATCCGTGCGCGCGATACTTACGGTCAGCTCTATCGGTTCAATTCCCGAAGAAATCTCCGGTATCCCGTCCAAAGGCGAAGTCTATGCCTACATGAACGCGAAGGTCGGGCTGGTAAGCGATGGACCGACGGCCGTCTACGCGGCAGGCAACGTGCTGACCGGCAAGGGCAATATCAAGGATTCGCTCGAGAGCGGGACATTCGTGGGCACTTACGTCGCAGAGAGCTATCTGGGACTCAACGGCGCGGAGCTGGACCTGGCTGCGGGCACGCGCACGGAGGCACGCGCGCAGGGCGAGCAGATCGCAGGCGCGATAGGACGCCGCCCGCTGCTAGCGTCGGAACAGGTGGCCGAGGTGATGCGCCGCGTACGCGAACGACAGCGCGTGGTCGGTTACGAGGGAAATTATCGCGCCTGGCTCGCGCGCGTCACGCCGCCCGACCTGCAGTAGCGCGCCGGGATCACGTCAGCCGCGGAGCGGCGGCGTGGCCGGGATTGCCCAGGCAGCGGCAGCGATCGAGGGTTCTCTGACGGCGCGCCCGGCGCCGGGGTGAAAAGCGATGGACGCGCTCAGGCAGACAGATCCTGAAGTCTACGATCTCATCCGCGCCGAGGAGCGCTATGAGCTGGAATCCGTGCGGCTCATCCCCTCGGAAAACTATGTCTCGCGTGCGGTGCTCGAGGCCACGGGCTCGATCCTGACTAACAAATACTCCGAGGGTTACTCGGGACGCCGCTACTACGAGGGCCAGCGGTATATCGACCAGGTCGAAACGCTCGTCGCCGAGCGCGCCCGCGCGCTGTTCGGCGCCGAGCACGCCAATGTCCAGCCATATTCGGGCTCGCCCGCCAATCTCGCCGTCTATTTCGCGCTGCTGAAACCGGGAGACACGCTGATGGGGCTGGCGCTGCCGCACGGCGGCCATCTGACCCACGGATGGAACGTCAGCGCAACCGGAAGCTTCTGGCGCCCGGTGCACTATCTGGTCGACCGTGAGACGCAACGCATCGACTACGACGCCGTGCGCGAGCTGGCGAGGAAGGAGCGCCCGAAGATTATCGTCACCGGCGCGACCGCTTATCCGCGTCAGTTCGACTTCAGAATCTTCGCCGATATAGCAAAGGACGTCGGCGCCTTTCTGCTCGCCGACATCTCGCATATCGCGGGGCTGATCGTGGCCGGCGCGCATCCCGACGCTCTTCCCTACGCCGACATCGTCACGACCACGACGCACAAGACGCTGCGCGGCCCGCGCGGCGCGATGATCCTGTGCCGCAAGGAGTTTGCCGAGAAGATCGACAAAGCCGTGTTTCCCGGTCTCCAGGGCGGGCCGCATAACCATACGACCGCCGCGATCGGCGTGGCGTTGAAGGAAGCGGCGACGCCGGCCTTCAAGGAGTACGGCCATCAGATCGTGCGCAACGCCAGGGCGATGGCCGACGAGTTACTGGCGCGCGGCTTCAACCTGGTCTCCGGCGGCACCGACAACCATCTGATCCTGATTGATCTCACCAGCAAGAAGGTGATCGGCAAGAAAGCGGCGCAGGCGCTCGATAGCGCCGGAATCGTCTGCAATTACAACACCGTGCCGTATGACCCGCGCAAGCCGTTCAGCCCAAGCGGGGTGCGTCTGGGCACGCCGGCGGTTACGTCGCGCGGGATGGGCGAGGGTGAGATGAGGCAAATCGCGCGATGGATAGACGAAGTCGTCGCGCGTATCGACGACGAAACAACGCAGGCGCGCGTCAAGGGTGAGGTCGCCGAGATGTGCCGTCGCTTCCCCGCTCCCGGGATTGCGGTCTGAGACAAGGATGGTGGCGCGCGAAGGAAACCGGATGGCAAAAATCAAAATCGAACGCACGCTGAACTTCGGTGTTCCGTACGCGCCCGAGATGAGCATGGGCTCGGCGTCGGAGCCGACATGGTCGACGCTTCGCGAGCAGGTGCGCGAGGCCGACTCGATGGGCTACGACACGGCCGTTGCGGTCGAAACCCAGCACGATCCATTCCTGGCGCTCGCAATCGCCGCGCAGGAACCGTCGCAAATCGAACTTGCCACCGGAATTGCGCTGGCGTTCACGAAGAGCCCGGTCGCAACCGCGTATATCGCCTGGGACCTTCAGCAGATGAGCGGCGGGCGCCTGGTGCTGGGGCTGGGCACGCAGGTGAAGGGCCATATTACGCGGCGTTTTGGGATGTCGTGGTCGAAGCCCGCGCAGCGGATGAAAGACTATGTCGGCGCGATGCGCGCATGCTGGAACGCGTGGCAGACCGGTGCGCCGCTCGATTTTCGCAGCGAGCACTACAATCTCTCGCTGATGACGCCGAACTTCTCGCCCCCGCCGCTCAGGAATTTTCATATCCCGGTGCTGATAGAGGCCGTACAGGAGCGCATGTTGCAGGTTGCGGGAGAAGTCTGCGATGGCGCGCGTCTGCACGGGATCGTTACGCGGCGCTATCTTGACGAGATCGCCTTTCCAAATCTGAAAAAGGGCTTCGCTGAGTCCGGCAGACCGCCTGCCGGATGGGAGAGCTTTCAAATTTCAGGCGGCGGCTTTGTGTGTGCTGCGCCCGATGCCGACGCGCTCGCCCGCGCCGTCGAAAAGATGAAGCAGACGATCGCGTTCTACGGCTCGACGCGCTCGTACCGCGCCAGCTTCGAGCTGCACGGATGGGCTGAGAGAGCAGAGCAGTTGCATCGGCTTTCGATGCAGCAGCGCTGGCGCGAGATGCCGGCGCTCGTGACCGAAGAGATGGTGCATGAGTTCGCCGCGGTTGGAACGTATCGCGATATTGCCCCGGTCATTAAGGAGCGCTTCGCGGGCATCGATCGGCTCAATTTCGAGATCCCGATCAGCAGCGAACGCGATCGGCAGATAACGCAGGAGATAATCCGGGATCTGCGCCGCCCGTAGCCGCTTCTGCGAGTTTTCATACACGCCGCCGCCTGGCCGGAGATCCGATCGCTGCTAACGGCTTGTGCGGGGGCCGGCGGCGTGATTCGACGCTAATGCTATCCGTGCTATAACGGCTTGCCGTTTGACGGCGAACGAGGGAGGGATCGATGCCGCGCAAGCTACGGCTGGTCAAGGGTGCGGCGCAACGCGCCGCGCTGGTTTACGGAATGCGGATGTTCGGTCCTCGTGATGTAGCGGCGGTTGAGGATGCGCAGGTGCGGCTGAATGACGGCAGCACCGGGCGCGTTACGATGCATTTCATCGAGGGCACCCGCGCTCAGATCCGGCGCCAGCTCCTGCAAAGCGTCGACGCGTTCTTCGAATTGCTCGGTGAACAGGAGCAATAGCGGTCGGAGTCAAAGCAATTCGCCAAGGGTGCAGAGCGGGCCGTTGACGACGCCCGCGGGAGGCCTGATCAGGTCGAAAGGTCGCCGCGAGCTTGACGGTGGCGTTGCCAATCGGTTTGCGGTAGTGTCGCCGAAGTGTCCACCCCCGGTGAGAAGTTGCGCAGCCTCTTCGGTATCTCGAACAGGCCCTTCGACGCGCGAAAGGAATCCCGCCTGCCCAACCAAGCTATCGACGAGAAGGTCACTGGGGTATGAAAACAGGAATTGCGGGTGTCGCGGCCTGCTGCACGAGCGGCAACCGATCGATGTTTGGCTGACAGCGGATACGCCACCAGAGGGAGGTCATCACCATGCATATGATGTACTTCACGGAACGGCCTTACATTTACGTTCCCGAGGACGAGGTGCTCAAAATCCAGAGTTTCTTCGGCGTGCCGAACAGGTTCTTCGACCCCGGCAAGGGCGCGCAGCTTCTCAATGAGTATCTCGACGACAAGGTGTTGGCGGATGAGGTGGGTTTCGACGGCGTGATGCTCAACGAGCATCACGGCACCCCGTTCTGCATGGGCGCGGTGATGGACATGGAAGCGGCCATCCTCGCGCGCATCACCAAAAAGGTCCGCATCGTGCTGCTCGGCAATCCGCTGCCGATCGTGAGTAATCCGCTGCGGCTGGCCGAAGAGCTCGCGATGATCGATATGGTCTCCGGCGGCCGGCTAGTACCCGGATGGGTGCGCGGCGCGGGCAGCGAGCAATTAGCCAACAATGCCAATCCGGCATACAACCGAGAGTACTTCAACGAGGCGCATGACCTTGTGATCGCGGCGTGGACGCGGCCGGGTCCGTTCCGATGGGAAGGCAAGCACTTCCATTACAGATTCGTGAATCCCTGGGTGCTGCCAATCCAAAAGCCTCATCCGCCGATATGGATCCCCGGGTTGGTTAGCCCCGAAACGCTGCTGTGGTGCGCCAAGCATCGATACCCCTATTTGGCGCTGGCCACCTATCTCGAGCCGACGATCGAGATGTGGAACATCTACACACAAGCCGCTGCCAGGGAAGGCTACCAGGCAGGCAGCGAAAACTTCGGCTACCTGCAAAAGGTGTTCGTTGCAGAGACCGAGGAGAAGGCGCAGGAGTTGGGCAAAATGGACTTGTTCGCCGGCGGGGTTACCAACTTCGCGCGCGGCGAATGGATGTTTCCGCCGGGGTATAACTCCAAGGAAGCGACACGGCGGATGGCGCGTCAGTTCACCGATCCAAAGAACCCCGGCGGCCCGGCGCTCTTCCAATCGATCGAGGGCGACGTCGACGTCGCAGCCCTGCGCAGGGCCGTGTACGACGGGTACGAGAGCGCACAGAGGAATAATCAGCTCATCGTCGGCACGCCCAAGACGGTCATTCCAAAACTGAAGCACATCCTCGACGTCCTGCGGCCTGGCATACTCGCCTTCTGGCAGAATGACGGGCCGATACCGACCGAGGCGCGGCGCACGAGCATCAGGCTGATCGCGCAGGAGGTGATTCCGCCGCTGCGCGAGCACGCTAAGAAACTCGGTGTGAAAGATCCGTTCGAGCGCCAGTCTGGTTCGACTCCCTTGCCGGCCTCAGGCAAGCCCGAGCCAGTTGCGCACGTGGATGCCCTGGGCGCCTCTGCTTAGGCCAGAGGCCGGACTCGGGCCGGTGATGCTACCGCGAGCGGCGACGCGCGCTATCGGCACGCGTCGCCGCTCGCTTTCGTGACGCTCCCATTGCGAGGCCTTGACCCCAGCCCGTATCGCATGCGGGGCAGGGGTCCTTCCTACACTGGGCGGCGGCTACGGGCGGAGACACCACCCTCTCGGGCGTTCTGTCGAAGCCCGAAAATTCGACGAATAGCCTTGGAAATGCGGCCCTTTTAGACGGGTAACCGCGGTCAGCGGGGATCGTAATAGAAGGTGAGGTGCAGGAGCATGAAAAAGAAGCTCGTTATCCTCACGCAGGCGCTGCTTTTGGTATTCGCGATGCTGGCTGCCCAAGCCTGTCTAATCGCGCCGGAGCCGTATCACTACGGACGCCCGTACGGGCCGGCTTACGGCTATGCCCATCCGTGGCATCATGGCGACTGGGATCATGACGGACGTTAGGTGATGCGGCCCGCGGGAAGATTTGCCTTGGGGTTTGCGCCAGGGAGGCTGCGGGGGCGCGGCGTTCCCGCGAGTTGCGACAATGTTACGCCATCGGGCGCTTCACGTGGTGAGGGACCTGGCTCGTCCTGGCAGGGAGTCCAGGTATTCCAGCGACAGTTCCAGGCACTCCTCGGGCGTCGCGCCGTCGGTTGCGGAGAAGAAATGCGTCACGTCGCGCCAGATGAAGATCGGCTCGGTAGACGTCGGATCGCGCAGCCTGGTCTGCATCTCATACGATGCGAGGTAGATACACGACGACTCGCTCCGCACATTACGCCACGCGGTTACTCTGAAGTAGAGGACGCCGTTGGGTCCCTTGCGCACGACACCGATGGTGTTGTTTTCGCCCGCCGCCCATATTTCCAAAAGTTGAGGAAAGCGCACCTCTTGGGATTCAGGCTGCGGTGCCGACTCCGCCTCTGCAGGCGGCGGCGAAGGGTAACCCTGATTTAGGCGAGCGCCTGCCATCGTATTTGATCCGTTTACGGTATCGCCCATCCCAGCTCAGTCTGAGGAAAGTTACGCCACCTCGCGCTGCGCGCTCTCGACGTTCGCGTCGTTGGTCAGGACGGCGGGACGAACGAGCTGGACATATCGTAGAATTGCGTCTGGAGTTCTCCGACCGAATCCAGGATCGCCGCGAGCTTGGCTATCTGAGATCGCAGCAGTGCGGCTGGTTCCAGCGATTTCGCCAGGTCCGCCAGATGCGCCTGGACGGCCTCCGCCAGTTGCACGATCTTCTCGTGCAGGACTCTTACCGGCTCAAATGATTCAGCGAGCACGCCAAGCTCGTCCTGAAACGCGCGCATCGTTCCGTAGGAGATCGAGAGCCTCTGTATGTGATCACGAAACTTCTTGAGTGGCTCGTAGAGATCAGCCGTCGAATTCGTCAGCTCGACGATGGAGGCGGATGAGCCCGCGATTTCGGCAAACCGCTCCTGACATTGGCGCGCCGGCTCGAAGAGCTTCGCGACCGCCTGGGTCAGATCGTCCTGTAGCTCCGTCGCCTCGGGCGCGACTTCGCGGCGCACTTCATCGGACATATCTCTGCTTAGTGGCTCATCCTGCGACGAGCCTTGTGAGCCGGGATATTGCTGTTTCATCGATGCACCCTCATCCTCGCTGGTCTCGAAGCCGTTCGTGGACTCCGTCGGTGCGTGAGAATTCGGAGTAGAACCGGCAGAAGGTTCGCGCTGCAGGGCAGTGTAAGTGGCCGCAGGGGATGGTCCGGGCTGAAGCAAGCGCCTTCTAAGCTCTTCGAGTCTTAGACTCATCGCTCTTGGCCTCCAATTTCATCGTATGCAAACCGAAGTGTCTCTCAGTTCCAAGCGCAGCCATAGCGCGTATTTGTGAATAAGACAAGGGCAAAAGTTACAGATAGCCCCGTTTTAACTAAACAAACGTAAAGAAGGCTGATGTCAGGTGGCGAGGTTATTCTAATGGACGCCTAGACCCCGCAGAGATCTCAGTCTTCAGCTGCTTGCAGCGGCTTCCCGAACCGGCGGGGCGTGGGTCGAAGGTGCGGATAGCTCGAAATCGCGTGCTACGAACTTCGGCCGCACAATCGAGAAGATCGACGGGACCAGGGCGATCGCGGCCAGCCAGTGAGTGAGCATCAGTAGCGCCAGGAGCAGCGCCATCTCGGCGGAAAAGCGCAGGCTCGACATCCAGTACCAGGGGAGCACGCCACCGACCAGGGTAGTTGCAGTAAACGTCACCGCCATCCCGGAGGTATTGATAGCGCGCTTGATCGCGAGGTCGTAATCGTTCAGGCGGCCGTACTCGCGCTTGATCCGGTCGACGACGTAAAGGATGTAGTCGACGCCGATGCCCATCCCGACCGCGGTAACCGGCAGGGTGTTGATGTTGATCCCGATGCCGCGCAGGCCGATGTACAGAAAGCTTACTATTCCTGCGGCTACCAGCGTCACCAAAACCATCCCGCCCGCAACGAATGACGAATAGCTAATCGTCACCAGCGCGAACACGACCGCCATGATCAGCAGCGTGCTGGCGCGGTCGGAGTATGCGATCTCATCGTTGAGCGCGGCGGTCAGCCCGATACTGCCGCCGGCGAGCACGTATTTGACGTGGGGAAGCGGGTGGGCGGCGATGAAACGCTTGGCGCGCTCGAGGGCCTCGGTCACCGTCGAGCCCTCGATGTCTTTGTAATAGACGACGAACTGGCCGTTGCGCGCCATGAAGTCCATGTACTTGAGGATGACGCCCGGCGTCGGTGCGCCGGCTTCGTACATGAACACCATCTGGCCGACTCCGAGCAGGTCCCCCGGCCGGACGAACCAATTCGGGTCGTTGTAGTGAAACAGGCTATTGATGCTTTTGACCAGGGTGGAGGCGTTGCGGGTGCCCGTGGCTTGGCGCTGCTGGAGCATGTAGTGGGCGAAGTCGTCGAGCATGTCGAGCACCACGGGCTCCTTAAGAACAAAGTCGTGATCGCCTTCCAGGTAGACCACCAACTCGTTATAGCCGCCGTAGGCTTTGTTGATACGGCGCGAGGAGACGTTGAAGTCGGAATCCTGCCATAGCAGCGGCGAACCCGGCTCGGTGTAGCCGATAGGCAGCTTCACCGCCTGTTGCACCCCGGCCACGACGACGAGAGCCGCGATCCCGACGATGATCCAGCGCCCGCGCCGGCCAGTGCAGCGCTCGCCCATCCAGTGCAGCGTCGCCGCCATCCAGTGCGGCACGTAATGCTCCTGGGAGTGCGGCAATGGCAGGACGTCGAGCAGCAGCGGAACCAGAATCAGGATGGTGAAAATGTTGGAGAAGCCCCAAAAGCTGGCGAAGAAGGCGACCTTGCGGATAAGTGGGATGGTGGCGACGCCCAGCGACAGGATGCCCGCCGCGTCGGCCAGCACCCCGATCGCGCCCGGCAGAAACAACTCGTCCATCGCGTCGAAGACCGCCTCGTGGCGGTCGTGGGTGCGCTCGAGCTCCTCGAAAAAGCGCTCGATGATCTGCACGCCATGGCTGGCAGCGCGCGCCGTCACCAGTAGCGGGATCACCAGCACGAGCACGTCGAGGTTGTAACCGAGCAGACCCACGAAGCCTAAACCCCATATCGCCTGCGCGATCGCACCGACCACCGGCAGCAGCACTCCGTAGAAGCGGCGGAAATACAGCGTCAGCGTCACGAAGATGAAGATCCCGGTGACGCTGAAGATCCGCGCCAGCTCGCCCTTGTAGTACCAGCACCACGCCTTGAGGACCGGCTCGCCGGTCGCGTACAGCACCGTGTTGTCGTCCTCAACCGCGCGCTTGATCTTCATCAGATGCTCATGCATCTCGCGGTAGTCGACCTGATTCTCGTTGAAGCCGGCCGAAACGATAGAGCTCTTGCCGTCGGGTGAAACCATCGTGCCGTAGGCCAGGCTGTGCATCACGTCGGAGCGGATACGGTCGAGGCTGGCCTGGTCGGTGGGAATGCTGTCGGGCAGCAGCGGTTTCGAGATGATTACGCCGCCGCTGGTTGCCGTGACTTTGCGCGAGGCGATGCCGGTGATCGAACTGAGCGAGTTGTGATCAACGCCGTCGAACTGGTCCATCTCGAAGTACACGTAGCGGATCTTGTTGAGGGTCTTGGCGGTGAAAATGTCGCCCCGCTTGACCTCGATATCGACGGTCATCACGTTGGCGCTGCCGAATATCTGGCGGAAGCGGCTGTAGGCCTGAACGTACGGATGCGCCTGCGGCTGCAGGTCGCTGAACTGGCTGTACATTCGCACCGACAGCGCTTCGTAAGCGAAGAAGCCGGTCGCGATGGCGAGCGCCGCCAGCGTCCACCATCGGTACTTCAGGGTGTAGCGAACTATCGCATCAACCAGGCGTTCAGCCATACATGTCCTTGCGCAATGTCGGGCGCGAGAGATTCCCGCGAGCGGCTGTCGAAAACGTCATCGACATCGGCCGCGCGCGCTAACGGGTCGTCCTCCGTCACAGGGCCGTCGCCGAGGCAACCAGCGTCGCCGAGCTTGAGCAACGACAGCGCCGTCGCCGGGCGGCGAACAGGGTTCTTCGGTTGTTTTGGTCGGGGCGGCCGGATTTGAACCGGCGACCACACGCACCCCAAGCGTGTGCGCTACCAGGCTGCGCCACGCCCCGACCCGCGACGCCTGGAAGCTGAACCGACGGGCCTCCAAAGCTTCGCCAGTATAGTTGCGCCCGCGCCGGCGATACAGCGCACGTCGCCTGCATGATCGCGCGCTAGACCTTTTTCTTCGGGGCCGTACGCGGACGCCACTGCCAGTACGATCGCAGATCGATACTGAACGTCCACGCGTCGCGCGGCTGATCGATGAGATGAACGATCTCATTGCAAATCGCGCCGGTCGAGACGAAGTGATCGGGCTCTTCCTCGGGCGCGCCCTCGGTGATTCGCGGCAGCCCAACCGCTCCGTCAACGTCGAGCGCCGCGGCGTGGATGCCGACATGCATGTATTCATAGGCGAGCGATTCGGCGAGCGCGCGCTGCGCCATCTTGGAGGCGTTGTACGCGGAGTACATCGCCGGCCCACCGCGCGTCTCCGAGCCCAAGACAAAAATGACCGTGCCGCCGCCCCTCGCCGCCATCCGCCCCACCACCGCTTGCGCGCAGTAAAACGGGCCGTATGTGTTGACCTTCAGCTGAAAGTCGAACTCTTCTTCGGTGATTTCCTCGAAGCGCTTGCGCAGATACGCTCCGGCATTATTGATCAGGACGCCGATGGGGCCCAGTTCGCGCTCCACCGCTTCAACTGCCGCCAGCACCTGCTCACGCCTGGAAACGTCCGTCGGCGTGACGAGCGCCCGGCCGCCGGCCTTGCGGATGAGATCGGCCGTCTCCTCGAGCTGCGACTTGGTGCGCGCGATGAGACCGCAGGCGTAACCCTGGCGGGCAAGGTGCTGGGCGATATCGCGCCCGATTCCTCGTCCCGCCCCAGTAACGAGTGCAACCTTGGCTTCTGACATGGCGCGCATCTTAGCCGAGCCGGGCCGGGACTGAAAACCCGCGGCTCGTCGACCGCCATAAAAACGCCGAAGCTCAGTTTCCTCCCGGTGACGGCGCAATTCTCGCGCGGCTCAGATGTGAGGCGTTGCGAAGGCGCAACCAGTGTGCCGGTCACGCAACCCTCCATGGGCTATGTCCTCACGAATCGGCTTAAGAAGTGATCTGGCATGCGACATGCTCCAACGCCTTGAGGCTCGACTCCGGCGCGAGGTTAGCCCCGAGAAAAAGGCGGGACGAAAGTCAAGCTAGTTGGCGTCCACGACGCCGCCGCGAAACAAATCCGCATGAACCGCTGCCTATGAAACTGGCTTCACAACGGGAGGTCCCTGTCGAGCAGGATTCGGGAGACATAATTCTCGACCGTCCGCCGCCCGAATTTCCCTGGAATCGTCCTCAGCGTCGAAGTCAGCTGGTAAATCTGATCATCGTTCTGAGCGCAATCATCAGCGCGCTTATGGGTCTGGAGCGTCTGCTCATCCAATAAGTTGCCCGTGCTGCCTTGCTTGCCCGATGGGTTTGACGGCACTCAGTGACCCGTCACCCGGCCCTCTCGCATCAAAGACTTCGCTAGCGCGACCTGGTCCGCAAAGCGATTTGTTTCGAGCCTCCGACCGTTGATCCGCCGTCCCGAGTCCTCGGGACGGACCCGGTTACCATTTCGATTTAGGTATTCCGGTGATACGCAACAGCGTTGCGATGCGTGGTGCGGGAACCCCGCCCCCATCTGGAGCTGTTCCCTTAACTGAACGCGCTTGCGTGTTTCTGTCGCAGGGAAGGCGAGCCTCTTACCAGCGACTCGGCTTGGCGATGCGCGGGCACGAGTGATAGCCTTCAATTTGCGGGAGAGGACATGGGCTCTAAAGGCACGCGGCCCCGCGCCGGAGCTTTGACTGCGGCGGTGGGTTTTGCGCTGATCGCAACCGTCGCAATATGCGCTACGTCGCGCGCGCAGGATGCGGGCCTGAACAGTGGCTCGGATTGGTATGAGGTCGAGCAGGTTCTCGTCCTCCCTTCTGTCTATGGTCAGTCGGCGGCAGCGAACAAGGCGGCCGCATCGTCAGCGCAACCCGCTGATCCATCGGCGTCCGCTCAGGATTGTAACCCCGACGCTGCGAGTGCGGACGGTCCCGCAGACAGCACCGCTTCCACAAACGACAGCAGCGCGGCTCAGAACTGCACCGCGGCCGCGTCAGCCGATTCGTCGACGGTCGAGGCCTCGGCGGATGGCGGCGGACAGACCGACAACGGCCTCTCCAGCCAGCTCGGGTCGTCTCAGGAATATCAGGATCAGCAGGCGGCGGCCGAGGAACTGGGGTCGGCGGGAGTTACCCAGATGCCGCCGACGGTTATCCTGGGGCCGCCTGTGATTGCCTACTCTGTGCCTCGTGCCTACACTCCGCGGGTGCGTTCCTATCCGGTCACCAGGCCGGCGTGGATGCCGGCGCCGATGCCGCGGCTTGCGCCGCTTCCGCCGCTGGTAGTTCATGGCCTGCCCGTGATGCCGCGCGCGGCTGGGTTCCGCGGTATGACTGGGTTTCGCGGCAGATAGCCGGGCGATAACCTTGCGACGACGTTGGCCCTGCCGGTAGAAGGTTACAAGAATTATGCTGGTAGCGATTGACGTTGGCAACACGCACACGGTGATCGGGGTCTACGAGGGCGACCGCCTGCTCCATCACTGGCGACTGTCGAGCAGCGCCGAACGCACGACTGACGAGCACGGCGTGATGATTGGCGCGCTCCTGCAGAGCGTCGGCCGCGAACCGCCGCTGACCCCCGAAGGCGTCGCGATTGCCTGCGTGGTGCCGCCGCTGAATCGCACGATGGAGGAGCTGGCCCTGCGCTACTTCGGCCGTGAGCCTCTGATGGTCGGCCCCGGAATAAAGACCGGAATGCCCATTCTGTACGAGAATCCAAAGGAGGTCGGCGCCGATAGGATCGTCAATGCGGTGGCCGCTTACGACCGATACGCCAGCGCCTGTATCGTTGTCGATTTCGGGACGGCGACGACCTTCGACTACATCACCGGGCGCGGTGAATACGTCGGCGGAGCGATCGCGCCGGGGCTGGGAATCTCGATGGACGCTCTGATCGAGCACGCCGCCAAGCTCTACGAGGTTGAGTTGGTGCGCCCGCGTGAAGCAGTGGGCCGCACCACGATGGCCGCTATCCAGTCGGGCCTCGTTTTCGGCTACACCGCGCTGGTTGACGGATTGGTCGAGCGGATCAACCGCGAGCGCGGCGAGCGCGCCCACGTAATCGCGACCGGCGGATTGGCAGACCTGATCGCACCGGAGTCCAAGACGATCGAAGCCGTCGACGAGTTTCTCACGCTCAAGGGACTTAGGCTAATCTTCGAGCGCAACCGGCGCGCTCCGGCGCCCTGCGGACCGGGCGGCGTCAGGAGTGCGTGATGGCGGCGCCGCGGAGAATCGTCAATGACTCGATGATCGGGCTTACGTTGCCCGACTTTGCGCGTCATAACGAGCGCGTCGCGACGGTGCTCGGCCACAATCCCTCTCCGTTCACTGGTCCCGGCACCAATACCTATATCGTCGGAGTCGGCCGTCGTCCGCTCCTGCTCGATACCGGAGCCGGGGTGCAAATCTACGAGGAATTGCTGCCGCGGGCGCTCAGCGAACTGAGCGACACGGATGAGCTTGAACGCATCGTTTGCACTCACGCCCACGCCGACCATATTGGCGGCGTTCCCCAGGTTCATCGCCGCTTCGGCAAGGTCGATCTATTAAAGAAGCCCTGGCCCGGTAAGGATGAGGCGGCGGGCGCTCCTGTGACCCCGATCGAGGACGGCGCCGTCATTCGCACACACGGCGCAACGCTCCATGCGATACATACGCCCGGCCACGCTCCTGATCATCTCTGTTACTATCT
>Ga0187846_10001216_pt1 | contig 14566 bp, 5 predicted proteins | sample TC_taG_FD_161473 | JGI IMG/M metagenome (GOLD analysis project Ga0187846, IMG submission 161473) | Biofilm microbial communities from the roof of an iron ore cave, State of Minas Gerais, Brazil - TC_06 Biofilm (v2) | ecosystem: Environmental > Terrestrial > Deep subsurface > Cave > Wall biofilm ...
ATCGGCTTTAGCTCGTGGACCTCGGCGCAGTGGCTCGCCGACCACGAGGAGCCGACCCGCCAAGGCTCGCGCCATCGCCAGAACGCGCCTTACCAGCGCATGCAGACCAAGGACGGCTATCTGATGGTGGGTGCGGCCGGCGAGGCGATCTGGGCGCGCTGTGCGGAGGCTCTGGGGCATCCGGAATGGTGCGAGGACCCGCGTTTTGCGACCAACCGGCAGCGCGTGGCGAACCGTGAAGCACTGGAGACCGTGATGAAGGCGGTGCTGACCACCAAGACCACTAACGATTGGGTCGAGGTGCTCGAAGCCGCCGGTGTGCCGTGCGGCCCGGTCTACAATTACGCGCAGATGTTCGCCGACCCGCAGGTGCGCCATCGCAGTCTGGTGCAATATGTGAACGACCCCGAGCTGGGCGAGGTAGGGCACATCCGAACGCCGGTCAAGATAGGCGACAGCGTGCGAGTGCGCACCGCCGCCCCGAAGCTCGGCCAGCACAACGCCGAGGTCTTCGGCCGCCTCGGGGTCAGCGAGGGGGAGCTGCGTGCACTCCACTCCAAGGGGGTATTGTGAACCGCCGCGAGTAGTTTTGTTCTGACAGTCCAATTGGTGTAATCGGCAGCCGCCCGACAGATTGCTAGCCAACCACCGGATTTTCCCCGAGTGGAGCTCAGCTGAAGATTGCCAAATCAGCCCGATCTCGCGCGGTTTGAGCGTCTTTTGCGCTGGAGAACCCGAGGCTCCCCGCGGTGCAAGCGGGCTGTCCTTAGCGTCTCCAACAATTCCCAATCCGAGAGTTCGTCCAGCATTCGCCATATTTATGCTATTCTTCCAGCCGGGTTCAGGAACAGTAAACCTACTCCTCATTTGTATATGGCGTCCGAAGTTACGTAATCCGCTTGTTGATTTTCGGGCAAAGTCGAGTGTCGAGATGAAAGCACGCAGTTATTCGCAACATACGATCAAGCTGCTGTTCGGGGCCTCGGGAAATCAATGCGCCTTCCCCGGATGCACCAATCCTATCATCGCCCTCGGAACTCCTCTCTCTGATGCGGCCGTGATCGGACAAATTTGCCACATTTACGCGGTCTCCGACGACGGACCGCGCGGCAAACCGGGCCTCATCGCCTCCGAGCGCAATTCGCCGGACAATCTCATACTCATGTGCGGGCACCATCATCCGCTGGTCGATAAGCAATGGGAGACATATCCGGCGAAACTGCTAAAAACGTGGAAAAAGAAACACGAGGTAAAGTTCCAACAAGGGGCTGCCGAGGCTCTGAAGCTGCAAGACTCGATGCAGCAAATGGGCTTCCTCCGCACCTATACCGATCACCAGATCGCGGTTGAAGTCGAGGCGATCAGGCAAGGTCGATTTATCAATGGGTATCCGGCCCGCCAGAAGGCCGCCCAGCTGGCCGAACGCATTGAGCGGACGGAGCTGGCAGGCGGCTCAAACGAGATTCGGGCGAAAGGCCTTGCATGGTGCGCCCGCCTTCTGTGCCAGTCGGAAACCTTGGACCGGGCTAGCGAGCTGTTGGAGAAATCAAAAGCGTTGGCCCAAACCAGCGAAGCGGCGGTTGCGGAAGCGTTCATTGTGGCCAACTCGGACAAGAATGCCGCTCTAGCCTTATTGTCCTCGATAAACACTCCTGCGGCGCGATCTGCAGCGCTGCGGATCGTCACCAATAGCGAGCTAGCGGCAGGAGCGATTGCGTGGGTCGAAAGAGCGGGCTTGACTCTCGCTTTATTGGATTCAGAAGGCAAGTTCTTTCACATAACGAACGAACTGTTTACTGAAAGGTGGCAGGAGGCTGTGAATCATGCGTCACAGATAACCGACGCGGATACGACGGAAACTCCTGTCCTTCATCACGCCATCGCGATGGCGTGGCTGGTCCAAGCGGTTCCCGTCGAGCTTCGTTCCTCAGTCCTACCACAGATCCCGTTCGAGGTTGCGTCGTTTCCGCTTGCCGCCGATACGGAGGCCTTGACGTTCCGCCGTCGAGCGATCAAGGCATTCCAAGCGGTGTCAGCCTTCGCGCTGAAAGCGGGGGTCTCTGCTGCATCAAACTCCGCATCCGACTTCGCGCTCTGGCTCAAGCTTAGGGACCCGCAGATTCATGAAAAGGCTGTGGAAGAGCTGCGCGAGAGTATGCGGGATCCAGAGCAGTCGCTGCGCAGATTGCCGCTCGCGCTTCAATTCGGGCTGAAGCTGGATCTGGCGATAATTGAAAAAGAAATAGATCGGCGGGTCGCCTTATCCGGCGGAGGCACCGTGGACGCGGCTGTCGCGCGTTTCGCCCTTGCCTTCATGCAGGACAACCCTAAGGGGACGGCCGAGTACATCGCACGGCATCGCGGCCAGCTATTCGCGCATTTGAACAAGAGCTCGCTTCAGACGATCGAAGTTGAAATGCTGGCGCGTGCGGGTCAGATCGACACAGCGACCGAAAGGCTGACGGAAGCTATCGCCGACGGATTGGGCGATTACGAACAGCAGCATCTGAGCAGGGTCATATCGGAGGCAGAGGGTGCCGATCCTGCCGCAGGGCGCAGAAGGCAGTACGAGGAAACAGGACGCCTCAACGATCTCAACAATCTCGTTGTCCTGCTGGAACAGCAACAGTCCTGGCAGGAGCTCCTTCCATTCGCGGAGCGGCTCTTTGGTCTAACCCATGCCCTGGAAGATGCCTTTCGGGTAGCAAGAGCATTGAACGAAACGGAGCGATATGACGAGCTGCTTCGATTTCTCCAACAAAATTCGGCTCTGGTCAAACAAGCCGCCGGGCTGAAGACGATGCTGGCCTGGTCACTCTACCGCCATGGCCGCTTTCACGAAGCGTCCTCCCTGCTGCGAAAATTGTCTGCGACTCGTGACGACGCCAACGATCGCGCACTACGCGTGAACTTAGCCGTCGCATCGGGGAAATGGGACGAATTGGTCGACTTTAGTACGACTGAATGGAACAAACGCGATGAACGAACCGCCGCTGAATTGCTAACGTCGGCGCAGATCGCACAGGCAGTCAACGGACCTCACGCCAAAGACCTGGTGCGCGCAGCCGCCGAGAAGGCGCCGACCGACACCAACATCCTGATGGGCGCCTACATGCAAGCGACGAGCGCCGGCTGGGAAGGCGAAAGCATCGCTGGGGGGTGGCTACAGCGCGCCGCCGAGCTTTCCAGCGACGACGGGCCTCTCCAGCAGGTGACTATGCGGGAGCTTTTTAATCGCAAACCGGAGTGGGATAGGCGCACGACATCGGTATGGCAGCATTTGAACGAAGGAAAAGTACCGATGTTCGGCGCGGCGCATCTCCTCGACCGCTCTCTAATCGACTTCACGCTGCTACAAGCGCTCGCGAATTTGCCGGAGAGCGATGCGCGCCGGCGTGGCATCATCTACGCATTCAGTGGCGCACGGCCTGCGGATATCTCGCTTCCTATCGTCAGAGCGATCGCGCTCGACTTGACTGCGATCTTCACCTTGGCGCTCCTAGGGCAGCTGCCCGTCGTAATCGGCGCGTACGAACGAGTCGTTATTTCCCATTCAACGCTGGGCTGGTTGTTTCAGGAGCGTCAGAGAGCAACGTTCCACCAACCGAGCCGTATCAAGGAAGCGCACGATCTCAAGCGGCTCGTCGCTGAAGGCCGTTTGAAGGTGCTGCCGTCCCAACCGCTTTCCGATCTTAGCCTTGCCAAAGAAGTGGGCCTTGAGCTGGCGGGGCTACTGTCCGCGGCCGCAAAAGCGAAGGCATCAGACGGTACTGCAAGATATGTCATCCGGTCCGCGCCCGTGCATCGGGTCGGATCCTTGATGGAGGAGGAGGCGGATCTCTCCGCGTACAGTGAGTATTTGCGCAGCTGCCAGGTACTCGTGGAGAAACTGCGCACCAGGGGTATTTTGACGCTCGACGAAGAACAGCGCGCCGTCGCCTATCTCAAACTTCACGAGCTGCGTTGGGCGACGGAGCCCGAAATTATGGAGGGCGGCGAAATCTATCTAGACAATCTGGCCACAACTTATCTTCAAAACCAGGGATTGCTTGGAAAGCTCACAGCCGCGGGCCTCGTTGCGTATGTAACGGAAGATGAGGACAAGGACGCAAATCGCCTTATCTCTTACGAGGATCTGTCGGATCAGCAGCTCAGTCTGATCGAGCTGATCCGTAAGACATTGGCGGACGCTCTCGAGGCGGGGCGGGTTAGTGCGGTCAAATCACCTCGGATTGGCGACGAAAAGCTCCTGGGAACGCACCCGACTTTCAGCGTCCTCGGGATAGAAGATGCAGTTGATGCACTGGTCATCGATGACCGGTGTGTCAGTCAGCACCCCTTTATGGAGGTCAATAACCGCAGAACGCCTATTCTCACGACTCTCGACTTGCTGGATGATCTCGCGCGCAAAGGTGCGATCTCTGAGCAAAGTGTATATGGCCATCGGACCTATTTGCGCCGCTGTGGTTTCCTGTTCATTCCGGTGGGTGAAAGGGAGCTTGTCTACGAGCTTGCCAATGCACCCTTAAGTGACGGCGAAGTCGTAGAGACCGCCGAGTTGCGCGCCATCCGAGAGTCGATGCTGATGGCCCGCATGCGCAAAATTCTTCAAATTCCGACCGAGACGCCCTGGTTGCACGGAACCACGCGTTCCGTTGTCCGGACCATCAGGGGGCTTTGGAAAACGGGAGCCGACCTCGACGAAGCGGCAATACGGGCGGAATGGCTTCTCGGACTGCTCGATGTGCGCGGCTGGGCGCCTTCGACGGTATCGGGGAATGAACGGAATTTCGCTTTATTTGCTCACGCTGCGCATCTTCAATCGCTGATGTCACCGCCAAACGAGGTACCGGATAGTGTGCGGGACGCGTATTACGATTGGATCGATCGCAGGCTGCTTCAGGGGCTGCGCGATAGCGAACCCGAAGTTTTCGAGTGGATTGTCGATCGGGCGCGCGAAATGATCGTCTACGCCGCAGAGACGGCTGTACGTCAGTTGGGAGCCTCGTGATGTCGCGGGAGGAGTACATACGCGCTTCAGTCGCTATCGCGGCGAGTCGGCTTTGCCCGAGCACCATCCGAGACGCGGTCATAGCGGACGTGAAATTCACACAAGCGTTCGGGCTTAAGGCAGATGCGATTATCCGTTTAGGACACGACGACCTGACATTTCAGCGCTCGGCTTTATTCGACGCCATCAGGCAGGCTTTCGATCCGGGACACGAATCAGCTCCCGTGGATAATATGCACGGAGAGGCCTGGGAGATCCGCGTCCTGCCTGACAAGTTGCCCGTTCAAATCACTCTAGAGCGGGGAGCGACGCGGCTTTCGATAAGCCACTTTGGGCTCTTATGCCCCGACAAGGATACGCGCCTCGGCACGCTCCTGAGTGAGGCGGACAATTTTTGCCCTTCGCTGAAGCAAGTTGCTGCGTGGAAGGAGCTGCTCGAGGAACGCGCACCGACGGACGATGAAGTTGTCCTCATTCAGGAGGACCTCAAAGACACGCCGCTCGCGGTCGCGGCCATCATTCGCGAAAACCTCGCAGGCGGTTCGGTTTCATTGGACTTATGGGTCCCCCGATCATCCCGGTACTATGAGCGGCTCGTGGGCCGTTGGAAGAGCGAACTATCGCTTGGCGGCTACGCGAAGGATGTGATGCCTCGCCAATTCAGCCAGCTTCTGAAATGGCGGGGAGCCGAAGGCCTGAAGCTCGCTTTTCTCATGGCGCCCCAGCCCCATTTGAGCGCGGCGCTTGCCCAGGCGGAGATCAAAGCCGACACGCTCAGAGAGGTGATCGCCTGGTTGGCAGCCAAGGGCGACGCGATGTCTCGAACTGCGGGGATCGAAGTTGCTCTCTCACGCGTGGCCGGCGATGACGGCCTAAAAGAGCCGCTTGCCCGGCTTTTGAGGGCATTCGTGGCTGGCAAGCCCGTAGCGAATGTCGATCCAATTAAGTTGCTGTCGTCTCTTATCTTCGTCGTATACGGCGAGATTGCACATTGCCGCATACACGCGGCAAAACCACCATTCTGGCGCAAGCTGGCGGCAATTGCGCAAGCTTCCCTTATTGCGCGGTGCATTGCAGACACTGGAACCGACGCGACAGAGCTGGTCACCTGGCTGGAGTCGGTCCGCAGCCAAGTGTATTTGCTGCAATGTTTCGCCGACTTGCGGGTAGAGCCTCGGTGGCTACCGGACTTTGCGCTTCCTCGTCAGCTAACAAACGAGATATGCGGCCGCGTTTTGGCGGCCACGGCCAAACTCGCGCAGGGCGTGTTGGAACCGGAGTTGAACGAGTTGCTTTTGGGTGATGGCGACGGAAGTCTCAAGCGACGATTCGATCTAGCGCACGCGTGTCTCGCCGGCCCTCTCGAAGGCGCCATCGCGCCCGCTATTGAACTATCCGCGGACGAAGCGGCCCGGATTAAGGATGATTTGTCGTCGACGAAGATCACGATGGCGTCAGTTTCGAGACTGGCGAACACAGGCATCGCCGTCCGTTTCCCGGCAGAGCTCGCCGATATGGCGGGCGATGCGATCGCCCGCGCTGATTACCGGCTGCCCCACGATGATGAAGCGACATTCATTCCGCACTTGGTCGGACTAGCTTCGGCCGCGGCCGTAGCCCGAAGCCGCAAATTGGCGGACGCCTTATTCACACTGCTGCGCACTTACCGACATTTTCACCCGAATGAAATGACGATCGACGACGCTTTTCGGATTGCGATTATAGCTTGTGCCAGCCGTTCACAGCTGCTCGATTGGTGCCAGTGTGTTGGGGAATTTATGATCGACTGCGCGTTCCAGCCGCTAACTGCCGAGGAGGCAACCCGCCTGTATTCGGATCTCGTACACCTATGCCACCTCGTTCCGGAATTGTGGTCGACCTGTGGACAAGCCGAGGCTGCGCTCCGGTCCGTATTGAAGTCGTAACCACTTGGCCGGACGTGGCCGTACGCTTAGTCTATTCCTAGGCCCTCCAGCTATTGACCTGATCGTGCAGGGGATGCGGGATCGTGCACGTGACCGGCGAGCCCGAGGGTCCGCCGACCTCGGTCGGGCTGCCGATCTGCGATCTCGGCACCGGGATGTGGGCGGTGCAGGGCATCCTTGCTGCCCTTTATGAGCGGGAGCGGACGGGCCTCGGGCGGCTCGCGAATGCTCATTGCTGGAAACCGCGATCGGCTTTAGCTCGTGGACCTCGGCGCAGTGGCTCGCCGACCACGAGGAGCCGACCCGCCAAGGCTCGCGCCATCGCCAGAACGCGCCTTACCAGCGCATGCAGACCAGGGACGGCTATCTGATGGTGGGTGCCGCTGGCGAGGCGATCTGGGCGCGCTGTGCCGAGGCCTTGGGGCATCCGGAATGGTGCGAGGACCCGCGTTTTGCGACCAACCGGCAGCGCGTGGCGAACCGCGAGGCCCTGGAGGCCGTGATGAACGGGGTGCTGATCGCCAAGCCCGCCGAGCATTGGGTCGAGGTACTGGAAGCGGCCGGCGTGCCGTGCGGCCCGGTCTACAATTACGCACAGGGGTTCGCCGACCCGCAGGTCCGCCACCGCGGCCTCGTGCAATATGCCAGCGACGCGCACATCCGCACCCCGGTCAAGATCGGCCAGGGGGTGCGGGTGCGCACGGTCGCCCCCAAGGTCGGCCAGCACAACGCCGAGATCTTCGGCCGCCTCGGCGTGACCGAGGCGGAGCTGCGCGAACTCCGCGCGAAGGACGTGCTATGAATGCAGCGGCGCGTAATTTTCCACGGGGGTCTACTCTGGATGGCGAGCTGATCGCCTCAACCTAAAAGCTAAAACGAACCCCAGCGGTGAAGCTGTTGTAGGTGGTGTTGGTTATCCCGAGAATGGCGTCGTAATTGATGAAGGCCGAGCTGTTGCCGGACAGTTGCAGCCCAAGCCCGACGCCGAGGTCGAAATAGTTTCTGGAAGTTGGGGTACCCGGCAAGATGAAGCTGGAGATAGACGTCGGGTCATTGCTATACGCCACAGAGACGGCGGTGTTTCCGGGACTGTATTGGTGCGCCCAGTGAAACCGGCCGATCGGATACAGGGGGCCGAAGGGCGTACTCATGGTATATTGAGCGTCGGCACCCAGAAACGTCAGAACCGAGTTGACCGAAGAGCTGCCGAATGCGAGGTCTGCTCCCAGCGCGCCGTTTTCAGTCATCGCGTCGACGCCAGTATGCTGATACAGAAAGCGAAGGATCGGTGTTACAATAAGAGGTCCGAACGGCAGTGCGTAACCGCCGGCAACTGTCACTCCCTGAATCTGACTGCCAAAGTTTCCGACCGCGACGCTATCGATAGGCGGTGTCGATGCAGGATTGTTACTGGGTATGACGATATGCCGCTGGGAATTGTTGTTTCCGCCGCCGACCAAACCGATGCCACTCAGATATAAGGCATCGGTTACCGAATAGGTGGCATAGATATTGCCCTGAAACAGGTTGCCGGAGAGGAATTGGCCGGGCGCGCTAACCGCGCTGGTGTCGAAATTAGTGTTGGACTGCGAATAGCCGAACGCCAGCCCTGCGACCAGCTGCGGGGTGAACCGATAATCGGCGCCGGCGACGAAGCCGGCGTTGTTAAAGGAGTATCCGTTGACGCTCGTTGTCGGGTCTTTGCTGCCGAACTGACCAAACCCATTGGCCCAGACGCCAAAGAGTCCGCTCGAATAGGTAAATTCGGGAGCTTGATTCTGCGCCAGAAGAATCTGCCCGGTTGGATCCTCAGTGTTCAGTGCTGCGATTTGTCCCGTCCGTGGAAATCCACCTCCGGCGACCGCAGTGTCCGTCGGCCAGTCGCGCAGCTGCGACAGTCTCGCCTCGATCGCGCTCGTTTGTCGGCTGGTTTGCGTGGTTTGCACGATCGAGGCTTGGCCAGTAGGCACACCCAGCTCCGCACCGCCGTTCAATTGCGACAGGGCGCCGTTCAGCCCATTTACGTCAAGGCGAAAGCTATTGCCGAGCATGGACGAGCACAGGTGATCGAGGTCGATTTGGCCTGGTGTAGCAGCCGGCGTCATGGCGATCGAATGGACGGTCGGGCAGAAAACGTTAATGGACTGCCCCATTTTTTGCTGGGTAAGGTCTTGTCCCGGCAGCGCCAAAGGGTTGGGCACATTATTGATAACGGAATAAGGCGGAAGTATCTGAGTGTGGCCGAGCTGAGGGACGATCACCGAGAAGGTGAGCGCGAGCCACACAGCACCAGCGCCTCGTCGGACGCAAGCCTTGAGCACGAATCCGACCATCACACCTCCCACGCGAGTTTAGGCCCGGTGCAGCATCAACTCCTTGACTACCGCTCAGCGATCAGCCGTCCGCCGCGCCAATTTGGTTAAATCGAGCGCGGATCTTTTACCCTTGTTTCCTTTCTCACACAACCGAAGATAAGTTCAGCCTCGAAGACGATACGACCTTACAGTGAGGGATCAGTTTTGCCCACAGGGGTTTCAACCGGAGCTTTCGGCGATTCCAGTTGAGAAAGAGGCATCAGAGACGGGCTGGTGTGTGAAGCAGATCACACATGTGGCCTTTTGAAAGTCTTAACCTTAAGATCTTAACCACCGCCCCGCCTAGGATGGGGAAGTCGCCGTGGTCGCACCGATCGCCCGCCCCACCTCCATGTCGAGATCAGCCTCGGCGGTGCATTACGACGACCTGGGTCTGCAAACAACGAGTCCCGTCGCCGTCAGCGGCGAGCAGGCTGGGCGTCGGCACGTCCGAATCTTCGTCTCTTCGCCGGGCGATGCTACCCACGAGCGCGGACGCGTCGATCGCGTCGTCGAGCGGCTGAACGGCGAATTCACCGAGACTGCGCGGCTCGAGACCGTTCGTTGGGAGACTGACTTCTACCGGGCGCACGCCACCTTTCAGGCGCAGATCCCGGAAGCAGCCGAATGCGACATCGTCATTGCAGTCCTCCGGCACCGCATCGGGACCGAGCTGCCGGCAAACTTCGCCCGCTTGCCCGACGGCAGCCCCTACCCTAGCGGCACCGCCTATGAGGTGTTGTCGGCCGTCGAGGCTTGCCGCCGGCAGGGTCACCCCGATGTTTATGTGTTCCGCTATCCGCACCCGCCGATGGTGCGGCTCGACGATCCCGAAGCCGAGCATACGCAGGAGCAGTGGCAGCGGCTGAAGGCGTTCTTCGATACCTGGTTTGTCGCTGGCGACGGGCGGTTTAAGGCCGCCTTTCAGACCTTTGCGACAATCGACGATTTCGAGGCCCAGCTGGATCGACTGCTGCGTGGCTGGCTCGAAGACAAGGTGCGGCGCGGCCGGACGGTGCTTTGGCCGATCGAAGTCAAGGGATCCCCGTTTCGTGGTCTTGCCGCTTTCGGCGCCAAGCATGCACCGGTATTTTTTGGGCGTTCGCACGACATCATGCGAGCGGTGGATAGGTGGAAGGACGCAGCCGCAAGCGGTACGCCGTTTCTTCTCCTGGTCGGCGCAAGCGGCGCCGGAAAGTCATCCTTGGCGCGCGCCGGCCTCGTGCCGCGGCTGACCGCAGCGGGCGTTGCCCCGAGTGTTGATGTATGGCGCGTAGCGGTGATGCACCCGAGCGAGGCGCCGGGCGGTCCGATCATGAGCTTGGCAACTCGTCTATTCGATGCCGAGCAAGACATCCCCGAGGCCGAGCGGAGTCGTCCGCCGGCCTTGCCGGAGATTGTCGAAAGCGACTATCGCACCCCCAGCGAGCTTGCGCGGCTGTTCACCGAAGCCGGATCAGCGGCGAGCGCGCCGGTAATACGTGCGCTCGAGCGGGCGGCCGAAGCCGAGCGCGTTCGGCAAGGCTTCGCACGCCCGTTGCATGCCCAATTGCTAATCGTCATCGACCAGCTCGACGAGCTGTTCGGCGCAGATGTTACACCCGACCAGCGGTGTATTTTCGCACGCCTTCTGGCGGCTCTTGCGGCGACCGGGCAAGTATGGCTCTTGGCAACCCTCCGAGCCGATCTATACGAGCGCTTCCTAGCCGAACCGGACTTGTTGGCGCTAAAGACCAAGGGGGCGGCCTACGATCTGACGCCCCCAGGTCCGGCGGAGCTCGCTGAGATCGTAAGGAAGCCCGCGGAAGCAGCCGATCTCGTCTTCGAGACCGATCCGCAGACCGGTGAGCGGCTCGACGAACGACTGCTGCGCGAGGCGGATCGGCCCGACATGCTGCCGCTGCTGCAACTGGCGCTGAACCGGCTCTTCGAAGGCAGGGTGGCCTCAGCCCCGGCGGGCGGGGCGATGCTTACTGTTAACGCATATGACAGCTTGGGCGGGCTCGCCGGCATCATTGACCGCGAAGCCGAACGGGCAATCAGCGGCCTCGAGGAAGCAGAAATCGCGCGATTGCCGAGACTGTTGCGGCAGCTCGCCGCGATCGGCGAACTCGACGTCACCGATGCGAGTGCGGCAACGAGCAGTCTGACGATCCGCACTGTGCCGCTCAGCGAGGCTGTAACCGACGCGCCGTCTCGCCGCCTCACCGCTGCGCTGATTGAGGCGCGCATTTTATTGACGAGCGGTGAGGATGCTGCCGCCGGCATTCGCCTCGCCCACCAGCGGGTGCTTATCGATTGGGTCCGAGCGCGCCAGCTCGTCGCCGCTAGCATCCGGTTCTTCAGCATCCGCGAGGACATCGAGAGCCAGCGGCGACGATGGAATGATGATGGCCGCAGCCGCGATCTGTTGATTTCGCCCGGCCTACCTCTGGCCAGAGCCGAATCAATCGTCAAGCGTTTCGGCGACGAACTCTCGCCGGCAACCCGCGAATTCGTCACCACATCAGGGCGACGTGCGCGGAGGCGCCAACGACTCACCGCAGCCGCCGCCATGCTCTTCGCCGTTCTCGCGTTTGGCGCCACCGGCGCCGGCATCTTTGCCTGGCGCGAAGAACAACAGGCAGAGTGGAGCCTGCACGCGGCGAAAAACGCCGTCAACGTTATTGTCGTCGATATTGCCGAAGGGTTGCGAAACGTCGAGGGCGTCCGCACCGCGACCATTCGGACCATCCTCGAGAAGATCGAGGCCTCGGTCGAGCGGTTGACCCGTTTTGCCCCGGACAATCTCTCACTCCGACAGCTCTACATTGAATTGTTGGACGAATTCGCCGCCACCTACCAGACCGCAGGCGATCTCGGACGTGCGCGCACAGCCGCGACGACCGCGCTCTCATTAGGCCGAGAGCTCGCCGACCGTAAGGGTAACAATCCTGAGTGGCAGCGTGACGTTTCGGTTACCCTCAACAGGCTGGGCTCGATCGCCCTCAGCAACAGCCAGTTGGCGGAGGCGCTAAAGAACGACGAGGAGGCGCTCGCCATCATACGGCGCCTCAACGAGCAAGACCCCGCTAACGCGATCTGGCAGCAGGAACTAGCAATCAGCCTCAGTGGGATCGGCGACGTTAAATCGCAGATGGGCGACGCGCGCAGCGCGCTCGCGGTCTACGAGGAGGGGCTGGCGATCATCCGGGGCCTCAGCCAACGCGATCCCACCGATTTAGAATTGCAGCGGGAAATCGCGGTCCGCCTAAACGAGACTGGCGATGTGGAGCTGAGCTCTGGCGACACCCGCGCAGCAGCTACCGATTACCAAGAGGCACTGGGAATCACGCGTGCGCTAGTTACCCAAAAGCCCAGGAACACGAAATGGCAGCGCGACGTGTTTTTCAGCCTTACCAAGATCGGCGATCTCAAGGCCCAGGCGGGGGACATGGCAGCGGCTGCCGTCCCCTATGGAGAAGCGGTAGAGATTGCTCGTCGTCTTGCCATGCTTGACCCAGGCAATGCGTCGTTGCTTTTGGATGTTGCACAAGGCCTCTGCAAATTGGGCGACATCAAGCTCGACATTGCGGATCAAGATGAGCGGCTCCACCTGTACGAGAACGCGCTGACCATTTTGCGCGGCCTCGCGGAGCGATACCCCGACAACTCCGCCTGGCAGAGGGAACTCTCGGTAAGCCTCAACAAGGTTGGCGACGTCAAGCTACAAAGAGACGATGCCGCCGGTGCCGGCGCCGCCTATGACGAGGGGCTTAAGATTGTAGCACGTCTCGCTGAACGCAATCCGGAGAATCTGGGGCTGATCCGCGACGTCGCGCTGACTCTCAGCAACCTCGGTGACGTCAGGCTTCGCACCGGTGATGCGCCGGGTGCGATCGCCAACTACGAGCAGGCGCTCGCAAATATTCGCCGCCTATCCGATCACGACTCGAACAACACGCTCTGGCTGCGGGATGTGACGGTAACGATGAATAAGTTGGGCGACGCAAAATCGCAGAACGGCGATGCCGGCGATGCGGTGACGACGTATGCCAAATCGTTGGCGGTCTCACGACGCCTGGCTCAACGCGACCCGAGCAATGTGCAGTGGCAGTCGGACCTGTGGTTTGCGCTATACAAGCTAAGCGAGGCCAAGCTCAAACTCGGCGACACGGCCGCCGCTCGCGGTCTTAGCACGGAAGGGCTAACAATCGTTCGTTCCTTGGCTGCTGGCGATCCCGCTAATGCACACCACCAATTGCTACTCGTGATGAACCTGTACCGGCTTGCAAGCTTGGAAGACGGCTCCGAACGCAAAGGCGCGCTGAAAGAAGCACTCGCCATACTCGAACAACTGCAAGCGGCAAACCAGCTGACACCTGACAAGATCGGTTGGCCGGACTTGATCCGTCAAATGCTGTCGTCCCATTCCTGACGCAACCGCGGTGCCGCTGTTGTGAAGCGCTGCAAAGATTGACATGGGCCTGCAAACAATCGGGTCACATGCAAAGAATTCGGGTCACATGGGCAAGGAGCTTAGAAAGTTCGATAGACAACTCGCAATGTGAACCGCAAATCCTGCTGTTTGAGGGCGGCCACGAAGGCGAGTCAGGGTCGGACGCTGACATCTCGGTTCGATTTCATGAGTGCCCGTATAAAGCGCGATATTTTTGCAGACGCGGCCAGAGTCGAGCCGAGGAGCGAGACGCTTTGATCCGCGTCAACGGCTGAGGCGCGGCGGCTTTGACCTGATCGCGCAGGGCATAGGCGGGATCATGTACGTGACCGGCGAGCCGACGGGCGCCATCGCGGTCTCGTGCAATATGCCAGCGACGCGGAGTTGGGCGAAGTGCCGCACATCCGCACCCCGGTCAGGAGCGGCGAGGGCGCACGGGTGCGCGCCGTCGCGCCCAAGCTCGGCGAGCACAACACCGAAATCTTCGGCAGCCTCGGGGTGAGCGAGACTCGGATTAAAGAGCTTCGCGCGAAGGGCGTTCTCTGAATGCAACGGCGCGAAATTTTGCCGCGGAAATCTGCTTTGGACGGCGAGCTGACTGGAGGGCTGCCAGGCTTCAGTTGATGCCTTTACGCCTTCAAAACGGGAATTTTAGGGGTGCAACGACAACATAGCGTTCAGCTTCTTCTACCTTCGGGCACCGGCGACGCGGTGCCGCTAAGGTGAAGTCGTAAGCTTGCTGGAAAAAGGGTTGGAGTGCACCCTCGCCTGATTGGCGAATCAACGAGGTGCGGTTTGACGACCGGCCTCAACGAAGGAGCACCCCGATGGAGAGGAT
>Ga0187846_10001217_pt1 | contig 14566 bp, 13 predicted proteins | sample TC_taG_FD_161473 | JGI IMG/M metagenome (GOLD analysis project Ga0187846, IMG submission 161473) | Biofilm microbial communities from the roof of an iron ore cave, State of Minas Gerais, Brazil - TC_06 Biofilm (v2) | ecosystem: Environmental > Terrestrial > Deep subsurface > Cave > Wall biofilm...
GCAGTGAGCCTCAGAAGCCTCGAACAGGATGATTACCGGCGTGTCACTGATCACAAACTCCCAGAGGCACATGTCGCGTTTCTGGATGAGATCTTCAAGGCGAATTCATCGATTCTCAACGCGCTATTGACGTTGATCAACGAGCGAATTTTCCATAACGGACGCGAGCGCGCGCCGGTGCCGCTGATAACGCTGTTCGGGGCCTCCAACGAATTGCCGGACGAAGAGGAGCTGACGGCATTATTCGACCGCTTCTTGCTCCGCTTTATGGTCGATTACCTCACCGAGGACTTCCGTTTCCTCAAAATGCTTGAAGGGATCGCGCCATCAACCCGGACCGTGCTGAGTTTTGCGGAGCTCGAAGAGCTTCGTGCCTATACCGCCAATGTGAAGCTGGGGGGCGGAATTCTTCGTTCAATTGCCGAACTTCGCCGCAACCTGGCTGCGCAGCAGATAATCGCCTCCGACCGCCGATGGCATAACTCACTTGCAATCCTCAGGGCCCATGCACTCGTGCTCGGGCGCAGCGGCGTTACCGAGGACGATCTGACGTTCTTCGAGCATCTTCTCTGGAAAGATCCCGAGGAATTGCCCAAGGTAAGAGAAGCGATTCGCCATCTGGTTAAGGGCTTCGAGGACGAGGCGCGCGAGTTGCTGATTCAGGGCCAGGAGTTGCGCGAGTATGCCGAGCGCGGATGGGAAAGCGAGGAACTGCGCAAGCGCGCGGTGATTGAAGCACACACGAAGCTGGCGAATATTCTGTTGAAGTTCGACAGCCTCGTGCGCCAGGCCTCGGACAGCGGCCGTGATACGGGCGGGATCGAAGCGATGCGCTCGAAAGTCAAAGACATTCAGCAGACGATGCTGCGTCAGTCCTTGTGAGCTGCCCGTCAACATGTTCGCGCGCGCAACAAGCGACTCTCAAGCTCCTCGCCCCCTGTCAGTCCCTTTCCCGCTCCGTTGCGGGAGAGGTGAGGTGAGGGCGATTGGCGGGAGAGGGTAAGGGTGAGGGTGCAAAAGGTTCTTGACTCTTGAAGAATCAACACCCGCGATAGTCTTGAGGGCGCGCGACTATGCGGAGGCCGATCGTATTGTCACGTTGCTGACACGTGACTTCGGCAAGCTAAGCGGCATCGCGAAAGGCGCCAAAGCTTCGCGGCGCCGCTTCGAACGCAGGCTGGAACCGTTCACTCAAGCCATTCTCTATTTCCGCCGCCGGCCCCATGGCCAACTCGTGTTCATCACGCGAGCCGAACGCCTCGATAATGCGCCGCCCGAATTAGACGACCTGGGCAAGATTGCGCTTGGCAGCTATATGCTCGAACTGACGGATGCGCTGACGACTGACGAGGCCGAGGCGGTTGCCGCCTACAAGGTGCTGGCCAACGGGCTCGAAGTGCTGGCCCACAGGAGGGCAACGATAGCGCTAAGGCAGGCGTTTGAATTGAAGATCCTGCAGGCGGCGGGCTTCGGCCTTGATTTTGGCTGCTGCCGTCTATGCGGCATCACTGAGCCCCAGGCTAGTTCCGTTTACTTCCTGCCTTCTCGTGGCGGAATCGTGTGCGTGCGATGTCGCGGGCAAGCGGTCGAAAGCGCGGTGCGCATGGATAACTCAAATGCGGCTGCACTTGCCTGGCTGAGTCTGACGCCGCTGGCCGATTCCGTCGCGCTCCATCCGGGCGGCGCTGAAGGCTCGTTGGCCATTGCGCGTTTCTTGGCGACAATCTTGGATCGAAAGCTCCGTTCAGTCGACTTTCTCAATTCCATTCTGTAGCCGCAACCACGTTCGTGCGTATAGAAATAGGAGCAGTAAGCGCTGGGCAATCAGCGCTCAGCCAGACTCGAATGTAGCTCTGGAGAATCGCACTTCAGGGCCTCAGACGACGCTTCGTGGGCAAGGAGTCCCGGCTTGAGAGCTGAGTGCTGATTGCTGACGGCTCAAAAGCTTCCTATGAAATTTGCTTTTGTTTCAGCGACTCTGTTCCTGACCGCCATCGCGCTCGGCTGCTCGCTTCAGGTACCGGTTTCGCAAACCATCGTCAAGACTGAGCCGCTCGTTGAACACCCGCTGCCCTTCAAGGGCAGACTTCTGAGCGGCAACGCGAACGAATTGCCGCCGGCCATCGCGATGTCGTTGTCGCCGGTATCGCCGATTAGCTTCTCCTATCGTGAGGAGTTGACGCACAGCGAATACCATATTCCGCTGGCTGTTACGGCGCTGGATCCGGTTACATACTTTGGCGCGCCGCTGGGTGACTATGGCGTGACGGCTTTTGCATCACTCTCGATCTTCGATGGTGACCGCGTGCTCGGCGACTACACTGCAAAAGCCTTTGTCTCCAAATCATACACGTTATACTCCGAACCAACGCATAAAGAATTGGAGCAGGCTGCGCGCAGCGGCGTGCGCAAGAAAATCGAGGAGAAGCTGTACCGCGACCAGGAACGATTGGCCCAGGAGGTGGCGAGCGCACAAGCGGCTCCAAGCTCGCCGTGACCAAAATGCTCGGGATCGCGGCGTTGAGCTTCGTCCTGGCGCTTTTCTGTGGGTGCGCGGTACAGGGAATTCCGTTTGACAAAGCCACCGCGCCGCCCGGCGAGTCGATCATTTACGTCTATCGTCCTTATCATTATGCGGCCTCGCTGCTGCGGCCCCCAGTCACGTGCGGCGAGGACATGGCACGCATCGGGCCCGGCGGCTATCACGCATTCGTCGTTCGGGCGGGAGAGAAAACTGAGTGCACCGTGCAGTGGACCGAAACCTCGGACCAGGTCGAAATCGACGGCGACAAACGCGTCTACTATATTCGCGAAGAAATTGGGTGGGGCGTGCTCACCGGCCATCCTCATTTGGACCCGGTAGATGCGGACCAAGCCAACAGTGAAATTCAGCAATGTTGCGTGCAGGAACAACCGGCATCGTAGCCTGGTGGCACTAGATTTCTGGCGCCGGTGCAGCTGCCTGTTTGCCATTTTCGGTTTGGAGGCTCAGGGTAAGGGTACGGCCTTCGAGAAATCGTTCGCGGCAAGGATGATAAAAGCGATCAAGGAGAACATTATGGGTACGTTCCCGATTATGGATGCCGATGCTCATATGTGCGAGCCGCCGAATTTATGGGCGGAGCGAATTGACCAGCGGTTTCACGACCGCGCGCCGCGTATCGTCAAGGATTTTAACGGCCGTAAAGGCGCATTTTTTGTCTGCGAGGGATTGCCGCCGTTTCCGGTCTCCGGCGCCTTTGCCGCAGGCCAGACCTTTGACAAAAAATTTCTGGAATCAGGCCTCGAGAGCGCGCCCGCCGGCGGATGGGATCCCGCTGCGCGCTTGAAGGACATGGACCTCGACGGCGTCGTTGCGCAGATTTTGTACACGACGGTGGGGTTTTCTTTATTCGGAATTCAGGAGGCCGAATTCCAGGAAGCCTGCTTCAGAGTTTACAACGACTGGCTGGCGGAGTTCTGCAAATATGCGCCCCGCCGGCTCGGCGGTCTCGGCTTGATCTCGCTCTTCGATGTAGAGCGGGGCACGGCTGAACTCGAACGATGCAAAAAACTCGGGCTCAAAGGCGGCATGATCTGGGCAACTCCGCCGGAGGGAGACCATTATGGCGCTCGCCAGTATGATCGGTTTTGGGCGGCGGCGCAGGAATTGGAAATGCCGCTCTCACTGCATATCCTGACCGGCGCCCGGCGCAGCGGGCGCATCGGTGGTGCGCCCGATCCCGCGCATATGTACGTGCTGGTGACCACGCGCCCGCAGGAAGTTCAAACCTCGCTAATGCAGTTTATCTTCTATGGCGTGTTGGAAAGATTCCCGGGCCTCAAGCTGGTCTCGGCCGAGAATGATATCTCATGGGTCCCGCCGGTGTTAGAACGGGCTGATCGCTATTACTATGCTTACCAGAAAGCATACGAAATAGCGTTGCCGATGAAACCCAGTGACTATTTTCGCCGTCAGGTCTACGCGACCTTTATCGAAGACTCATTGGGACTCAAAGTATATCGGTTTATCGGCGCGGATAACTTCATGTGGTCGACTGACTATCCACATCGCGCCGCCACCTGGCCGCACTCCCAGGAGGTGCTGGCACGTGATTTCGCGGAGGTCCCTGAGGCCGATCGAGTCAAGATGGCCCGCGACAACATGGCTAAGCTTTATGGCTTCGAGATTCCAACTCAGTAGAGCCGCGAATGGACGCGAGACAGGGCGGTCGTCGAAGCTGCCCGGGCTGGCTCTGTCTCGCAGATGCGTTACACGGTAGGGTGGTTCACCAGTTATAAGCGAGTCCGACGCCCACTGACGAGAAGGCCTGACCGCCCACCAATGCGGGAATGGCTTCACTCATGGCGAAGATTCGCCAGCGGCCGGGTTCTTCGTCGTGCCGGTTGTGCAACCAGATGAACAGCTCAGTTGTCCCGACCCCGAGTAATGCCGCGCCGACCACGTCAGAGAACCAGTGTGCGTCATGACCCATGCGGCCGAAGCCATCCAGCAGCGCAAGCGAGTAAACCGGGGCAGCCACGTACCATTCGTTGTGAAAGTATTCGCTCACCCCCGCAGCCAGTGCGAACATCGGAGTGACATCACCCGAGACAAACGATTGCCCTCCATGAAAAAAAGCGGTGTGGCTGCTGGTCTGACTTGGGCGCAGGCGTCCGAAGGCGGCTTTGATGCCGAGATTCAGTAAGGTCGCGATTCCTGCTCCCTCACCCGCATTCAGTGCATAATGGCGCGCGCGCGGGTCGTGACGCCAAAGACCGTAACCATAGAGCAGCGCGGTGCTGGCGCTCACGCCGCCGTAACTTAAGTCTTGCAGCAAGTCCGCGTCACTGCTGCTCATGCTCCTCAGATGACTGCGTATTGTCTGGTCGAGAGCATAGGAGCCACCCCACAATGCGCCGGCTCCTGCCAGCACGAGGTAGAATTTCGGTGCGCGAAGCGGGCTGTCAGGTGCGGCCACATAGAGCGGCGAGGTCGCGATGTCCTCAACGTCGAGTAACGCGTTGTTGGTCAGGTACTTAAAATCGGAAACTACTTCGCCACCCATGCCGGCTTGAGCCGACGGAAGGAACGACATGCCGGAAGCCATTATGAATGCAAGCGTGAGGAGGCAGAACCCGCGTTTGTCCGGCATGAGATTACCCTGCCGTTCCGTGGCTCAGGCTTCCTGCCTATGATCTGCTCTCCGCCAGAATGACAGGCTGGAACCTGTCCGATTTTACTGACCGTACTTACTCGCCGTTGAGGACGGCGGTTGCCTTGTCCAACCTGTCACTGTACCTGTTCAGCGCTTCCGCGGTGAGCCTTGAGTAATGGTCCGCATCGCCCCAGCGCCGATCCTCGATCGCCTCGCGCACCCCTGGTAGAGTCTTCGCCTCGTAGCCGGTAAAGCGGCCAGGCGCATATACGAGATTTTTATACCACGGACGCCCGGGGAGGCCGACATCAGGTGCGAGCGTCTGATCAATCGTCAGCATGAGCAACTGCAGATGTTGGAGCCTGGGGCTCGGCAGGTCGGCGCCGTTTTTCGCTAATGCCTCGTCATAGGTCTTGGTGCTGCGCCGTAACCGCTCGACTGCGTCTTCGAGTTTGGCGAATTCGATATGCGGCACGCGATCAAGTGGCGTCGGCATCCCGCTTGACTTAGTGGGATCGGCGGCGAGCTGAAATGCGCGATCGCGCAAGAGTCCAGCCTGCGTCTCAGCCTGTTCTCGTTCCTCATCGGCGAGTTTCTCGAGCTGCTCGAGATAATCGGAGACGGCCTCGGCCAGACCGCTCGTCCGTTGAACAGGAACCTCCGCATCGGCCACCCGCAGCATCAGGCGGCCGGCGGTTTTTGCCAGCAACGCATCATAAACAAAGCCGGGATCGACAAAACGGCTATGATGCTCAAAAGTGTCGTAACGCGAATGGTAAACGCCCCGGCTATCACCCTCTTCGCCAAAGGAGAGGTCCAGGGAAGGCACGCCCAGATGGTCGATGAAGCTTGAAAAATCCGAACCCGAGCCCAGCGCCTCGATGGGGAAATCTTTGTCAGCTTGAGAGGCGATTTTCGCCTCGTCCTTGACGTGCTGCTTAGCGTCAGGTTCGAGAGCAGCTACACGCATTTGCGCTCGCAGCCGCTGACCGATAGAGATCCCGGTCTCCGGGTCGCTCACATCAGCAGCGATCTCGTTGACCAGATGCTCAAAGTCGTGGCTGCCCGCGGCTGCCAGAAAGCCGCGTCCGTTAGTGTCGGAATTGACGTAGAGAACGGCCTTTTTTCTGAGTTCATCGGCGTGCGCTTCAGTCCATTCAGTCGAGCCCAGCAGCATGGGTTCTTCAGCGTCCCAACTGGCGTAAACCAGCGTCCGCTTGGGCCGCCATCCAGCCTTGACCAGACCGCCAATGGCCTTGGCCTCGGCAAGGAGAGCGACCTGGCCGGATAGTGGATCACTGGCGCCGAACACCCATCCGTCGTGATGATTGCCGCGTACAGCCCACTGTTCGGGCCACGTCGAGCCCTTCATCATCGCGATCACGTCGTCGATTTCTTTCAGGCTCCAGTCCGACTTGACTACAAGATGAGCTGCGGCAGCGCCGGCTCCGACGTGGTAGGTAATCGGCAGCGATCCACGCCATGATTGGGGAGCTACAGGCCCTCCCAGACCCGCCAGAAAGATCTGCGCATCGGCGTAAGAAATCGGCAGCGTCGGAATCCTCAAAATCGTCGGGGCTGCGGAGATTTTCAGCCGCTTAGCATCCTTCGTGGCGGCAATTCCTGGCGTCAGCGGGTCGCCGGGATAGAGTGAAATGTCGGACACCGAGCCGCGTTGCAGGCCATGAGGCGGGCGCATCGGCCCTGCGGGATAGGTCTTGTCTACCGAGTAACCGTCGTTGCCTGGATCAGAATAAATAACGCAGCCGAGAGCGCCGTGCTCGTAAGCAAGTTTGGGCTTTAAGCCCCGCCAGCCGCCGCCGTACCGGGCGATCACAATCGTACCCTTGGCGCTCACCCCGAGCCGCTGAAGCGTTTTGTAATCGTCCTGCATCCCATAGTTCACATAGACCAGGGGAGCCGTAACGTCGCCATCTCCCTGGTATTCGGCATAGGCGGGGAGTGCCGGTTCGGTCGCGGTTGCGCTGGTATCGCCGGGAATCGGCGGCTCCTGCAAGGTTGCCTTGAACCGTTTGGGACCGGCAACTTCAAGGGTTTCGCTGATTGGCGTCGGATAAAGTACCCAGAAGCGTTCGATATGGGCGTCCCAGCCCCACTCCTTAAACCACGCCAGGATTTGATTCGCGTTGGCTTTGTCGTGCGGCGAGCCGACATGGTTTGGCTCGCTCGCAAGCAGTTTCATCCAGTCACGCAGATCGCTGGGATGAATCAACGCGTCGAAGTTATGTTCGACGTCCGTTCCACTAGATGGCGCCGGCGCTGCGCAGACGGCGCTCGTCGACAGAAGTGCTGCGGCTGTAAGCAAAATGAGGATGCGCATTGAATTTCCCTAACATCTAGAGCCGGGCGATGACCTTCTCGCTGAACTCGCGCACGAAGGGGTCGAATTCGCCAGATGGTGGGATAAAAGCGATTTGCTTCACACCGGCCCGTGCGAGCAAGCGGATCCGGTCGCACAACTCTTCCGGTGGCGAAGTCATCGTTGTGTGCCGGATGAGTTCCGCCGTGACGAAGCGCTCCTCTCCTGATCGAACATACAGGCCGTGGCCCTCGTGCAGCTTTAGATAATAGCGATCATCGCCGCGTATGAGATCATCCATGTACGCCCTGTATTCCAGGAATATCGGGCGCAGCGGCGCCGGTGCCTGCTCGATGCTGGTAACGCCTTCGTACAGCGAATGGAGCGCCACTGTAGTCCAGGGGCCGGCGGCGGTTCTGATTCGAGGAGAATCGTAGCTCTCGCCTGGGCGCATCAATGCCGCCGCGGTGAGCAGCATAGTGTACAGCCCAGCTGGATTGCGGCCCCGCCGCTCGGCACCATTGCGCACGCGCTGCCAGGCGTCGCCCCATCCCTCGACCGTATTTGTGCGCGAGGTGATGAAGCCGTCGCCGATTTCACCTGCCAGCTCCATAGCCCGGGGCTGATTGGCCGCGATATAAATCGGAACCTGGTCGCGCAGATTGACGAAACCCATCTGCTGATGGAAGAAACGCACGGTACGCTCCACATTGCCTTCGCGGTACTCGACCTCTTCACCGGCGAGCAATCCGCGTACTACGGTGACGTGCTCGCGTAGCTCGCGCAACCTGTACGGCGGTAATCCCATGGTGCGGCGAGCACTATTGCCGGTCCCGATTCCGCATACGACGCGCCCCGGTGCGAGCTGATTCAATGTGCCGAAGGCGCAAGCCGTGACCGGTGCGATTCGGGTGCCAGCGATTGCAACCCCGGTCCCGAGCTTCACGCTCCTGGTAGCCGATGCAATCAACGCCAGGCAGGCGAAAACGTCACCGGCCATCAATTGTGTATCAGCGACCCAAATATGGCTGAAGCCGAGCGCTTCAGCCAGTTGCGCCTGGCGCGCGCAGGTGTCGGGTTTGGGCATCACGCAAATTCCAAAATCCATCAATCGTTCCTCCGCTAGTGTATCTTGCGCCTGCGCTGGCGTTTGTGCCTGGAGTGGCTCGCCCGTATTGATGTAGCAACTCAGCGTGGGTTGCGAAACTCACTTCAGAATGACGCCACTCCTCATAGTCAGCGAGTGGCTGTCGCAACGGTAGGCTCTTTCTCCTTTGTGTTTCGGAGCCTCTTCCGCTGTCATCCCGAGCAGTCGAGGGATCGCGCACCGTCTGCGGCGCGCAGGCGATCGCGCTCGCAACGGTGAGCGCGATCGGCGGTGCACAAGGTGTCTCCCGCACCCCGAAGACGGGGTGCGATCCCTCTACTTGGGTCGGGATGACAAACAGGCAGCGTGTGATGCTTATACCTTGATCGGTCGCTTTCGACACTACGACGGAAGAAATCCGTACGCCGATACGACAGATGAGGCTGGTTCGATTTCTGCTCCGCCGCGGTGCTATGGTTGGAGCAAGGCTGGGTAGGAGTTTGTTCACGGCGGGGCCGCTCATGCATTTGCGGAGAAGATACGGGCTAAAGCCTTTGACTGAAGAAGGTCCTCTTTTCTGAAGTGGCCGCAGGCTTTAGCCTGCGATCGTACAAGGAGCATCGGAATGGCTATTCAACGTACCGGTCATGTTGCTATCAGGGTGCGAGACCTGGAAGCTGCCAAGCGGTTTTATGGCGAGATTCTCGGAATGAAATTGGGCATGGAAATCGCGGGACAGGGCTTGTTTTTCCGCTTCAACAATTACCATCACGATCTGGCAGTCTTTAAGGCGCGCGACGGCGCTGAGGCCGCCAGCAAAAATCACGCTGGCATTGCGCATATTGCATTGGTGGCCGATGATTTTGCGACGGTGCTTGGGATGTACCGCCGCCTGCGTGAACACGGCGTCTCCGTTAGCCGTACGATTGATCACGGCGCGACCAAAAGCATCTATTTTAGCGATCCCGATGGGATAGAACTCGAGATTTATTGTGAAGTCCCGGAGTTCGACTGGCGCCATAATGGAATGGTTCGGGTGCCGATGGATATCGAGAATGAGTCCGCGGCCGAGCCGATATCGCAGGAAAAGGCGCGTGGGAAGAGTGTGCCGCTCCCGTCCGACGGGTAAGGAGCAGCGCGTTGGTGCAGCGCACCGCGCTGTTTCTCGCCCTACCAGGGGGAGACGGGGCGCTGCGCCCCAGAGAGGGTCCTTATTCAGCGCGCTGCGCGCGATTCGGGGTTTTCTCAGTCGCCGGACTCTGTGAGTCCATCTGAATAATGCCCCTCTCCCTTGTTCCCTCTCCCTGTCAGGGAGAAGGGGGTCTCGTTCGTGCGATAGCTATCGGCCACTATTGTCAGTCTGCAACTCGGAGTGAGCGCGCGATACGAACGAGATCCTTTAAGTTGTCCGGTTCGTCGCCAAGGTCGGTCGCCATCAGCATCGGCACCCCATCGATTAGTTCGCGCAACGGTTGAAGCCATGCCCCTTCGCGCGCTCTCAACGCACTAAAATCCGCGAAATTGCGCTCCAGCTTGCGCTTGAGCGGGGCAGGTAGCCTCGCACGCCGGATTTCCTCTAGGTCGGGAAGCGGTTTCATCACGCGATTGACGATCAGCGCCCCCGGCCGCAGACCCAACCGCTTCAGCGACGAAACAAAGTCCCGGGTTTGTTCGACCCGCTGCTGTTCGGCGCTGGTGATCAGAACCAATGTGCAGGTCGGCTCACGTATCATCGCCTGGACCTGGGCCGCCCGCTGGGCGAACCCCTCGTACATCCCTTCGAAGCTACGCACGAATGCCTGCACGTCGGACAGCAGCCGAAGCCCGGTTAGCCGGTCGAACGCTGCCAGCACTGCGCGGGCGGCGAAGTCGAAGATCCTTAGGCTGCCCGCCATCTGCCGCGAGACGCCTAGCAGTGCCAGCGCCGGCGAGGACAGCAGGTCAAGCATCCGGCCCGGTGCATCGAGAAACTCGATTGCCCCGCGAGCGGGCGGGGTGTCAAGCACGATCAGGTCGGAGGTAGCTTCTCGCCGCAGGTCGAGCAACTGTTCGGCCGCCATATAGTCCGCAACACCCGCCAGTGCGCGCGAGAGACCGCGGTAGATGCGATTACCTAGTATTGCGTCGCGAGCAGCGGCCGACGGTGCATAATGTTCAATCAGCCGATCAAACATCCGCTTCGGGTCGAGCCGGAGTGCTCGCAGCCGGCCGCCACGGCGCGGGTGCAGGGCGGCCAGTGGGATATCGTGGGGTCTCGCGGGCCGGACCTGCAGGCCCAATATGTCGAGCAGGCGCGGCGACGGGTCGATAGTCATCACGTCCACCGCGCGGCCGCTGAGCGCAGCCTCCAGCGCGAGGGCTGCTGCGATGGTGGTTTTGCCAACGCCGCCAGGGCCAACGCAAATGATCAGCCGCTGGGCAGTGAGATCACTTGCCGCGGACATGTTTAGAGTGGAGGTTTGATCTTTCTTTGTTGTCTCGTCGTGCAAGGCGATCGAGTGCGGCAGCCAGCATTTCAAGTTGCGGGCGAGCAAACTCCGAGGTGTATAGCATCGGCAGCTCGATCACTTCGAACCCGGCTTCTTCAAATTGGCTGCGTGCGCGCGCCGCCAGCTCGGATGTTGCTTTGCGCTGAAGCGCGAGACGCCTATGCTCGGCAAGCCCCAGCATTTTTGCGTAATCCGTGGATGAGAACAGCTGGTCTGGAACGCCATTGAGGACTGCCGCGACATGGCGTATCCCCAGCTTGTCACGCAAATTCGCTAGGGTTTCCGATGCCTCATGTATCGCAAGCCGCTCGGGCCGCGCCGTGACCCAGACGCCGAAGCGCCCAGAATTCCTGAGAAAGTCATCGACGGCTCGAGCCAGCCGATTGAGAGTTCCTGACGGCGCCAGATCCCGTACACCTCCCGTTACTGAAAGCAATTCGAGCACGCCACCGCTGGCGGGGGCATCGATTACCGCGAACCCATCCCGCGCCGCAGCTTCATCAGCGAGTTGGCGCAGCCGTTCCAACATCAGGAAAGCTTCGAGTCCGGGCAGCGCAGCCGTCACGTAACCGAAAGTGTGACTCCGCAACATTCGGCGCGAAATTGCCCTGATTTTAACAATTCGCTCGATGAAGCTCTCAAGTTCGTTGCGCGGAGTAAGCGACCGCAACTGGAGATTCTCCATCGCGGAGAGATTGCCACGCTCATCGATTCTGATTCCCAGCAACTGCGCCGATGTCTGGCGCTGGTCCAAATCGGCCAGCACTGTTTTGCCGCGATTTGATAATGCCAGCGCGAGAGCCCCGGCCGTGCTACTCTTGCCGCTGCCTCCTTTGCCGGTTATCAAAGTCAGATGCGGCAGTGGCATATTGTAATTGAGGCAGAATAACTCAACTGTGGAATCAAAATGATTTGCGGCGCTGAGAACCTGCCGAAACCGTCATAACTAATGAGCACAATAACCCTGGCGATGGCGCCGGAGCGAATCGCGCTCTTCAAGGCTATCGTCGAATCGTACGACAATCTGGCCACTTTGCGCACCGAGGATCCGCGACAACATCACCTTAAGCTATTTTTTGCGCCGGAAACATCGATGGAAGTCGACGCGTTGCTGAACTCATTACAGGTAGATTTTGCAATCCGCCGCCTGGCTTCTGGCTAAACCTGGGGCTCTGCTATTCATCGCGCGGAATGTCAGTTGTGCCAATGGAGTTCTGGGGTACCGGCGGGACGGCGTCGGCGAGCCGTCGAGCGACTATTATGAAGGCGCTGTGCGCTACCATCTGATGCACTGGGCGGACACTCATGCCCTTAACCTGCCAGTTGCGCAACAGAACTTCGAAGCTTTCGATTTCCGCAAAGTCGGTTCGGTGCTGCAGCGCCTCAACGGTATCCTTCAATTGTATTGCAGTGGGCACGTAGGCGGCGAACACTCCACCGGGGCGCAACGCGCGTGCCACCACTTCAAGCGCTCGTCCCGGCTCCGGCAAGTCGATAAACACCCGGTCGACACCGATTTCGTCGAATCCCTGGTAAAGATCCCGCAGTTTCAGCTCCCATTGTGGCGCGGCGCCCAAAAAATCGGCGACGTTACGGCGCGCGCGCATCGCGAAGTCTTCGCGCAACTCATACGAAATCACCCGCCCATGAGGGCCGACCGCGCGCAGCAAAGCGATCGTGAAGGCGCCCGCTCCAACACCGCCTTCGATTACAATCGCCCCCGGATAGACGTCGCCCCATACAAGCAGCGGCCCCGTGTCCTTGGGATAAATCACCTGAGCCGCGCGCGGCAAATGAGGTATAAGGTCCGCGTAAGTCGGCCGCAACACAAGGAAAGTCTCACCGGAGCTGAGTTTGACGCGCGAGCCTTCCTCCAATCCGTAAAGCTCTTCGCTGCGGATCTCGCCCCGGATGATTATCTTTTGCCCGGGACGCAATAGCTTGAGGTAGCGGCGAGCCTTACGATCTATGAACAGGACAGCGTCGTGCTCTGTGAGGGGGCGATTCAAATTGAATCAAGGCTTAGACCGCCCGCTCAGATCGCGCAAGTACCTCGCTAGCCGCGGGAGCCTCGGCTGCTCCGCGTTATCCAGTTGCGCAAACGCGACAGGCTTGACTCTGGCTCGGCGAGGCGCTTACGCTAGAGTTTACCCGGCGATTGCGATTCATCCGATGCATGCATCAGGCTGAACGATGGCCGGGTAATTTTTTGCGGCTCACAACGATGGATGATGATCCCGAATTCGCTGGAGTTTAGCGCGAAGCGATCGGGTCACGATGAAATTCACACTATAGTAGACGGCAGGTAAAACATGGCCGAAAAAAAAGCGAGAACTTCGGAAAAAGCCCAGGCCCCACAAAATAGGCACCCCTGCCCCAACTGTGGTGCCGAGAGCAAGGTTACGCTATTCGCCGGCTATGGGCGACGTGGGCTTTTTCTCGTATGCGAGAAGAACTGCGGCTTTATCGGCCGCCTTAAGTGACGGAGGTTGCGCGGGCCCATGGCGAAAGTCCACAAGTCCAAAACTTCCAAGCGTGATTTGTACGGGTTCGCCGAAGCAACTGAAGCCAGCGATGAAGACGCCGACCTGCCTAAAGATGAAGCTGGCCGCCGCAAGATCAAGCGTCAGTACCAGGAACTACTCGGCATTCGCATTGAGAAGCTCAAGGGCCGCATTCTCAATCGCGAACGAATCAATAAGACGATCGAGGGAATCTATTTCATTTGCGTCCGCTGCACGAAGGTGTGTCATTCCCTCGATGAAGGCCTCCAGGAAGATCCCAACAATCAAAACAATACGTGTGCGAAATGCGCCAAGGCCCGCACGGCGGCGGCTTGAGAGCAGGATGATCTCCGGGACTTCTTTCCTTCGGCGCCGCTTCTCGCTAATTTTCGTGTTGGCGTCTTCATTTTGAAGTAGAGGCGCCGTGGTCACCCGGTTTCGGCGCAAAATCCGGGTGAGGGCCTTCGGACTACCCTGTCTGGACCCGAGGCGAGGAGTAAGAAGGAATGTCTTTACAGCTTATTTCGCCCGACATCGACATCGACTTCGTTGGCAAGCGCTACTTCTTTGTCGCGCTCTCGACTGTTATCAACCTCGCTGCCATCGTCCTCCTGCTTACTGTGGGGCTCAATTACGGGGTGGATTTCGCCGGAGGCAGCGTGGTCCAGATCAAATTCGATAAACCCACCTCCGGTGATCAGATAAGAAGGGCGCTGGGTCAGCTTGAATTAGGTGAAATAACCGTGCAGGACTTTGGCGCCAAGAGTCAGAACCAATTCCTGGTCCGGTTCGAAAAGGTCAGGAACCTTGGCAGCCTCGGCACGCGAATCGAGGGTGCGCTCAACGAAGTTTACGCGTCCAGCAACCAGGCTCATGTGCTGCGGGTTGAGACGGTGGGCGCCAAGGTCGGTCACGACCTGCGCGTCGACGGTTTCCTTGCAGTCGCGGTCGCGACGATTTTCATGGGCGTCTACATCGCATGGCAATTCGCTCGTGTGAGTTGGAGCTTCGGCGCCGGCGCGGTCATC
>Ga0187846_10001218_pt1 | contig 14564 bp, 15 predicted proteins | sample TC_taG_FD_161473 | JGI IMG/M metagenome (GOLD analysis project Ga0187846, IMG submission 161473) | Biofilm microbial communities from the roof of an iron ore cave, State of Minas Gerais, Brazil - TC_06 Biofilm (v2) | ecosystem: Environmental > Terrestrial > Deep subsurface > Cave > Wall biofilm...
GATGAAGCACGGCCGGCGGTCGCTTTTCGGGCTCGAGACGGTCAAAGACCGCGCCAAGACCATACTCGTACCGGAAGGACAGAAGGTAGGGGCCGCCCTTGCAAGCCTCGGTTTTCAGGCGGTGACTTGGATCATGGGCGCCGGCGCTGTGCGTCGTGCCGAATGGAGTGCGCTCGCGGGCATACGGCATGTAATAGTGCTTCCCGACAATGATGAGCCGGGGCGGCGCGCGGCCGAGAACGCGTGCGAATGTCTGCGTGAGCTAAGTCCCGCGCCGCGAGTTCAAATAGTTCGCTTGCCCGAACTCCCCGAGGGCGGAGATGTTTGCGACTGGCTTGCCGCACAGCCCGAACTTCGGGAATGGAACCAGCTCGATTCGCTCGAGAACCATCCCGCGCGGGACGAAATACACGCGCGCCTGATCAAGACAATCGCTGCGGTCGTGCGCCCTCCAGAGGCTGCACCAGCAGCCGCTGCACAACCAAACGCGCCGCTCCGAGACCCTGCAGAGTCGTGGCCCGACCCCGTGCCCCTGCCCGACGGACTCCCGCCGGTGCAGGCGTTCGCGTTCGAATTGTTGCCGCGTACGTTGCGACCCTGGATCGAGGACATCGCCGAGCGCGTGCAGTGCCCGCCGGATTTTGCGGCGGCGGGCGCAATCATATGCCTCGCCTCTGTGCTCGGCCGTAAGATCGCCGTGCGCGCCAAGAGATATGACGATTGGCACGAGTTCGCAAACTTGTGGGGTTGTATCGTTGGCCGGCCCGGCGTGCTCAAGACGCCCGCGCTGCAAGCAGTGATGCAGCCTCTTCATCGGCTCGAGGCGCGGGCGCGTGAAGAGTTCGAGCGAGAGCGCTCGGCCTGGGCAACACGGCGCGAGTTGGCAAAGATCAAAGGTGAGGCCGCACGGGAAAATGCAAAGAAGTCAGCGCGCGCCGGAAAGTCGATCGACGAGTCGGATCTCGGCATGCAAGAAGAGGAAGATGAGCCGACGGCACGGCGCTACATCGTGAACGACACGAGCGTCGAGGCGCTCGGTGAGATCCTCATCGCGAACCCGAACGGGGTGCTCGCGTATCGCGACGAGCTCATCGGATTGTTGCGCAGCCTTGAGCGGGAAGGTAACGAGGGCGCGCGGGCCTTCTACCTTTCGGCATGGTCCGGGAAAGAACCGCACGTCTTCGATCGGATCGGGCGCGGGTTGAATCGCCGCGTCGAAGCGTGCTGCCTGTCACTTCTGGGCAGTATCCAGCCGGCTGTAATCGGCGATTACTTGCATGAAGCCATCGCAAATGCTGGCGACGATGGGTTACTGTCGCGTTTCTTCCTGCTCGTTTGGCCCGACGTGACAGGCGAGTGGCGCAACGTCGACCGCTGGCCGGACAGCACAGCGAAGGATCAAGCCTTCGCGGTGTTCGAGCGCCTTAATCAGCTGGACGGCGCGGCCATCGGTGAGTTGGGCGACGGCGCACCTTTCCTGCGCTTCGATGATGCCGGACAGGAGGTGTTCTTCGACTGGTGGGAACAGCATCAGCGCTCGCTGCGCAGCTCGGATGAACACCCCGCGCTCGTCTCGCACCTCGCGAAGTACTCAAAGCTTGTCCCGGCCTTGGCGCTCGTACTCCACCTGGCCGATGTCGAGGGAGGGCCAATCTCTGGTGACGCGGTGCTTCAAGCGCTGGCCTGGGCTGAGTACCTCGAAACCCATGCGCGACGGGCCTATGCGAGCGTCGCCAAGGTTGACCATGCGGCGGCGCGAGCGTTGCTCGTGAAGATTCGCAGCAGGGCGCTTCCCGATCGCTTCACCCTTCGAGAGGTCTACCGGTCGGGGTGGACGTATTTGGGTACCCTCGACGCGGCTCGGCAAGCCGTGGGATCGCTGGTTGAGTTCGATTACCTGCGCGAGATCCGGCCCGCGGCGAATTCGTTCGGCGGCCGGCCGAGCGAAATCTTTGAAGTGAACCCTAAGGTCAGACTGGTATGAGCTACCTTGCCCGGCTAAAAGCTCGTATGGAGGAAAAATCCTCTCAGCAGGAGCCGACAAAACCGACAAAAGGAGGTTCTGTCAGTTTCGTCAGTGCCGCACCACTCGCTTCTCGCCTCCACGCGACGCCTTCGGGCTTGCCTGAGCTATTTGCCTTTGCCCCGGGTTCGGACCCGCTGAACGACGCCGAGGCGATCGAGGAGCGCGCCTGCATCATCGCCGAGGGGGCCGGCATTCCCTACCCCCAAGCACTACAGGAGGCTCGCTGGCAAGCTCACAGAGAGCACGCATGGCGAGTCTTCCTCGCGAATGCCAAGCGCATCCTACACGCGCCGAAGGCCGAGCGAGCTGGATTGCTTGAGCGCTATCGAAAAGAGGCGGAGCGGCGTTACGGAACGGACACTGCGGCCTTCATGCTCCGAAGCATGCAGTCGTGGCTCGCGGGGCAGATGGCGTAATGCATCGAATATGCAAAGCCTTTATCTAGTCCAGATTCGCCGTCTGGTTCTTTAACCGATTCGCCATCCGGTCTCTCAGCTAGAATTTACGCATTTTCAGTATTTCGCATCTTATGTCCCGCGTTCGTCGGATTGAAACCTACCTGAGCCCGCGAGACGCGGCGCGCGTGACGCGTCTTAAGACAGCGACACTGGCGAAATACATGCGCCGTGGTGTGCTGACCCAATACCGCACTTCGGGCAATCATCGGCGATACGCGCTGTCCGAGTTGAGGGCCTTGTGTGAAGCGCGCCGACGGTAAGCCGAACCGGCAGTTTGATCGCTTCAAGACCGTCGACTTCGAGACCGCGCTACGCCGGGTGATTGAGCGGTGCGGGACCGACATCGACCCCGACCTACTCGCCGGGGTGATCTACACACTGGACGAAAAACCGAAGCCTCAGAAGCTCACCCGTGAGATGCGTGCCCTCGGAGAGCGCCTCGGGGCACTGCACAAACGTGCTGCAATGGAGGGTCCCTTAACCACCGGTCCTGTCACCGGCGCACGGTTGGAATTTTTAAAAGCGCTTGCGTCCCCGGACACTGCGAAGAAGATCGGTGCGCTCCTTGCGCTCATCCCGAATCTGCCGAAAACCGCGAATGTGATTGCCGCGCTGAAATCCATGCGCCAAAAGGCGGACCAGGATTATGGCGTTTATCGCGCGCTGTACCGTGTCGAGCAGGAGAAAGACGCCTATGAAGAGGGCAGGCGCGCAGGCGCTTTTGCGTACACCTACAGGTACGACCCGCTGCACGACGAGTCTCGCTCTCACATGTGCCTGCTCGGGAACTTCAATGCGGAATGGAAGGTCCGCGGCGGTACGCGGCGCTGGTTGGACGGATACCTTGACGGCTGGGCTGACGCCTGCCGCACCGATGGCGCAAAGCAAATCCCGCGCGGCCTCGATCCGGAAGAACCGCAGCCGCTACCCGAGTTCAATGCGTTTCTACGCAAGGCGTTTGAGCTTCGTTTAAGGAACACGCTCGCATCGCGCGCGAAGTACAGTCGCCAGGTCTACGAGCGAAGAAACAAGCTGAAGAAAGAGATTCGCAAGCGGTACGAGAACGGAGAGATTCGCGGGCCGAGCGGCAAACCAATCTACAAGAAGGACGCGGTCGCGGGCGCGTTCTTCGACGCGCTACCACTTCATGAACGAGCGTGGTGGGAAAACCCTGAGGACCCCGAGGATGTCAGGACCGCCAATGCCGCCGAGCGTGGCCTGAAGGACATCAGAAGGGCGCTCATTGGCGTCAAACAGCCTCGCAAAGTTCTGGCGCGTGCCAGACGCAAGGGGACCTGAACGGACGTCCGGCAGTTCTGCTCCAAATTTGCTCCACCCCGATCGAAAAACCGGGACATAGCCCGTTAGCTCCAGTGTGGCCAAGTGACTGATTACGTGGTTATATCGTGGTAAGCGCTTGGAGCAAAACAGAGATTTTTCGGACTGTTAATCCGCAGGTCCCAGGTTCGAGCCCTGGTCGGGGAGCCAATCACATTGACTTGCAGCGATAGCGCCCACTAACTGGGGTGTTCGGCCTGCTCAAGCGGGTCGACGAAAAGTACGTGACGGAGCGGGCCTACGACAACCCGAAATTTGTCGAAGACCTGGTGCGCGACGTGGCGCTGGCTCTGAATGACGAGCTGCGCGTGCTGGCCTACACGGTCGAAGCGGAGAACTTTGAATCGATCCACAACCATTCGGCGTTCGCCCGGATCGTACAACCGTCGTTGCAGGCCAGGCCAAGGTATCGACAAGGCGGCGACGGGCGCAGGCGCCAGCTTCTGCCGACAGAGGTAACCGCATGACAACCTATGACGTGATACTCAAGGGACGGGAGGAAGTAGCGTAGAGCACGATGGCATTTCATTCGCCAAGCTGCGATTTTCCAGCGATGAAACGAGCAACACCCGGGTTTGCTCCTCAATTGGGTTGTCCGCGTGCCGGCAATTCCACGCATCGCGCATGCTCGATCGTGCAGCGCTTCACGCGTCTGGTTTGGCTTCCACCTGATGCATCGCGTCGATGGCAATGACCGAATGCGCGTAGGCGGCGCCGGCCCGCATCTCGGCGGCAACCCAGATCGCTTCCATGATCTCCCGTTCGGTCGCGCCCTTTTGCAATGCGAGTGCGGTGTGGCCACGGATGCAATAAGGGCGCTGCGTTACATGCGCCACCGCGACCGCGATGAGTTGCTTGGTTTTCGATGGTAGCGCGCCATCGGCAAAGACCTTCTGGCCGAACGCCCGAAAAGCGGCGTAGATTTCCGGCGCCAGCTCCCTTCGTGTTTGCGCCAATTCTTTCGTAGTATCGGGATACATATGCTGTTCCATCGCAAGCGTTCCTTTCCATTTGATTTGTGTCGTCGACATTGAGCCGTAGTCGCTACAGCCGGCGACGCTACCAACAATCTCTCGCATCTAGCGCGCGAGCTTGGCACCGATATACAACTGTGCTTCGGCCTCAGCGCTTATCCGCTCGACTAGCGCGGCGGCGCCTTCCACGCTTTTGATTAGATCGACAGCCTCGCCGGCCCAGACTACCGCTGTATCGCAATCGCCCTCGCCCGCGGCTGCCTGATACGCGGCACGTTCGGCTTCTAGCGCGACCTCCAGATTGCTTTCGCGGCCGTCCCAGCGGTCCATGAAGCGGTTGCGAAGTGCGCGGCCAGTATACAGCGGCGGCCACGCGTAACCGCGTACGATGTCGAACACGCGGGTGCGCGCAGTCTCGTTGCCGCGCGCAGCGACAATGCGCTGCTTGGCCGCGTCGTGGCCGAGGGCCTCGGGGCTCGCATAGAAGCGCGTGCCGATCAGCGCGCCGTGGGCGCCCAGCATTAGCGCTGCCGCGAGGCCGCGGCCATCAGCGATGCCGCCGGCTGCTACCACCGGTATCGGCGCCACCGTATCGGCCACCGCTGGCACCAACGGCAGCGTAGCGCGACCGCCGCCGTGGCCTCCGGCTTCGGTACCCTGGGCAACGATGATGTCGGCCCCTGCTTCGCGAGCCAGCCGCGCTTCTTCCAGACCCTGCACTTGGCAAATCAGCTTGCAACCTGCCGACTTGATCGCCTGAGCATACGGCCGCGGGTCGCCGAAGGAGAGCATGAACGCATTGGGGTGGTAACTAAGTGCCAGCTCAAATACGCTTCGATCAATGGACCAAGTGATCAACCCGACACCCCACGGTCGGCGGGTCTCTTCCTTCACGCGGGACAACTCGTTGCCTAGCCAGGTCGGGTCCCCGTAGCCTCCGCCGACCAGCCCCAATCCGCCGGCGTTGGAAACGGTCGCCGCCAGATGCCCGCCCGCTACTCCACCCATCGGCCCGAGAACGATCGGATGTTGTAATCCGAACATTTCGGTCAATCCGGTCACGATCATCGCTGATGTTCCTTCACGCATTGCCGGTCTTGCGGCATTTGCACCTAGGCCATTCCTCGACGCCTGGAAATGCCGTCGTCCACTAGTAGTTCAACACGCTAATTGCGAAACGTAATGGCGTCCAAGCTTTCGATCTGCGTCCTGCCGAGTGAACGTCCATTGGATCGTTCGGCGCTCGGCGTTGCGCCGTCGTTGCCAGGCGGCCACTTCGCGCTCGATGGTCTGTTGGTCGCCGATGCGGCGATTCAAGCATTGACGGCCGAGCGCGGCGATCTGGATCTCGGCCATGTTCAGCCAGCTACCGTGCTTAGGGGTGTAGTGGAAGACCACCCGCCGCAGCAGTTGTCGCGCCGCATCGGCACCGAGCGTATCGACGAAGCGACCCTTGAAGTGAGTGCTCAGGTTGTCCACGACGAGGTGGATGCGCCGAGCGAAGCGATAGGCGCCATCGATCAGGTGCCGGGCAAAGCGAACGAAGTCGGCCTTGCCCCGATGCGCGGTCACTTGGGCGATGCGGCGGCCAGCGCGCGGCTCGATCGCGACAAAGATGTTGCCGGTTCCGGATCGGATGTACTCGTAATCGAATCGCCGCACGCTGCCCCGCGCCACGGGCAGGCCGGGGCGACTGTCGCGCGCGGCGTATGGGAAGCGCGCGGGGTCGAGCACGTGCACGTGGCAGTCGATCTTCGGCTCTTCGAAGATCCGGGGGTCCACGGCGCGGAGGCGGCTAGAAGGTGGCGGCGATGGCCTGCCGCGGCGCGGGCGTGATGTCGGGCATGACGCCAAACCACGCGTTGAACGCCGGGCGCGCCTGGTTGAGCAGCAGGGCGAGGCCGTTGACGGTGATGTTTCCGCGCATGCGGGCTGCGGCGAGCAGCGGCGTCTCCGGCGGGATGTAAATGAGGTCGCCGACCAGCGCGCCCTTCGGCAGTCGATTGAGCGACAGCTCGAGCGGCGGCTTGCCGGCCATGCCGAGGCCGGTCGCATTGGCGAGGAGCGCGACGCCGTCGAGCGCGTCTTCGCGCTGCTCCCATGGCAGCACCTTCACGATCGGGCCCACGGCATTGGCGATTTCCCGCGCCTTGTCGAGCGTGCGGTTGGTGAGGCGGACCTCCTTTGCACCTTGCGCCGCGAGACTCGTCACCACCGCGCGCGCCGCACCGCCCGCGCCCAGCACCAGGATGGGGCCGCTGTCGGGGCCCCATTTGGGATCGGCGTCGCGCAGACTCTGGATGAAGCCATTGCCGTCGTTGTTGAAGCCGGTGAGCGTCCCGTCCTTCTCCACGACGACGGTGTTGACCGCGCCGATTCTGCGCGCGAGGTCGTCGACGCGGTCCAACAGAGGGAAGATCGCCTGCTGGTGCGGCGTGATGACATTGCAGCCGCGCAGTCCGAGTGCCGCAATGCCGCGTACCGCCGCTTCGAGCTTCTCGGGTGGAACGGGAAACAGCACGTAGCGCCCGGGAATGCCGTAGTGCGCGAGCCAATGATTGTGGATGACCGGCGAGCGCGAGTGCGCCACCGGCCACCCCAGAAGGCCCGCGATGCCGAAGGGGTTCTGGCCGGCCATCGCTCGAGTCTTTCCGTGCTGTCGACCTTACCTTGCCGACGCTGGTGGCAGCGTCGCGATGACCTCCTGCTTGCCGTTCACGACCTTGGTCATGAAGCTTTCGCGATCGAGGTCGCCGTTCGCATCGAAGCTGACGTCCATCAGGATCCCCGGGTACTCCTTGGCGGAGAGCTTAATGCCGTGCATGGCATTGGCGAAGGCCTTGGGATCGAACTTGCCGACCTTCTCGGTGACCGCCTTGACGATGTACAGCGCAGTGTAGCCCTTCAGCCCGTTATGGTCCGGCTTATAGTTGTATTCCTTCTGGAATTTCGCGGCGAAGGCCCTGATGCCGGCATCGGGCGCATCCGCGGTGAGGCCGACGTGCGCGACGGCGCCGTTCGCGGCCTCGCCCGCCAACTCGATCACCTTCTGGCTGGTGAGCACCGTTTCACCGACGAGGGGTTTGTCGTAGCCCTGTTTGCGCAGCTCGCGCAGCGCCCGAGCGGACTCCTCCTCGTTGCTGTAGACGAACAGCGCGTCGGCATTCGCTTGCTTCGCCTTGAGCACCGGCCCGGAGAAATCGAGCTGGCCGGGATCGGTTGAGATGTCCGCAACGAGCTTGATACCTTGCGCTTCGATCGCCTTGACGAAGGTGTCACGCCCGCCCTTTCCGAAGTCATTGTTCACCCAGATCATGGCGACGGTCTTCGCCTTCAGATCGTCCTTGAGATAGCGCGCCACCTTCGGCATGGCGGTGGTCTGAGTGAAGGACGTGCGGAAGATGTAAGGGTTGCCTTGCTGGGTGATGGCTGCCGCTTCGCCGCCGGTGAAGTTCGGTATCTCGGCACGACGCGTCTCCGCCATACTGACCAGGATCGAACCGGAGAAGACCGGTCCCATGACGACGTACGCACCGTCGTCGATGGCCTTCACCGCGAGCGCTTTCGCGACCTGCGGCTGCGATTGCGTGTCGTTCGCAACGTACTCGACCTTGCGGCCCAGGATACCGCCGGCGGCGTTGATCTCCTTCACCGCGAGCTTCACACCGTCGTTGAAGTTGGTGCCCGACGTCGCGCCGGTGCCGGACAGCTCGACCAATCCGAAGACTCTGATAGGATCGGTCTGTGCAAACAGCGGCTGCGCCAATGCGAGGCTTAGCAGCAGGGCGGAAATGCGGGCGATGGAACGCATGGGACTCGGGACCTCCGGATATAGTCGTCTGCTGGCGCAAGACGCGCCGAGCCAGAAGTTGATTCTCGCGCCGAAGGGGATCGCGCGCTACTACTATTGCCGTCCATAGCTCTCGAAATAGGTGAGCGTGCGCGAGTGCGCCGATGCCTTCATAGCGAGCCGTGTGGGCCGTGCTCGGACCAATGGTCAAGGAGCGCGGTGCGGAACGGGCTGGCGCGCTCGCTGAGCGCAACCGCAATGCGGTGCCGCAAGTAGTCGTGCCCATCGCCGCAGACCGCGAGCTCGAGGCCTTATGGGCATGTTCAGCGAATGACCCTTTCGGCCGGCGGTCCGCGACCGTCAGGTGAAGACTCAAGTCGACCCGAAAGCAGTCCTCGGCGGACCCAAAGAGCGGACGGCCGATTCGTTGCCCAAATAAGGCGTGTTGCAATTTCCGCCTTCGCCGTTTCCGTTTCAACTACGCCGGCGCCACCTCCACCATCGCATCAAACGTCGCCTGCCCCGCCGAAAACGCAAACAGATCGACCGCGCCGTCCGGCAATACGGCTGCCCCGGCCGTCAGCCGGTTGAGGCCGGGCCATCCGTCGCGCATCCACACGGTGCCGGCTGGTATGCGGTCTGTGACCTGCGCTCGTGCCATCAGACCACCGCGCTCGTTGAAGATGCGGATCGCCGCGCCGTCCGCGAGCTGGCGCGTCGCGGCGTCCGCGGGGGAAATCCACAGCGTCGGCTCCGCTTCGCGCCGGGCCAGTGTCGGCAGTTCCTGGCCGTTGTTGTAGAAGCCGTGAAAGTGCGTCAGCGTGCGCCCCTGAGCGAGCGCGAGCGGGTACGCTTGCGCTGCCGGCCTAGTGTTCGACAGCTGCCCGATGGACCCGTCATACGACGGCAGAGGCGGCAGTCCGAGCCGCTCTGCCTGCTCCGAGTAGAACTCGATTTTGCGCGACGGCGTATCGAAGCCGAGCGCTGGGTTGGCGACGTGCGACACGTTGAGGGCTCGGATGCCGCCCTCCGCACGCAACGCCGCCACCGTCGCATGACCGGTGCAGGGATGATCGAGGATTGCATCCACCATCGCCTCTTCCGAGGCCCACGGATGAAAGTCAACGAGGTCGAGGCGCTCGGCCAACTCTTTTACCAGTACGTAGAGCGAACGTGTCTCGCCAGCTGGGGCGAGCGCCCGCTCCATGAGATAGAGATGCGTATGCGTCATCTTGCATCCCAGCTCCTCAAGCCAAGCGGTGCCCGGCAGTACGACATCGGCGAAGCGGCGCGCCGTTTCGTTAAGGAACAGGTCGTAGCTGACAACCAGCGGGGTCCGTTGCAGCCCCAGCGCCACATCGCCGGTATCGGCATACGAAGACAACATGTTCGTGCCCATCAATAACAAGGTCTGAATACGCCCGTCGCGTAACGCCGCCGTGACTGCGGACATCTGGTTGGGGATGACCGGTCCGGGCGCCCTGCGACTGGGCTCGATGATGCTGCCTAAGCCACGCCCATGAGCTGCGCTGCCATGGCGCGGGCCGAATCCGCCACCTGGAATACCGACGTTCCCGGTCAGCCCCGGCAGGCAGGCGATCGCGCGCCCGGCTAGCCACCCGTTGGCGCCTTTGTGCATCGAACTCCCGCCAAGCACGATCATCGCCGGCCGCGTATCCGCATAGCGTCTCGCCAGCGCCACGATCCGGTCGGCCGGAACGCCGGTGATTTCGGCGGCCCACGCCGGCGGGTACGCCTGCACGCGCGCGGCGAGCCGATCGAACCCGACCGTATGTTTCGCGACGAAGGCCGCGTCGTGCCGCGGCTCCGAGCAGATCACGTGCATCATCGCCAGCGCCATCGCGCCGTCGGTGCCGGGGCGGATGATCAGCGTGTCGTCCGACACGGCGGCCGCCTCGGTGCTGCGCACGTCGATCGTCACGATGTGCGCGCCGCGGCGCTTCGCGGCCAGCAAATACCGGGCGGTATTCGGCTGGCTGGCGAGGTTGGCCGCCCAGAGGATGATGAGTCGGGAATGCTCGCCCATGTCCTCCTTCGTGTTGGTCTCGAGCATGCCGGTGAGCCCGAGTCCGAACGCGCCGAGGCCCCAGCAGATCATGCTCGGGCTCCAGAACTGGCTGCCGTGGAAATTCGCGAAGCGGGCAAGGAGTTGCGCACTGATGCGCGTGCCGTAATTGGTCGTGAAGGTGCCGTGGCCCGGCCAGATGCCCACGGCTTCCGGCTTTCCCATGCCGGCGACGATCCGGTCGAGTGCCTCGTCCCATGTGGTGCGCCGGAATTCGTCGGTGCGACGATCCCGGATCAGCGGGTGCAGCAGGCGTGCGGGGTTGCCGATGACCTCTCGCGATGCCTGTCCTCGGATGCAGAGGAAACCCCGGCTGTCCGGGTTGGCCTCATCCCCCTTGACGCCCACGAGCTTGCCGTCGCGCACCTCGGCCATCATGCCGCAGAGCGTGGGATGGCAGCTCATGGGGCACATCGTACGGACGATCTTTGAAGGTTCCTCGGCCACCGGCGGCTCCTCGATTCGTGCGAGCCCAGAACGGCACTCAATCGATGGTACAGGAAATCCCGAACGCATCGCGCGAACTCCTCGGGCCGGTTGCCTACGAGTTCCGCTCCCTGGGCCGCACCTGTCCCGCAGCAAGGTCGGCAGCAGCAGGCGCCGCCCTCCTTATAGGGAATCTCGACCACGTCCAGGCCGGCCATCGACTTCAGGAGCTCCATCGAGAGATGCCCGGAGGTCAGGCTCCCGGAAAGCCCATAGTTGAACTTGCCCGGCTTGAACCGGACGAGCGCGACCATTTCCCGGACGGTGCCCGAAACAGCACCTCGCCCGGCGAGCGGGCTAAGTTGCTTCTCGAAATGTCGGAGCGTAATCTCCGGATCGACGCGTACCTCGTCGCTGCCGCCTGAGGCGAACCTCCCACCGTCACGACAGGAGGCTAACCTTCGATAGGTGACACCTCGATTTTCGCTGCCAGAGAATGATTCGCGCAGCTGGGCAATCTCAATCGATTTCACGTACTGGCGCAGGACGGCAAGCGCGCGCTTCATGGCGACGCCATTCCGCACATTAATCACATATGAATTTGGTCCGTAGGTTTCAGAGTGCATAGGTCGCACTATTTTCGAGAAATGCGAGGCGACGAATGAACATCGATATCCGCAAGTGCTCGACGAAGGCGAGATGAGCCGTTTTAAGTGGACCACCGTCGCAGTGTGTGTGACGCTAATAATGCTCGACGGCTTTGACGTGCTCGTCGTGGCCTTCACTGCGGCGCCCATCTCGGCCGAGTGGAAGCTGAGCGGCGCGGTGCTCGGCTTCCTGTTCAGCGCTGGCCTGTTTGGTATGGCGGCCGGCTCGCTTTTCTTGGCGCCATGGGCCGACCGCTTCGGTCGCCAGGCGATTACCCTACTGAGCCTGGCGCTAATCAGCGGCGGCATGCTGGCTTCAGGGTTCGCGCAGAACGACGTCCAGCTCGGCGCCTTGCGCGCGATCACCGGCCTCGGCATCGGCGGGATGCTGGCGAGCGTAGGCGTCATCACGGCTGAATATTCATCGAGGAAGTGGCGTAGCACATCGATCGCCCTGCAAGCCACTGGCTACCCGATCGGCGCGACCATCGGCGGCACAATCGCCGCGGTGCTGCTCACCGTTTACGGCTGGCGGTCCGTCTTATCTTTGGCGGCCTCGCCACGGCCGCGATGATCCCGATTGTGCTGTGGCGGTTGCCGGAAGCGGCCGACGAACGCCTTGCAGAAACTGAATGCGCTTCTTAGACACATGCACCGGCCCGAACTGACGCAGCTGCCGGCGCTTCCGGTGCGCGACGCGGCGGTCGCGCGCTCCGGCAGCTTCGCGGGCCTGTTCGCCGAAGGGGTGCTCGGGTCGACGGTGTTGATCTGGACCGCGTTCTTCCCGCTCATGTTCAGCTTCTATTTCGCCCTGAGCTGGACGCCCAAATTGCTGGTCTCGGCGGGGCTGTCCGCCCAGCAGGGCATCACTGGCGGGGTGCTCATGAACGTAGGCGGCATCGTCGGCGGCAGCGTGTTCGGTATGCTGGCGGCGCGGCTCGACCTTGGTCGGCTGACGGCGTCCTGCATGGTGTTGACCGCGCTGGCCATGGCAGCCTTCGGCTATTTCTCGTCCGGCCTGACGCTCGCCTTCGTCACCGCTTTCGCGATCGGCACGTTCATTTTCGGCTCGATGGCTGGGCTCTATTCGTTCGCGCCGATCGTCTACCCGGCAGCGATCCGCACCACGGGCATGGGCTGGTCGATCGGCATTGGTCGCATCGGTGCGATCCTTGCCCCACTGACCGTCGGCGTGCTGCTCGATCGGGGCTGGACCCCGCCGCACTTGTATTACGCGTTCGCACTACCGCTGCTCGCCGCGATGCTGACGGTGCTGGCGCTGCGCAGGAACGCCGGCGTGGGTACTACCATTGCACGCGGGACCATCGCCGCAGCGCATTGAACGGACCGCCCGCGCACGCGTTGTTCCGTCACGTATGGCGCCTGACCGCACCCGCCTCGTTAACTCGCAAGGAGGGTTTTTCCAATGTATCCGAAGAACGCCTGGTATGTCGCCGCCATGGGCGGGGAGATCGACGATAAGCCGCTCGGCCGCAAAGTCTGCGGCGAATCGATAGTCGTCTACCGCGGTCCGGAGGGAAAGGTGGCCGCGCTCGATGACTTTTGCCCGCACCGCGGCGCACCCCTCTCGCTCGGTTCGGTCATCGAGGGCAAGTTATTGAGCGCTGCATAAAGAATGCAACATTCAGGCCAAAAAGGGGGGGAAGCTCAGATTGCTCGATGCAGCCACGCAGCTGGGGCGAGGACTTAGCGATGCGCTCGAGTGCTTGCGTGACGCTGGCCAGCAGGTCGGCGACATCCTCCGGGCGGCCGTTCGCGAGCTGGCGCTTGGCCAGCGACCAAACGGCCTCGTCGGGGTTGAGCTGCGGCGCGTACGAGGGGAAGTACTCGATGTGCAGCCGAGGGTGGTCGCGCTGGAGGGTGCGCAGGGGCTCGCCCTTGTGGGTGGTGGAGTTGTCCAGCAACGCGATCACGGGTGCGCGCAGGTGGCGCAGCAGGTGGCGCAAGAACCCGCAGACCTCGGCCTGCCCGATGTGGTGCAGATGAAGCCGGTAGTACAGACCGAGGCGCTGACGCCGGGGGCTGACCGAGATGCCCGAGATGACCGAGACTTTGTCGCGCCGGGCGTGATGGCGATGGATGGGGGTGTGGCCGCGTGGGGCCCAGGTGCGCAGCACCGTGGGGATCAGCAGGAACCCCGATTCGTCGACGAAGACAAGGTGGGCGCCCAGCCGCGTAGCGTTTTTTTTACCCGCGGCCACTGCTTTCGCTTCCAGCGCTCGATCGCCTCATCGTCGCGCTCCAGCGCCCGACGCTCAGGCTTCTGGTGGCTCCAGCCGATGCGGTGCATCAGGCGCCCGACATGGTCGCGGTGGTAGGTGACGTCGAACTCCCGCTCGATCAGTTGCGCGATCCGTGTCGTGGTCCACAGATCGGTCGGATAGCCGTGGGCGATCGCCCCTTTCAGGAGCAGCTGGACCAAACGCCGATGATCGCGCTCCGAGAGCTTCGGCGGGCGCCCCGGCGAGCTGCGCACCTTCAACGCGTTGGCGCCTCCGCGGCGTCGCGCGTTGCGCCAGCGCATCACCGAACTGGCCGCGCAGGCGAGCAGGCGGGCGACCTCGTGCAGCGAGCGTCTCTCCCGCAGCAGTGCCAGCGCACGCCGACGCCGATGTTCCAGCAGGTCAGCCGAACCCTTGGGTCGTGGCATGAGTGTCCTCCTCCGGGACACTCATTGTTGCATTATTTATGCAGGAGTCAATAACGTAGGATCCAGCCGCGGCAAACGCTCTGGCCCAGCGTGATTCACGCTTCGCAGTAGGGCCGCGGCACCATTTCTTCCGGGACTGGGTAGCACG
>Ga0187846_10001219_pt1 | contig 14560 bp, 14 predicted proteins | sample TC_taG_FD_161473 | JGI IMG/M metagenome (GOLD analysis project Ga0187846, IMG submission 161473) | Biofilm microbial communities from the roof of an iron ore cave, State of Minas Gerais, Brazil - TC_06 Biofilm (v2) | ecosystem: Environmental > Terrestrial > Deep subsurface > Cave > Wall biofilm...
CAAGGGTACCGGGTCCGGGTATACGTGCCCTTCGGGGAGGAGTGGTTCCCGTACTTCATGCGCCGGCTCGCCGAGCGGCCGGCCAATGTCCTGTTCGTCGTGCAGAGCGTGCTGCGGGAGCGACAGGCGGGTGGGGAGGGAGGGCGGTAGGGCACCAGGGAAATCCAAGGAACCTTTGTGCTTTGGGCGAACGTTAAGAAATTCGGAACAGGTTGATAGAAGAAAGGGGGAGGACATGATACGAAGACTGCTTTCGATGCTCAGCGGCCTCGCCGTCCTTGGACTAATCCTGATGGTCCCGGGAAGCACCGGCCTGCACCCGGCAAGCGCAGCCGGCGCGATCAGGATCGGCGTGGATCTCCCAATGTCCGGCGGAGAAGCGCCGAACGGGGTGCCGACGAATAACGGCATCCTCCTCGCCATCGACCAGGCCAACGCGGCCGGCGGATATAACGGATCGATGTTCGAGGAGGTCCTGAAGGACGATGCCGTGAACGGCGTCCACGACCCGGCCCAGGGGGCGAAGAACGTTCAGGAGTTGCTCGCCGACCCGGCTGTCGTCGGCCTGGTGGCCAGTTTCAACAGCAACGTCGGAAAAGCGACGATCCCGATCACGAACGGGGCCGGAGTCGTGCAGATCAGCCCGGCTCAGACCAACCCTACGCTCACGAAGCCGCCGGATGCGCTCGAGGTGCGCCGCGCCCACCCTGACCAGATCAACTACTTCCGTGTCTGCACCACCGACGACATCCAGGGGCCGGTGGGGGCCGACTTCGCCTATAAGGTCCTCAAGGCGCAGAAAGTCGCGATCCTGGACGATCAGGAGACGTACGGCAAGGGCATCGCCGACGAGTTTGAGAAGGAATTCAAGAAGCTCGGCGGCACCGTGCTGAGCCACGATGGAATCCCGAAAGGCACCCAAGACTTTCACGCGATTTTGACAAAGATCAAGGCGGAGGCCCCGCAGCTGCTGTACTTCGGCGGCGTCACCACGACCGGCGGCGGGCTGATCCGCAAGCAGATGCCGGACGTCGGCCTGACGATCCCGTACGAGGGTGGCGACGGCATCGTCGAGGATGAATTCCTGACGGTCGCCGGAGATACCGCCAACTACTCCTTCGGCACGGTCGCCTCGGTCAATGTGGAGCGGATGGCGGCGGCGAAGGCGTTCGTCGACGCTTACAAGGCCAAGTATCACGAGAGCCCCGGAGCCTACAGCGCGAACGCGTTTGTCGCGGTGAAGATCATCATCGACGCGGTCAAGGCCGTGGGGCCCGACCGGGCAAAAGTTCGGGCATGGGTGGCAAACCTGCGCGACTACAAGAGCATCATCGGGACCTTCTCGTTTGACGAGAACGGGGACACGACCAACAAGGTCATCAGCATCTATGCGGTGAGAAACAATAAATGGACGTGGATCGATCAGATCCGGCTCGGTCAGGTGTAGCGGCGAGCGCGGTCACGCATGGTGAGGGGGGGCGGCCGGTCGGCCGCCCCCCGCGTTGCCCGAGATGATCCTCTTCGCGCAGCAGTTGGTCAACGGCCTGTCCCTGGGGGCGATCTACGCCGTGATCGCCCTCGGGTATACGATGGTCTATGGAATCATCGAGTTGATAAATTTTGCGCACGGCGACGTGTATACCGCCGGCTCGTTCGTCGCCCTCGCGGCGCTGACGCTGCTGGGGGCCACGGGACACATGGCGGCGGCGGGAGTCGCGTTTGCCCTGATCGTGGCCGGTCTCGCGGCGATGCTCGCCATGGGTGCCACCGGTGTCGTGATCGAGCGCTTCGCCTACCGGCCGCTGCGGGGAAGGCAGCGCCTGGCCCCGCTGCTCACCGCGATCGGCGTCTCCTTCAGCCTGGAGAACCTCCTCCAACTCTGGATGGGCCCGTCCCCTGTGCCGTTTCCGCAGCTCGTGCCGAACCCGTTCTTTGCCCTGGGCCCGATCAGCATCGGACAGATGCAGCTCGTCGTCATTTTCTCCTCGCTCGTCATGATGGTGGCGCTGCACTTCTTCGTGCAGCGGACCAAGCTCGGGAAGGCGATGCGGGCGACGGCCCAGGACTGGATGGCCGCGGAGATCATGGGCATCGACATCAACAAGACGATCGCCTTGACGTTCTTCGTCGGCTCGGTCCTCGCGGGGGCGGCCGGGGTCATCACCGGCCTGTACTACGGAACCATCTGGTTCATCAACGGGTTCCGAGCCGGGCTCATCGCCTTTACGGCGGCCGTGCTGGGCGGGATCGGGAACACGACGGGGGCGGCCCTCGGGGGGTTCGTCATCGGATTCATCGAGGTCATGACCGCGCAATATATCGGGTTCCAGTGGGCCGAGGTGATGATCTTCTCTGTCCTGATTCTCGTGCTCATCTTCCGGCCGACCGGGCTGCTCGGCCAGCAGCTCCCGGAACGGACCTAGCGCGCCCGTGCTGCACAGGATTCTCCCATACCGCACGTCGCTCGCCATCCTCGTACTCTTTCTCTTGTATCCGCTCGTCGACCACAACGCGGGGCACGTCAACGCGGCTGCGGACGCGGCCGTTTTCGCCCTGCTGGCGCTTGGCCTCAATATCGTCGTTGGCTTCGCCGGGCTGCTCGACCTTGGCTACGCGGCGTTCTTCGCGATCGGTTCTTATGCGTACGCGTTTGCCGCCTCGCCATTCTACGGTCTCCACCTGCCATTTTGGCCGATGCTGCTCATCGCCGCCATCATCGCCGGGGTCTTCGGTCTCCTCCTCGGGGCCCCGACCCTCCGGCTCCGCGGGGATTACCTGGCGATCGTCACGCTGGGATTCGGGGAGATCGTGCCGACCGTGTTCCTCAACCTCCCCCGCTACACGGGCGGGACGAATGGCATTGTGGGGATCGACCAGCCGGTGCTGCTGGGTTACCATTTCGGGTTCAATCCCGTCCCCTACTTTTACACGCTGCTCGTCATCATCGTCCTTTCGGTGATCGCGATCCTCCGGCTGCGCGACTCGCGGCTGGGACGGGCCTGGCTGGCGATCCGCGAGGACGAGATTGCGGCGGCCTCGATGGGGATCAACCTGACGGTGACAAAACTCCTGGCGTTTTCCTTCGGCGCGTTTTTCTCGGGGTTTGGAGGCGCCTTGTACGTCGCCAAGCTCGGGATCGTGAGCCCCGACCAGTTCAACTTTACGGTGTCGTTCACCGTCCTGGCGATGGTGGTCTTGGGCGGGATGGGCAATGTCCTTGGGGTCATCGCTGGCGCCGGGATCCTGTACGAATTTCAGTCCCTCTTCCTGGCGGATCTGACGCAGTGGACGCACGCCCTCGGTCAGGCCTGGAGTCTCCCGGCGCTCAGGGTCGTCGATTTTGTCAATTTCAAGTTCCTGCTGTATGGCCTGGGGCTCGTGTTCCTGATGCTCTTGCGGCCCGCGGGCATCTTCCCCGAGCGACGGATACGGGCCATTGTGACCGAGGGGCGCGGGGAGATCATCCCCGAGGCCGCCCCGGTGGCAGGGGACTCCCCCGCCGCGGATGTTTCTCCGCCGGGCGAGTCGTAGGGGGAGGGGAGCATGCCACCCGATCCGCACGCGTCCTGGTCCGGTGCCTGGGCCTACGGCGTAGCCACTACGCGCATGAGCCAAGGAGTCCCGCCGACAGCAGGCACGGATCCACAGGCTCCCCAGGCGGATGCGTTGGTCCTGGACGCCCGGGGTGTCACCAAGAGGTTCGGGGGGCTTGTGGCCGTCAACAGCGTGGACTTTACCGTCCCCGCCGAGAGCGTCGTCAGCTTGATCGGGCCCAACGGCGCCGGCAAGACGACGTTCTTCAACGTCATCGCGGGTCTGTATCGCGCGGATGCCGGCGCCATCACGTTCGCGGGCCACGACATCACGGGACGGAAGCCCCACGAGATTGCCCGGCTGGGGATCGCCCGGACGTTTCAGAGCATTCGGGTCTTCGCCAACATGACGTCCCTGGAGAACGTCCTGATCGGGATGCACACCCACCTCACGGCAGATCCACTCCGGATCGTGCTCGGCTCGCCCGGTGTGGCCACCGAGGAGACAGCGGCCCACCAACACGCGCACGAACTCCTGGCGTTCGTGGGACTCCGCGGCCGAGAGGACGAGATGGCAAAAAACCTCCCGTATGGCGACCAGCGTCGTCTGGAGATCGCCCGAGCGTTAGCACTCCGCCCCAGGCTTCTGCTCCTGGATGAACCCGCCGCCGGGATGAACCCGGAAGAGGCGCGCCGGCTGATGGAGTTTATCCGCCGGCTGAGACGGGAACTGCGCATCACCGTGCTCCTCATTGAGCACCAAATGCGGGTCGTCATGGGTGTCGCCGACCGGGTGACGGTGCTCGACCACGGCGAGAAGATCGCCGAAGGGACTCCGAACGAGATCCGGCAGAATCCCAAGGTGATCGAGGCCTACCTGGGCAAGGCGGCTCTTTCGTGATCTTCTGATGGCTACCCTGGCCGTCACCGACGTCCACGCCTATTACGGCCACATTCACGCCCTCCACGGAGTGACCATTATCGTCAAAGAGGGGGAAATCGTCACCCTGATCGGCGCCAACGGCGCGGGGAAGAGCACGACGCTCAAGACGATCTCGGGATTCCTGCGGCCTCGTCCGGGAACGGTCCTCCTTGATGGACAGCCGATCCACGGCCTTCCCCCTCACGAGATCACCCGGCGGGGGGTATGCCTTGTGCCGGAGGGACGCCGGATCTTCCCCCGGATGTCGGTGCTCGAGAATCTTCAGATGGGCGCGTTTGCGCGCGGGAATCAACGGGAGGTCCTGGATGATCTCGCCCGCGTGTACGGGCTCTTCCCACGGCTCAAAGAGCGTCTCGCGCAGACGGCCGGCACGCTCTCCGGCGGGGAGCAGCAGATGCTGGCGATCGGCCGGGGTCTCATGGCCCAGCCGAAGATTCTGCTCCTCGACGAGCCGTCGATGGGGCTGGCCCCGGTGCTCGTCGAGCTCATCTTCCAGACCATCCAGGAGATCAACGCGCAAGGCGTGACGATCCTGCTCGTGGAGCAGAATGCGCTGATGGCCCTGCAGCTCGCCCGGAGGGGCTATGTGCTCGAGACCGGGCGGGTCGTCCTGGCCGACGAGGCGGACAGGCTCCGCAACAGCGACCTGGTGCGCAAAAGCTATCTCGGCGAGGGCTAGCAGGCAGCTCCGGCGGCCCTGTCCGTGCTGCCGTCTAGGAGTGAACCGGGCCGAGAAAGATCCGGTCGGGATCGAGCTGACGCAAAATCTCCAATTCGGTGTCGGTCGGCGGCGAGAGCCGGGCAAGCGCCCGAGGGGCCTCGAGGTCGAACCCCGTGTTGTCGCGGACCTGTTGGAGCTCCACCCCGGTCTGCAGCGCGTCCAGCTGCATGCGTTTCGACTCGGGATCGAAGCTCATCATGGCCAGATCCGTAATCACCCGCGTGATCGCGCCGAAGAGCAGCCCGGCCTGGGCGCGCGTTCGTCCGCCGGCGAGGTATCCGGGGCTCGTGATGAAGTCCACGCGCTCGACGAATCGCCGGCGCTCGTGCGTGGTCACGATGAAGATCTCGCGGCAGTGGGAGATGATGTCGCAGGCCCCGCCGCTTCCCGGGAGGCGCACCCGAGGCCGGTCCACGGGGCCGATCAGGCTGGTGTTGATGTTGCCGTACGGGTCAATCTGCGCGCCGCCGAGAAAGCCGTAGTCGAAAAATCCCCGCTGCGCGTACAGGAAGGTGTGCGTGATCGACGGGAGCATCACGGCGCGGCGGCCCGCCCGCATCTCGTTGGTCGAGATCGGCAGCCGCCCGGGCTGCACCTCCAGGCCGATGACGCCCCCCTCCACGACAATGGTCAGGTGAGGCGCGTGCGTGGCCCGGGCCAGGGCGGAGGCCAGGAGCGGCGTCCCGACGCCCGCAAAGACGATTTTGTGGTCGGCGAGGAGCCGGCCCGCGGTCACCGCGAGGAGTTCGGAGGCCGTGTACGGCATGCTAGCGCGTCAACTCGCGCGCCGCCTGCTGCTGGCGGAGGAGCCGGGACAGGCCAAACCGCTCCAGATACGCGTCGAACGTCTCCGGGCCGTACACGTACTCGTCCAGATACGCTCGGACGGCCTCGGTGCCCTGGACCGCCACCTGGCGCGCATAGGCGTCGATGTGGCCGAGGTCGACATGGTAGCGGCCGTAGCACTCATGCGGGTACGCGCCGTAGGGGACCTCCACCACCGCGTCCACGGCAAAAAATGGGATGGCCGTGCGGTCCGCGTGCCGGCGGATCTCGTCAGTCTCGACAATCTCTTCAGCGCTGAGGATGACTGTCGAAGCGGCGGAGGCGATGTCCGGATCCATGTGGGGGTAGCCGTCGATCTGGGCGTTGCCGAAACAGTCGGCTCGGTGGACGTGGACGACCGCGACGTCCGGGAAGAGCGCGGGAACGAGACACAGCTGCGCGCCGGTGAAGGGGCAGGCCATGGTCTTGGCGCGGGTCTCCGTGGGCAAATCCGACCCGAGCATCGACAGTGTGGGCAGGAACGGCACCCCCATCGCTCCCGCCTGATAGCGCAGCCCCATCGCCATGTGGCTCCATTCCTCCATGCGGGCCCCTCCGCTCTCGACGAACTCCCGCAGCACGCGCGACAGCCCCCACGGGAGGCCGATGCCCATCCAGCTCGTGATGATCGCTTCCGTGGAGCCGGCGACCATGAACAATTCTCCCTCATAACACATGAGGTTGCGCGAGATCGTCAGGTGGCGCAGCCGACGCCGGAGGATTTCGCGCAGCGCCGCCATGGGCGTCCGCGAGTACAAGCACCCGCCGATCGCCAGGTGGTCCCCGTCCTTGACGAGGGCCGCCGCCTCGGCGAGGGAGGTGCGCTTGTCGCGCAGCGACCGGTCTTTGGCCTCCAGGCGACGTCTCGCTTCAATAAAGGTCAGACTGCTCACGCGCTCACCCCTGTCCGCATCCCGCGCAGGCGCGGAATGACCTCTCGGGCGATGATCTCGAGCTGGCCCGTGCGGTAGTCGTACGGCACACACACGATGTGCTCGACGCCGGCCTGTATGTGGCGGGCGAGTTGCTCGGCGCACTGGTCGGGTGTTCCGCGGATGGCGCTGTCGGGTGTGGACTCACTCCAGGGGGCCACATCGAAGTACCGACCAATAAACTCCCGGATGCCGCGGTCCGCCTCTTCGAACGTTTGGGCGACGTAGATCGGGAGCTGGCTGACGTTGCGGAGCTCCGCGGGATCGCGGCCCTGCGCCTCCGCGAGCTGGTGAAGCTTGCCCCAGGTCTTCCGAAAGCTGTCGGGGGTGTAGAAGTACGTCAGCCACCCGTCCCCGTGGCGGACGATCCGGCGGAGGACCGCGTCGACATATCCACCGAACAGGATCGTCGGCCGCGGCCGCTGCACCGGTTTGGGCAGCATCACCGCCCCGTTGAAGACGTAGCCGCCGACCGCCCCCTCCACGCGCTGCTCCGTCCAGAATTTCTTGACGATCTCCACGTTCCGCTCAAAGATCTTGCCCCGGTCCCTAAACGGCACCCCGCAGGCCTCGAACTCTCGCGCGTACCAACCCGCGGCGAACCCCAGAATGAGCCTCCCCTTGGACAGATGATCGATGCTGCCGAGGACTTTGGCCAGCACGACGGGATTCCGGAGCGGCAGGACGCACACGCCCGTCCCGAGCTGGAGGCGGCTCGTTCGCATCGCCAGCGCCGCCAGGGTGGAGAGCGCCTCGAGGAAGGGGAAGGGCCGCTTCGTCCCCAGCAGGATATGGTCCCACACCCAGGCGGAGTGAAATCCCAGACCTTCCGCCGTGGTCACGTAGTCCACGAGCTCGTCGATGCTCGGCTCATCCGGATAGGGGGTGAAATTCTTGAGCGCGACCCCGAACTGCACTTCTCGCCCACTCACGTGCCCCCACCTCCTGCGCCCCGCTCGGATGCCTTTTCGCCCCGGGCCCTGAGCGCCTCGAAAATCCGCTCCGGCGTCATCGGGAGCTCGACCAGCCGCACGCCGACGGCGTCCTGAATCGCGCTGGCGACGGCCGCGGGCGGGGGGCCGTTCGGAGGCTCACCGATGCCGCGGGCCCCGAATGGTCCCTTGCCCTCTCCGGACTCGACCACGACCGCTCGGACGTCGGGCACGTCCAGCGACGTCGGGATGAGGTAATTGGCGAACAGCGTGGTCAGGTTGGTGCCCTCGTCGAGGACGACGTCTTCCATGAGGGCCTGCCCGGCCCCCATCACGGCTCCGCCCTGCATCTGGCCCGCAACACTCTGGGGGTTGATGGCCCGCCCGACATCGTGGCAGGCCACGTACTTGCGCAGGCGGACAGTCCCCGTCTCCACATCGACTTCGACTTCGGCGGCGTGGCATCCAAACGTGTAGTCGGGAAAGGTCTTCCCCTGGCCTGTCTCGAGATCGATGGGGGAGGCGTGCCCTCCGTGGAACGCCGACAACTGCGAGGTGGGGACGCCGCGGCGGGCGCACTCGGTCACGACCCGGGCCAGCGCCAGCCCGGTCTCGGGGCTCCCGACGACGCGCACGTGGTTGTCGGCGAACTGCACGTCGGCCTCGGCGGCTTCGAGCAGCAAGGCGGCGATGGGGACCATGAGCGCCCGCAGGTCCTGCGCGGTTTTCAAGACGGCGTTCCCCGACATGTACAGTTGCCGGGTGGCAAACGTGCCGCCGGCAAGCGGGGTGAGGGAGCTGTCTCCGATGTGCACGGCGATCCGGTCCATGGAAACGCCGAGGATCTCGGACGCGATCTGCGCGAGGGAGGCGGCCTGGCCGCTTCCGAGGTCCGTCACCCCGGTGCGAATCACGAGCGACCCATCCGCCTCGAACCCGATCCACGCGTGGGCGCGGTCTCGAAACCAGATCGTGCGGCCGTAGGGCTGGATGTTGCACGCGAATCCCCGTCCCACCCGCCCCGACGGGCTCGACGGCTGGGCGCGCTCTCCGAGCGCGTCGAGCGCCTCCTGTGTGACGCGCGGAAGCGCGACCTGGGTCTCGAGGTGCTCGCCCGTGGGGAGGCGGTCCCCCTTGCGGAGAAAATTCCGCGACCGGATCTCGAGGGCGGACAGGCCCACCGCGTCGGCGAGGAGATCCATCTGCGACTCATAGGCAAACGTGACCTGCATCGCGCCGAACCCGCGCATGGCGCTGGTCGGCACATTGTTTGTCAGCACCGCCCGGGCATCGATCTTGACGTTGGGGACACGATACGGACCGCAGCCGGCGACCAGGGCGGCAAACAGTACGCGGGGCGAGAGGAGCGGGTACGGGCCGGCATCGGCCATTAAGCGGATCTCCTGGGCCACGAGGCGGCCGTCTTTAGCCGCCCCGGTCTTATAGGACATCGTAAATGGATGGCGCTTCGGCCGGGCGAGGAGGGATTCCTGACGGGTCCACGCCATGCGCACCGGCCGCCCCGTCTTCCACGCGAGGAGGGCGGCGTACGGTTCCACCGTCATATCCTCTTTGCCCCCGAACCCGCCGCCCACGAACGGGGCGATCACCCGCACCTTGTTATGGGGGAGCCGCAGCATCTCGGCGATCTCGCGAAAGTGCTCGATGACCTGTGTCGACGCGCGGATGGTGACGACCCCGTCCCCATCCACCCAGGCCACCGCGGCCTCGGGTTCCAGATAGGCGTGGTCCACACGCTGGGTCCTGTAGGTGCGTTCCACGATCACGTCCGCGCGGCGGAACCCTTCCTCCAGGTCTCCCTGCTGGCATTTCCAGTGGATGAGGAGATTGTCGTGGTCCTCATGGATGCGCGGCGCCTGGGGCGCGAGCGCGGCGTCCACATCGAACACCCCGGGCAGCGGCTCGTAGTCGACCTCGATGGCCTCGAGGGCGGCCTGCGCCTGGACCTCCGACTCGGCGGCGACAAGCGCGAGCGGCTCCCCCTGGTACCTCACGCGCTCCGCGGCCAGCACCGGGGTGGCGAACGACGCGAGCCCGAGGCCGGTCGGGTCTTCGTGGCGCGCATTTTGCGGGACGTCGGCCGCTGTGAGCACGGCCGCGACACCTGGGAAGGCGCGCGCTTTCGCTTCCGACAGACGGCGGATCCGCGCGGACGGGTAGATGGCCCGGAGGATGCGCCCCACCAGCATGCCGGGGAGGCGCCAGTCGGCGGCATAGAGCGTGGCCCCCCGGACCTTGTCTACGACGTCGAAGCGCGGCAGGGGCTGTCCGATGATTCGGTAGGGAGAAGGGTGCCCCGCGTCGTCGGACGTCGTTCGCGGCATTGTCATTCCGCCCGCTCCGCCGGGGCCTCACGCGTTCCCGCGCAGGCCGCGATCGCGTCCACGATGCGCGTATAGCCCGTGCACCGGCACAGGTTGCCCGCAATCGCCGCCCGGATCTCCCGTCGCGTCGCCCCGGGATGGTCACGGAGGAAGGCGTACGCCACGAGCAGCATCCCGGGGGTACAGAAGCCGCACTGCGCCGCTTCGTGCGAGACGAACGCGCGCTGCAGTGGATGGAGATCGCCCTCCGTCGCGAGTCCCTTCGCCGTCATCACCGCGTGGCCGGCCACCTGGATCCCGAAGATGAGGCACGCGTTCGTGGGCGCGCCGTCGACGAGGACGGTGCAGGTCCCACACACGCCCTCACCGCACCCGTACTTCACCTCCGTCGCTCCCACGGTGTCCCGGAGGACGGCGAGGAGCGTCTCATGCGGCGCGGCCCACGTGTCGACAGGTCGGCCGTTGAGGACGAAGTGCAGCGGCACGCGCTCCTCTACCGGCATGGCTTCGGTTCCCATGGGTCTCATCGCGCCGGGCTCACGAGGACCGGCCCGGCTGGCGCGTGGCTCGCGTCCACGCCGTCACGAGCGCACGGTACGCCATAACCCGGGCCATCGCCCGCCGGTATGCGGCCGACGCATGAATGTCAGAGTCCGGCGACACCTCGTCGGGAACGGCGTCGGCGGCCTCGGCAATGCGGCGGTCCGTGAGGACGTCGTTAGTGAGCCTGGCTTCCACGCGCCGCGCTCTGAGGGGCTGCGGGCCGATCCCTCCGAGCGCCAGGGACACGCGGCGGCATCGGCCCGTACCCTCGATCTCCAAGACAGCACAAGCGGCCACGATGGCGAAATCGCCTGCGCGGCGGACCAGTTCGGCCAGTCCGTACCCCGTGCCCCGGCCGAACGCCGGAACCCTGACCCCGGTCACCAGTTCTCCGGGTTCCAGAGCGGTGACCAGATACCCGCGGAAGAACGAGTCGGCGGCCACCTCGCGTACGCCGTCGGCGCGGCGCACCTCAAGCGTCGCCCCGAGCGCTGTGGCAACAAGCGGCAGTTCGGCCGCGGGGTCCGCGTGCGCCAGGCTGCCCCCCAGCGTGCCCCGGTGGCGGACACGGACGTTGCCGATCAACGCCGCGGCCTCCGCCAGGAGAGGGCAGTACTGCTGGATCACCGGGGAGGTCTCAAGGACGTGGTGCCGGACCAGCGCGCCGAGCCGGAGGTGACCGTCCTCCGCGGTCACGGCGTCAAGGCCGGGAAGACCGTTCACGTCCACGAGGGCCGGTGGCCGCGCCAGGCCGAGGTTCATCAGCGGTATGAGGCTCTGCCCTCCGGCGAGGATCTTCGCCTCCGGGAGGCGCTGGAGAAGCGCGAGTGCCTGATCGACGCTGCGAGGCGCATGGTAGGCAAAAGGGGCAGGGTACACGGTGCGTGGTCCCGCGTCAGGAGGTCCGGAGCCACTGCCTCAGGGGCTGGACAGAGATCCCGGCGCCCTCGAGTGCGCTTCGCAGCATCCGAACGGCCGCCTGCGACGGTCCGTGGTCGCCGTGCAGGCAGATGGTGTCCACCGTGATATCGAGCATCGCGTGATCGTCGGTCTCGAGGCGGTGATCGCGCACCGCGGTCACCGCCCGGCGAACCATCGTCTCCGGATTGGTGAGCATGGCATCAGGGCGGCGCCGGCTGACGAGGGTGCCGTCGGCGTTGTAGCCGCGGTCCAAAAAGAACTCGCGCGCGACCCGCATCCCCGCGGCCTCGGCCTGCGCGCACAACCGGGAATGCGGGGTGGCCACGATGATCAGGGTGGGATCGATGCGGCCGACGGCGGCGACGATGGCGGCAGCCGTGCTGTCGTCCGCCTCCGCCACGTTGTACAGGGCGCCGTGGGGCTTGACGTGCTGCAGCCGCTCTCCGGACGCTTCGACCATGCCCTTGACGGCGGCCACCTGGTAGAGCACGATGTCTTCCACCTCGCGGGCGCTCACGTCCATGCGACGGCGGCCGAAGCCCACGAGGTCCGGATACCCCGGGTGTGCGCCAATCGCGACGTGGTGGTGGTGCAGCAACTCGATGGTGCGGCGGATGGTACTCGGATCGCTGGCGTGAAATCCGCAGGCAATGTGCGCCGAAGTCAGGTGGGGAGCGATGTCGGGGTCCCGGCCCATGGGCCAGGGGCCCAGGGATTCCCCCATGTCCGCTGACACGTCCACAGACCCCCGCGCGCCTGCCATAGTCAGTCGATCACCACGAGGCGCCTGCGGGCAAGTTTGGTCGCGTCCTCGGCCCGGGGCTCGTGCTCCCGCGCGCCGGTAGTGCGCGGAGCGGCGGAAGGGTGTTCCCCGCCGAGTTCGGTGGACAGATAGCGCAGGCCGTTATCGTTGATCATCGTGACGATCGTCCCGAGCCGGGGGTACTGCCGGGCCACTTTGAGGCACGCGACGACGTTGCACCCGGACGAAATCCCGCAAAAGATGCCTTCCTCGCGCGCCAGTCGCTGCGCCATGGCGATGGCTTCCGCGGAGGAGACCGTTACCACGCCATCGACGCACCCCAGATCCAGGACGTCGGGGATGAACCCGTCCCCGATGCCCTCGATCTTGTGCGACCCCCATCCTCGCCCGGAAAGGATCGCGCACTCCGCCGGCTCGACGGCGAAGCTCAGCACGTCCGGCTTCCGCTCCTTGAGATACGCGCTCACACCGGTCAGCGTCCCCCCCGACCCCTGCGCGGCGACAAACGCCTCCACGTGCCCGCCGGTCTGTTCCCAGATCTCGGGACCGGTGGAGAGCCGGTGGGCACGCACATTGTCCGGATTCGAGAACTGCCCCACCTCCCAGATCTCGTCGCCCCACTGCGCCTTGAGCTGCCGGACCTTCTCGAGCACGATGTCGACATCGCTTTCGCTGCCCGGTGTCAGAACCAGCTCGGCCCCGTAGGCGCGGATGACCTTCTGTCGCTCCCGGCTCATGCCCTCGGGCATGACGATGATCACCCGGTAGCCTTTCGCGGCCCCGACCATCGCCGTCGCCATCCCGGTGTTGCCGGTTGTCCCCTCGATGAGGATCATGCCGGGACGGAGCTCGCCGCGCCGCTCCGCCTCTTCGACGATGAACGGGAGGATGCGGTCCTTGACGCTGCCGCTGGGACCGAAGTACTCGAGCTTGGCCAGCACGGCGGCGGGAATGTCCCCGACCACGCGCCGGAGCCGCACGAGCGGCGTGAGCCCCGCGGTGTCGACGATGCTCTCCGCAGGCCTGCGCCGGCGTTCCCAGTCCATGCGGGAGCCTACTGCTGGATCGCGCCCTTGCCTGTCGGCTCTACCTCGTAGACGACAACCGCGAGACGCGTCGGATTCCAGCCGTTACACGGATTCCGCTCCTGAGGACAGTTGGAGATCGCAATCAAGAGGTCGATGTTGGCGCGGAGGTCGAGATAATCGCCGGGTTTGGACTTGGGCTCCTGGATCCCGGTCGTGCCTTCGGGGGCGATCGGTGTGTTCATGAAGACGTTGAAGGAGTAGGGGATCTCGGCGAGCGGAATGCCGTACGGCTCCAGCACCCGCTCGAAGTTGCTGCGGCAGTTGGGCGTCCCACGGACACCGTAGCGGTACGCGTTGGTGTACTCGCTGCAGGAGCCGCTGATCAGATCGTGCACACCGCAGGTATCCGCCGTGATCGTCATGAGCTGGGTGGCTTTGGTCGAGTACAGGTGGTGGCCGCGCGTGAGGAACAGCGTGCCGTTGAGCAGCTGCGTATTCTCGACGGAGAGCTTGTCCACGAAATCGCGGAGGTTGAAGCAGATAAAATCCGCCACCTGCTTGCCGTCGACGTCGATGACCCGGCATACCTGCCCCGCCTTGATCGGGAATGCCGTCCCCCCCCGGGGCGGAATGATCTCCTCGGTCGCAATGAGCGATCGAGTAATGTCAGGATGCTCCACGCGCACCACCTCTCCGTCGGTTGATGAAACGGGGCCGGGTCCTCGCTTTCGATGGGTGTGTTCGACGTTCCTGCGCTGGGCCCGCCCCCGGGCGGGGGGCCAGGGCGCGGAGCGGCCCACCGGCGTCTGTGGGACCGCCGCGAGGCCCCGGGGGCCGTGGTGGGGGCCTGGGAGGAGGATTTGCCCCCATATAGCGGAGAAGGCGCCTAGAGTCGGGTGCTCGCAAGCCGGACCTGTGTAGACCCGGCAATGGAAAGGGGGGGAAGCATGCGGAGGGTTCTTGCGGTTGGTGTAATGCTGACGTTTCTGGTGCCCTTGTCCGTGCTCGGCGCGGGGGCCCAGGGTGCGACGATCAAGATCGGGGTGCCGGTGCCACTCTCGGGCGGCAACGCCA
>Ga0187846_10001220_pt1 | contig 14559 bp, 8 predicted proteins | sample TC_taG_FD_161473 | JGI IMG/M metagenome (GOLD analysis project Ga0187846, IMG submission 161473) | Biofilm microbial communities from the roof of an iron ore cave, State of Minas Gerais, Brazil - TC_06 Biofilm (v2) | ecosystem: Environmental > Terrestrial > Deep subsurface > Cave > Wall biofilm ...
GGTATCCCCCCGCTCGCGCCCGCCCCCGGATCGCGCCCCCCGGCCCAGCCGCGCTCGATCCCACACGCGCACGCGATGGCGTACTCTTTTCTCTTTTGTATAACCGCGCTCGCGGCGCAGTCGGCTGCGTTTAGCTAAATGTGCGCCCAGGTCCCATGCGAAACATTTGCGCTGCGTCAGCGCTCCCCCCGTGCTTGCGGGGGCTGTATGGTCTTTTGGGGGGTAGGTAGAGATCCCCGTCAAGGCAGTGGGGGGTATAGAGCTAGCGTGGGCCGAACGGGACACACCCTGCCATCCTGCGCGTGCGACAACCCGCATGGATATTGGCTGAAATGAATCGACTCGTCAAAAATCCCAGTCATAATGCGGGTTCCGTGCACCTGCGATTTTGGGAAATTTACCCCGTCCGTTGGCACAGGGCGCGCGTGCGCATTTTCGCTATTATTTCGTCCGCCCCATTCTGGTGCACATGCGCTGGGCACGGGGCGTGTGGGATTAGTGCGCAAGGCCGGACGAAAGGCGGCGCGGCTGGGCCGGGGGGCGCGATCCGGGGGCGGGAGCGGGGGGTGGGAATTTGTTTTCTTTAAGTTTCTTTTACGAAGGCCCGCTGCAACATCGAGAAAGATTTAAGTTTAACTGAGTCGTCATAAAACTTAGATAATCCCCACAAGATTAAACATAGCCTGTAGAATCAACGAGTTACGCAGAGATAGACTTAACTATTCGTTCGTATTCGTTCAAGATCGAAGTCTGAACCATTTCTTTTCTGCGGATTCTTTCAAGGATTTTTCTGCTACAACCATGTTTTATTAATTTGCTGTCTCCAATCTTTTTAATCTTGCGGATGAACTTCTCACGCGCAACCATGCGATCCTTAGAATCGCGTTCTTTGTTTTTGTCATAATTTGGAGGCTCGAATTCGATAGCGTCGGCATCCTCGCCATCTTCCCACCGGCGGTCACATTCTTTCGAGATGCGATGAACTTTATCAATGACGATATGCGCCCGTTGTAACAAACCTCGTGTGTTGCCTTTACAGGGCGAGCCATCGGGGGCTAGCGCTTTCGATTCCGGATGTTGAAGATATGTGTGCGCGCGGTAGTGGAAATCGCTGACGAGGATGGTTTCTGGTGACAAAACGCTCGCCATCGGATCGGTGGTGATCTTGTATTTCCGCTTATCTTCTGGATCACAAATGTTGGTACAACGCGAATGAATCCATTTTGTTTGATCGGATTCCATCGGCGCTGCAACTGCAAACTGGCTGGGATCAACGTTCACGCCCAGGGGCGAGATCATTGGCCGCATAAAGAAATTGAAGGGCCGAAAACCCTTCCAGCCGTGGCATTGCTCCCTCAGAACGTTCTCAGTAGAGACACAAACCCGCATCATTTGAGGCAAGTTGAACCATTCGGGTTCCTCTGGTTTGAGACCTAGAACTTTTTGCACGATCCAGAGCCAAAGATCGTAGATCCATTTGGGCGCATCATGGTCGTCATCCCACCCTTTTGGAGAATTGGACGGTGGGTATAGATATCCGAGTCCGTGCGCCTTGGGATTAATGATCGTGATTTGATCGCCATGCCGCTCGTAGATCGCGTACCTTTTCGAGGAAATGCTCATTCCGAACAATTGCCGTTGTTGGCGGACCTTGGCTTGTGGATCAACGTAATTGTCGTCGGTCAGGTTTAGAAGCCTCAGGCTGGGCACCAGCTTGCGATCATAAGGGTTCAGGGACTCGAATTTCTCGGTAATGGTGTTTACTTCCGTCCAGGACAGGGCTTTGATCGACCGCGTAATCAACTTGCCGTGTTCGGAGCTTTGAATCTTTACGAATCCGCCGTCCTCATTCGCAACAATCGCCAAGGCGTCGGTGTCAGCCCAAGCCCAAACTCCATCGGCATGGATTACGCAATTTTCAAGCAGCGCTAGTAGAAGCCTCCCACCGCTGGTTATCAAACTCGCGATGTAAGGCGCGTACCAATTCCCGTGCGATTCCTCAATTTCGTAACGGCGATTAGGCACGTAAGTGTTTTGCCCAGTGTAAACGCGCACGAGCACGGGTTTGTTCTCCGGCGTATATTGGAGATTCGTTTCCACGAAAAATCCGTAGATCGAATTCGCGAAAATCTTAAGCCAGTAGTAAAGCCCAGAATCGTTCTTGTGCAGTTTGCGCTGCTGAATGACGTTTTGGAACAGATCATCTTTGTAAGGATCGATTTGCACCATGCCTCGCAGGCTGACGGGTTTCATTCCCGGTTGTTTATCCACCGGCACTATGCGAATCGCCTTCAATATGCGAGGAACTTTCCCCGTGCGAACCGCGCTAGCTACAAGGTCAGGAATGGGCTGCCAGATAGGATTTTTATGTTTAAGAAAATTGTTCGCAATATTGCTTGTAATTCCCCGGTAGTTGGATCGCACCGGCAGGATCACGTCGTCATTTGCTTGCACCAGTGCAAAACCGACAAACTGAATCCACGTTTCAGGTTTGAAGCAGTCATCCGGCTCCCGTACAAGCTTCTGAAGGAGTTGGCGCAGTTCCTCCGTAATCGTTGGGAATTTCAATCTTTTGGCGGTCAAAATATCGAACAGCCTCAGAAGCGCGCAGACGCTCGGATATTCGCTGGTGTAATCGACGGGAACCACCGGTACTTCGTTAAGGCGCAACATCGTCTCGGAGCGCCCGCCGCTGTAACTTTCCATGGAGATCCCGAGAATCGTTTTAGGCACTTTGAACTTGTCTTCCGGCATCTCGATTTCCATCGCGGACAAGTAGTCTTTGGCCCAGGAGGCAGCAGAGTATGCCTTCTCGGGCAGCAGCGAAACGTCGGTATGAAGGTCGAATTCTTTTTTAGCGGCATTCAGTAGGGCAGCCGTGCAGCGCACATCCTGCCGTGCGTACTCTATTTCCTTGAGGGTGACCTTGCCCGACGCGCCCTCTTCCAACTTCTGCGGCAGGTTCTGGCCCTTGAACGGACCTTTTTCGTTATCACAGGCGCGTTTCAAAGAGAAGCTCTTGTTATAGAGACTCCACAGCAAGGTTCGCAGATCGAGAAAGCAAGCTTTGTTGATTTTCGTTCGCTTGGTATGTGTCCCATCTTTTCGTTTCGGGATCCATTCCCACCAGAAACGAATGAACGCCTTCTTCGAATCGATGGGGGTGATGACTATGCGCGGGTAAAATTTGTTTTCGCTGCCATCGGCGTTCCTGACGAACATCAATGACCATTCGCCTCGATTAGCTTTCGGCCACGCCAACGCAAATCTGGATAAATCAAATACCAGGTTGTAGCCAACGATCATTGCGCCACGCCGCGCCCATTTGTAGAACACTTCTTCTATGAATTCATCGCGCGGATATAGGGGAAACCTTGGTGGAAACGTCTTGAAATCGTGATCCGCGTTATCTATATAGGATTGCAATGTCGTTCGTTCGTGGTCGGTAAGATTATCGGCAAAAAACGCCCCTTCCTCGATGAGCCGATAGCAGTCGCCCGCGAGTTCTAAAACTCGATAGAAGCCGAAGGTTAAATCCTGGTTCGTATCACGCCGCGATTCTGTATCAAAAACGAAAGCGTAGCGTGGCCATTTATCCTTGCGTGGCTTTCGTCTGCGGGCTCGGTAACGCTCCGCATCGGACGCGCCGCCCGCGATCACTTCTGTGTGCGCTCTCAGGTAAAGATCACTCATGTGATTCCCTCATGGGTTGGGCTCTTTTTGAGTTGTTCGTTCACCATGTACTGGGCGATCATGAGGGCTGCTTGCGCTCGCCTAACGCGCTCGACAATATCTTGGGTAAATTCGAGGTTGATTTCCATTTGCCGCTGCATGCTGTGAAACCGAGCGTGGCATTTGAGGCAGAACGGCATTCTGAACCATCCCAGATGATTTTTCCCGCCCACATGATTCATCTCGATTGGTCCAGTTCGACCGCAGACCGCACAGCGCGCGACTTTGGGTTTTGGCAATCTCACGCGCGCACCACCTTGCTGCGATACGGACCCTCGAAGCGCTCGTCAGACTCCACCATCGCTTCGACAATGCGTTGCACTTCGCCGGGTGAGGTTGCAAGGCGCACGCCCCCGACAACCTGATTTTTCGGGAATGCATTGGTCTTCGAAAAATCCCCGCGTGCTGCCGCGTTAATGGCGGCAAGCCATTCCCCGATCAAGGAACGCTCGTGAGAATCTTTGGTACGGACTTCGGTGACCTGCCCTGGCTGCGAATTAGGAATATAAAGGGTTTCCCGATAGCGGTCGGATTTCCTCGGTTGGATGCGACCGTCGGAGGCCCGATAAAACAAATTTTTAAGGTGGGTGTGACGGGACTTCGGGGATACGCCCCGCGCCGCAGCCGCACGAGAGAATGACAGGGTGGGATCGCGGCGCATGTCGGATGCGACCTGCAATAGTCGCTCACGCGTGCCGAGCCTTTCCACTTTTTGCGGATTTGGTAGAATACGGCTATAAGATTTGGTTGTGGGCCTAGGAGACTTCGAGCCGCGAGCCTGGGGCCTGTGTTTTCTTCCTGCCTCTTCGTGGATGCGCTTGCGCCGTTTCATTGGGCGTTATCTTTCGTTGGCCTTCGGTTTATCGGAGTTTCGCAATAAACCCTTCGAGTGCATCGACTGGGATGATTCGCCTCGCCGCACGCGGTTAATGGCAGCAAGCCCGCGCACCTGAGCCTCTTGCTCGCGCGGCGAGAGCTGTGCTCCTCTGTTGCGTGCAGTCCTCGGGATTGCCTTGCGACGGCGCATAAGGCTTTGTTGGCGAGTGTGGCTGCGGGCACCACAACCTTTGGTTCGGCTCCGTTTTCCGTTATCTTTGGGTTCTTCCGACTACGACGGCAGGATCTCACAAGGGTCTGGAGAAGTAAGTTTCATCTCGCTGGACACGAAATGAAACGCTCATGGCAGGAGAAGCTCGAACCGCAAGGCCTGAAGCTGCTTCAATCCTATCGCGAGCTGAATGAGCTGTACGAGGTCGAGGAATTTCGGAAGTGGGAGCACAGGGGCGACTGGGAAGCTCAGCAACTTAACGACCAACCTGTGCCGACTAAAGTTCAGCTAACAATCAGATTGTTGGACTTGGACGGCGAGATGCCTCCCCAGTGGCGGCGTAGACCCCACAAATTGAATTCACTACCGGAGCCAGGGGCGATAACCTCAGTTGTGGAGAGCACCCCTCTGTACTATATCGCTCACCTCTTGCAACGCATGCAGTTTGGCTCACGCCCGATTAGTCGAGCGGGCAAGAGGGCGCTGGCTGCACAGTGCTTTGAGCTTTGTGCACAAGTCTGCCGGGAAAAGTTGGAACTCCCCAAAGGAAAGGTCAACTTAGAGCGCGCCGAACTGGTGAATTTGATTCTCCCGTTCGAAAAGGATCGCTTAAGCTGGGAAGAATTGCGGGATGCGATTCGGTATGCCGGTGGGAATGCTCCAGAAGAGCCGGAGGCTTTGCGGCTCTGGGTTTGGCGGAGCCGAAGAGAAGGCCTGGTTGTCCGAAGAAAGAAGGGTCGCCGCCCGGGCTCGCGCTAGCAATCGGGAGAGGTAGATTCTGGAGGGGATGCGCGAACCGTAGCAGCCCTTTGTCACAGGCTAAACTTGGATCCAAGCTTTCGACGCTCTGTCGGCCTCATTGACATACGTTGGCATACATGACATAATGACGTTCATGAAGAAGCGCACGACGGTATGGTTGCCTGACACGCTGCTGGCGAGGCTTAAGAAATTGTCTCGCAAGACAGGCGCACCGATGGCTGAGCTTTTTCGTCGGGCGGTCGAGGCCTACTTGAAAAAGAAATCCTAGAGCAAAGCGGGCCTGCCGACTGTTGAAGCAGACGACAAGCCCTAACCACCACAGGAGGTAGTGCTCCCATGGCAGCTACGCAAACCGTACCTCAACTCCCGCAGCCCCGCAATTCACTTGCTCCCCGGCATGGCGTCGTGACTCTCTTCGGATATGGGATTACCGTCCAAGTGGATCGCGGCCATTTGGTCGTCAAGGATGGAATTGGCGCGGACCGCCGGGAAGCCCGGCTTCCCCGCGTGGGGCATGGTCTGCGCCGTCTGGTCATCATCGGGTCCGATGGATTCGTTTCGCTCGCGGCCCTTCGTTGGCTCGCGGATCAGGATGCTGCGTTCGTGATGCTTGAGCGAGACGGCTCGGTGCTCGCCACAACCGGTCCGGTCCGACCATCTGATGCCCGGCTGCGGCGCGCGCAAGCTCTGGCTCATCATTCTGGCGCTGCCGTGAAAGTTGCACGGGAATTGATCGCCCGCAAACTGGCCGGACAGGAACAAGTTGTCCGCGAAAAGCTCAATGACTCATCCACAGCGGACTTGATTATGCAGTTCCGTGTCGCGTTGGCTGAGACAGAGACAATTTCATCGATCCGCCAACTTGAATCACAGGCCGCTCAAGCTTATTGGTCTGCATGGCGCGCAGTGCGGGTGCAGTTTCCGCAGAGAGATGTGCAGCGGGTACCTGAGCACTGGCGGGTCTTTGGAACGCGCCAGTCGCCCCTGACCGGGTCGCCAAGGCTGGCGGTCAATCCACTGAACGCGATGCTGAACTACTTGTATGCAGTGCTCGAATCCGAAGCCCGGCTTGCCGCCGCTGCCCTAGGGCTTGATCCCGGTGTCGGCATCTTGCACGTTGACACCGACTCGCGCGATAGTCTGGCGTGCGATTTGATGGAGCCGGTGCGCCCGCAAGTGGACGCGTATCTGTTGGATTGGATCACTCAGCAGCCGTTGCGCCGGGAGTGGTTCTTCGAAAAGCGTGATGGCAACTGCCGACTGATGGGATCGTTTGCCGTGCGGCTCGCGGAAACCGCATCCACCTGGGGCCGCGCCGTCGCGCCAGTCGCCGAGTGGGTTTGTCGCACGCTCTGGTCGGCGAGATCGAGGCCATCTCGTCAGCTCATCCCTCCAACACGACTCACTGAGATCCACAGGCGTCAAGCGAGAGGCAGTTCATCCAGCGATCCCATTCCGCCCCCGCCACAGCTGCCGGGTGTGTGCAGGGTTTGCGGAGTGGCCATCAAGACTGGCCAGCGGTATTGCGCATCCTGCGCCCCTGCGATTTCCAAGGCGGAACTCATGAAGGCTGCGCGGCGCGGGCGAGTGGCTGCGCACAGCAACGAAGCCCAGGCGCGACGTGCAGAGACCCAGCGCCGACAGCATGCCGCGAGGCGGGCTTGGCAACCGTCCGATTTACCTAGCTGGCTCAATGAAGAAATCTATCGGGAGAAGATTCGACCGCGCCTCGCGGGAGTTCCAGTCTCGGCGATATCGCGGGCGCTCGGCGTGTCGGAGCCGTACGCTGGGGATATTCGCGCGGGACAGCGCGTGCCGCATCCACGGCATTGGCTGACTCTGGCCAGCCTTGTGGGCGTCTCGTTTGGCGTAAAGTGAGGGAAGGGCCAGCGCCGCGCAGGAATAAAGCTCGGAATCCGTCAGGAATCGTGATCGGAATTTGCAGGAATGCTGGTCGACTTCCTTCAGGAACCCTGATCGACTTCACCCGAATCCGCAAAGCCCCATGCTTAATTAAGTTTCAAACGTGGGCCACCCGCCATGCCATAGTTGGAATCCCTCCTATCACCGATTATCTTCCAGGAACAAATACCAGTTGGGAGCAATCGGTTCAAAGGTAAAGATATCTTGATTTGACTCCTTAGATCGAAAATGATCCAGGGAATTTCTGACAGGGGACAAAGGCTGAGAAGAATACACAAACCCTTTGTCCGAACCACTCGGAACTATTCCAATTCCACTGACCAAAAAGAAAACGCATGAGCTACACGATGGGTAGTCCGCTCGCCTTGAAATGCCGCCAGAAATTCCTAGTTTACGAAATAAGACGCGATAAGCGTTCCACCTCTCTGGTGAGAAACCGATGTTCTCTCGCGGCCAAGAAACATCAGTATCTAACGCTGTGAAGTCCGAAGCGATACGAATGACGTGTTTGTCCTCATCTGACATCCTTACAAGCTTCTCAAAGTCGCCCCGTTGATCAGCAAATTTCTGTTTCAGCTGTGCGTCTGAGGGATGTTCTTTGGCAAAGGCCCACCATGAAAAAATCACGAGGACTGCAAATCCCGCGCAGAACAAAATAGGCTTACTCCTACGGGTTGACGTTTTCATATCCGAACCTTTCAGGCTGTCTAGGCTCCGACTTCTGTGTCGACAATCCATCTGGGATCAACCCTTAACTAAGGAATAACAACCACTGTCTACCGCCTTCCAATAGTTGATTCCATCCTGGATTGCATCCTCCTTATCCAACTGATTACCGTAGGGGTAATTTCCAAGCGGAGTGGTTGGATTAGCTTCGCCGCCACTTTTAATATATTTCTTAAGACCGGCTCCCCTCAAGAGCAATTGACTGGGTATATTAATCGCTGCGCCGGTCGCTCCAAAATTGAAATTTCCGAACGCGTCAAACTGCGGCCCTGCGGTCACCTTGTAATCCCACGGCCCGCTGTCCTGTACATTTTTCCAAAATGTCGCATACATTGATGTGACCGAACCAATGCTACCGTTAACCGTTCCATCAGACCTGCTTCCTATTGCTAAGAGAGAATTTATGTTTGCATCCACGCTAGCTCCAGGAGGGGCCGGAGGCGTAGGCGGACAAGGCGGCGGCAGGTTCGATTTCTTTTTCCGCTGCGCAGGCGTTGGGGGAGGCGCGGGGGGAGCAATCAAAACCGTAAGATATCCGCAAGGGCCCGTAAAGCAGTCACCCTCCTCAATCTGTGTCCAAACTCCACCATCACCATTTCCCCAGGGATTAGGAAATTCAAATACAGGTGGAGGAGGAAGCGGCCCGAGGAACATCCCACTAGGATCAGTAATGTTCACCGGGTTGTTTCGCACGTCAGCGTACTTGTTCAGAGTCTGTGGATCCGAGAGGTCGCCGTTCCACGGATCAGCAGACATGAAGCGGCCCAAACGCGGACTGTAATACCGTGCAAAGGCGTAATCGTTGCCCGTGCCGTTGCCGGGATCGGTCTCCGGGTCGCGCTCGTAGCCGGTAAACTTGTAATGAGTCGAGCAAGTGTCCGAGAACCCCGCTGGAGTCTTTTCCTGTCCGTACGGGTAATAATCCGCTTCCCAGCAGGCTGAACCCGTCGCACTCGTAACCACTCGCGTGCTCCCAAGATGATCCACGAAGTAGTAGTTTACCACGCCTGACGAGGGGTTGGATTGGGCGATGCGCCGCCCTTCGAAGAAAATATACTCGGTATAGCTGGAGTTTGTCGTGCTCCCGCTTCCGTCCGTCTCGGCAATGGTGTTGCCTGCGGTGTTGCGCCAGTATAGTTCGTAAGCGGTGGCGCTGCTGCACGCGCTGCTGCTGGCAGTGGCCTTCTCGACCCGCAGCCCATTGCCGTCGTAGATGTAGCAGTAGTATGTCCCGCCCACGTCCGCTGACCGGATTCGATTCTCCGCGTCGTATGTGTAGGTGAAACTGTTGTCAGCGGTCATGTTCCCGTCGCCGTCATAGCTGTATCCCGTCGGGCTCGAAATTTGGTTGTAGGAATTCACGGACGTGCTGAGAGCGGGAGAACTGCATTTCGTCGCGCTGGTGACCAACAGATTTGCGAGGGCGTCGTCGCCAAGGGTCGGCGGTGTGGCATTATTGCCGAAGCCCTGCCCCCAGCAATCATTCCCGGACGTGGCCGATGCCTGCGCTGTCAACAGGCGATTCAGCGGATCGTACGTGTATGCCTGCGTCCTACCGCTTGTGACATTGTTTGTCTGAGTGGCGATGTTGCCGTTGTTTCCGGACACGTAGCTGTACGAAAGATTGAGCGGCGTGCCTCCTGAGGAGGTCGCCTCAATCGCCGTCACCTGCAGCCGATTGTTGTACGAATAGGTTTCCGTGATGCCCGCAAACCCGCCGCTCACATAACCGTGGAGGATGTTCCCTGGGGCACCCGTCGGGGAGTACATCGCGCCCGATGAGGGAGACGTGGCGTAATTGATGCTGTTGCCGGTGTCTTGCGCGGCGGTCGGCCTCTGCGCATTGCCTTCCGAGTAGGTAACGACACGGCCTCCGGGATAGGTGATCGTGGCAACCGTTCCATCCAGGTTGTACGCGTAGGAGATGGTCTTGGTCACGCTATTGATCGTCCGGTTCTCAGTCAGGATGTTTCCCACGGAATCATAACTCCACGCGGTGGCTCCCGAGCCGTCGCTCATCCCGGTGCGGTGTCCCTTGCCGTTGGTAATCGTGAGACTATTATAGCTCGTCTGGTCGTAGTAGTAATTCACGGTCGGAGTCGTCGGGTTGGAGTCGTTGTAGCTGGTCGAGGTCAGCCGGTTGAGGGCGTCGTAGGCGTAAGTCGTCGTGATGCTTCGCGCGTCCGTGCGGCGACATATGGCCGACGGATCGCCGCTGCAAAGCCCGCCGCCAGAGGTCGTGTAATAGTAGGACGTTGTGCCGCCCTGGCTCTCCGGCATCGTTTTCGAGGTGATGCGGGAGAGGAAATCATAGCTGAAACAGCGATTGTAGTTGACGCTGTTCACGGTGCAAGTCGACTGGCTTCCCGGCTGTAAGACGCCAATCAAGTTGTTATTCAGGTCGTATGCATAGCACGTGTAGACAGTCAGGCTTCCCGTCGAATCGGGCTCATCCGTCTCAACGACCCTGCCGAGACCATCCATCCACATTTGGCGCTTGTTGCCAACCTCATCGACCACCAGCGTCGGGTACCCCAGACCATACCCAGAACACCCCTGAGAAGTTTTTCCACCCCCGGTGCCGACGCCAGCGCCGTAAGATGTTTTGGCCACATTGTTATCGGCATGTGTCACTTGCGTGGTGCGGTTCAAGCCGTCATAGCTCGGGGTTTCAACGCCATTGGACGAGCCGCGATATGGGTTGCTGACCGTGGCCATACGCCCGTCTGAGTCATAAGTTGTGTCAACGTAAGTTTCCCCATCCGGATCATTGACGAGTCTCTGGCTGGTCACGCGGCCTTGCCCGTCGAGGACTGTTTGGTCGTGACGGCAGACCGTGCAGCTTGTGGACGCAGAACTGTTGTTGCTTATCCCGGTATATGAGTCGATCTGGGTGTCTGTCGAGTTGTACGTGATGCGCGTCCATTCGTTGTTCGGCAGCGCCGTGCTAGTGGGACGGTTCAACGACTCATGAAAATGCGAATATGAAGTGTTGCCGTTGGCGTCCGTGGCAAGCGTCTGTTGGCCAGTGCCCCAGTAGGAGCCGAGCGTTTGTGTAAGGGTGACGGAATTGACCGTGGGGTACGTGATCGTCTTCAGATAGGCGTTGCTCGCAGTGCTCAGGCTATGCGTGGAGGGTGTCGATCCGTCGCCCGGATCGTCGTACAGGTTGTCCGTGTAATCGTATGACGTTGTGTTTGAGTTGGGGTCGGTGGTGTTCAGTAGATTCCCCAGCATGTCGTAGGTCATTGTCGTCGTGAGGTAAGTCGATGTGCCACTCACGAGGCGCTGGATCTGGGTTACGTTCCCTCGAACGGTGTTGCTGGTGGGGTAATTCGTATCGTCGTGATTTTTCTTGCCTGTTGCAGACGTGAGAGATGACCCATCATAGGAGTAATTCGTCTGCGCGACCGTGTTCCCGTTTTTGTCCGTGACCGTCACGCTGGTGGGCCGGTTGAGGATAAGCGCATTCACATAGCTTGTCGTGCTCAGATAGTTTATGGTCGTCGTCCGGTCCGCGTTCGTCGGTAACGTTCCGGTATAGAAGTTCCATTCCTCTACCGCTGTCGTGTTTCCGTAGCCGTCGTATGAATATTCAGTTGTTTTGTACACGTTCGAACTGCCCGGAACGGGCAGGGTCGTAGTTTCCGCGATCTTCTGAACGCCGGTTGCCCCTGACCCGGAAGTTGTGCTGTAGGTGCATGTGCCGTTTGTAATCGTCACAAAGTTCCAGCAATCCGTCACGGTCGAGAGCAGTGTTCCTGAAGAGGCGGATCCAGTGTAAGACTGAATTTCATTTCTCCACGCCCCACCGTTGAGGGTGAATGTGTAAACGGTGGCATCACCGCTAGGTTTTGTGATGGTGTTGGTTTGTTGGCAATTCACGACACCGGACCCGCACGTGTTGACTACACGCTGCGCGTAGGTCCACGTTCCGTCGGGGGTTATCCGTTGTGTAATCCACGGGTATTCGGTACCAGCGGAATCCTGGTAGAGCGAGTATTGGTAACTGATTGTGGAACCTATCGGAAGTTGCATCGAGTTCACGAAACCGAAATGTCCTTGCGTCGTGCCTGAATCGTAGCCGAAGGAGTAGCTGGTACCGTCGGGCAACTGTAGAGACTGAACGACTGTGATCGTGCCGTTGTAATCTGTAACCCCTCCGGTCTGAAAGTTTGTATAGACGTTGATGGTTTCCAGAGTGATCGTGTACGTCTTGGTGCCGCCTTGTGCGTTGGGCAGCGTCACCGTGACCGTATTGCCGCTGGTGCTTGTCGAGAGGGGAGTTCGCCCCAACGTATCAGAGGTGGAATATGCGAAATTGCCGTTCGAGTCTTCGCTGCCATCTAGCGTGCCGTCGGGAGCGTAAATGTTGATATCCGTATAATTGGTGACTTGCATATAGTACCCAGACCCGTCTTGTGCGAACGCCCCTCCATTAGGCTGGTCATTCCAGGGGTAAGGGTGGCAAGAGGTATTCTGATTTTCACTTGTTCTTATGGGGAAGCTGCGTAAAGTTCCATCCGGAGCATACCAGACGAAATTATAAAAGGATTCGAGTGACCACCATTGGTCGGCGTCGCACCAATACTGTAAGCTATCGCCATTGTAAACAGTGTTGCCCACGTCCACAGAGGTCACGATCCGCCATCCGCTCCACGAATTGGCCGTACCCCCTGCATTGGAAATATTCGTCGGCTGCGCCCAACCGGTCCAGAAGTTGCTGTCGTACATTAAGCTTGCGCTATATGTGTGGCCGCCCCGTTGCGGGTATGACCCCAGCGGAATCTGCAAGTGCAGTCGACCGTTCGATGCGTCTACATAACCATTTTCCACGGGCAATTGCGTGGAGAACGATGGAGAGCCGTAATTTTGCAGATAGCCTTGTCCCCGAACAGGGGTTGCGCTCGGGCCCAAGAGGCAAACGAAGCCAGCCAGCAGAAGGAGCCTGATTCGCGCATACCAACCGGGATTTCTATGGAAGCGGATGACGATGCGGAATTCATTCATCACGGCATGCCTCCTTTATCCTCGAACGTGTCACCGGCAGAAATCCAAATCGCTGAAATATCACTGAAGCACGAAGTCCGAGTCCTGCAATCCCCTGTTGAACGTTGCCCCGGTCAACTGAATCTCCCACGTTTTCTGACCGCCCATCGTTTCGCTGACAGAGAATGGAATCTGAATCCCGCTTGCTTGTGTGTAATTTGAGTATCGAATCTCGTGGACAATGTTCTGGGGCACCATGTCCTGCGTCATGACGATTTGGAATGTGTTCGGGTCAATGAAAAAATCTAGCGTGCGGTATTCCGCCATGCTGTCCGGGCGAGTTCTTCCCCGTAGGACTTGCTGCACCTGAATGTCGTGAACTGATCGGCCATCCACTTGGGCAAGCCCTTTATATGCAATGGCTATTCTCGGATTGTCTAAGATGGCCACCAGCGGCGCGTAAGGAAGGACGAGACTGCCTGGAAACATCGGGGGCCGGTAGGGAAACGCATCGCTGCTCGGAACAGGACCGGTGTGCGGGTATCGCCGTACAGACCCGTCCGGGGACTTTATACTGGTTTGGCCGTCGAGGATCGACCGGGAATAAACGCTGCCCGAAATATTTGAGTCGATACGAATATCGCTAAGGCCTAACCCTTCGACCGTCACACTTCCCTGAGCGCCACGGTCCCAGTGATAAGTTATGTTTCCTGTCGCGGTGTAATCGGCGACCGCCTTAATCGTAGGTAACCCTCCGGCGACGGCAAGGACCTGATTCAGCACTGCAATCGCTTGTGCGTCCTGGGGCGCGGGAGGCGTACTGGACTGGGTCTGTTGTGCCGGGCTCCCGCGCGGAGTTGGCTGCGGCAGCATTTGAGATTTAGCTAGAACGGGAACGCACAGAGTCAGCAAAAGGAATGAAAATCCGAATCGTGCAGAACGCATGTGGCCTCCCTCAGAACTCGATTTCGTGCGACAGCTAAGCCCTCGCTCGGACTTGAACCTGGGAAATCGAAGGCGCTTGGCCGCGCACGTGGGGAACGAACCTTGGTTAATGCCTGTCTCCTACACCCATGCAGAGTATCGTGTCAAGAGATATCTGATCCATTCTTATTTACGTCCTGTGGAAATTATTGAGTGGGAATTGTTCTGAATTCGGAACAAAAGGGCAAATCCTGTGCAACCTCGGCGTAAAGTCAGCCCCCGGCTCGCCCCCCCTGGCCCAGCCGCGCTCGACGCCCTCTCGCCGCCGAAGTGCACTCGAATAGGGCAGGCGAATGACAGGCGAAAAATAGCATGCGCAGGGGGGTGGCCGGTTTCAGAGGGCCCTAGTTACCTATCCCGCGGCTGGCTTGACGGGGAAGTATCCTTCGGGAAAA
>Ga0187846_10001221_pt1 | contig 14547 bp, 15 predicted proteins | sample TC_taG_FD_161473 | JGI IMG/M metagenome (GOLD analysis project Ga0187846, IMG submission 161473) | Biofilm microbial communities from the roof of an iron ore cave, State of Minas Gerais, Brazil - TC_06 Biofilm (v2) | ecosystem: Environmental > Terrestrial > Deep subsurface > Cave > Wall biofilm...
GTTTCTCCATGCCCATTCCTCCCCGCGGCGGTGACAGCGCATTATAACACGCGCGTCGCGCGCCTCACAAGCGCGCCCGTGCACACCCGGTTTGCTACGCTTTTCGAGACCGCAGGTCACTCAAGAATCCGCGGGCCTCGTCGTCCAGCACCGCCTCGTTCAGGAGATCGGGGCGGCGTTCCAGGGTGCGCCGCAGGGCTTCGCGCTTCCTCCACCGGCGAATCTCCTCGTGGTGGCCGCTGAGGAGCACCTCGGGAACCTCCCGGCCGCGAAACTCCGCAGGACGCGTGTACTGGGGATAGTCCAGAACCCCCGTCGAAAACGAGTCCGCGGCGACCGAGGCGTCGTCGCCGACCACGCCCGGAAGCGTCCGGGTCACCGCTTCAATGATCACCATCGCGGCGAGTTCGCCCCCCGAGAGCACGTAGTCGCCGATACTCACCTCTTCGGCCCCGAGCACGTCCCCCACCCGCTCGTCCACGCCTTCATACCGCCCGCACAGAATCACCAGGTGCGGGAGGCGTGCCAGCGCCTGGGCCCGGGCCTGGGAGAACAGGGCGCCTTGCGGGCTCGTCAGCAACACCGGCCCCGCGCCTTCCGGCCGGGTCGCGCGGATCGCGTCCACGGCCCTGACAAAGGGCTCGGGCTTCATCACCATCCCGGCCCCTCCACCGTACGGGGTATCGTCCACGGTGCGATGACGGTTCTCTGTGAAGGTTCTGAGATCCCAGACACCGAGCGTGAGGAGCCCCCGTTCCTGCGCCCGTCCCAGGACGCCCGCGCCGAGGGGCCCCGGAAACACCTCAGGGAAGATCGTGACGACATCGATGCGCATCACGTCCACTCCGGTGGACACGCGATGATCTCCCCCGCCGCGAGATCGATTCGCTCGATCACGCCGGCCACGGCCGGAAGTAACATGACCGGTCCGTCCTGCGGGCGGACGGCGTAGACGTCGTTGTGCCCCGTGCGCAGAACTTCCACCACCTCCCCCAGGAGGTGGCCGTCGGGAGTCCGGACCCGGAGCCCGACGATCTGAAAGATGTAAAACTGGCCAGGGGGCAGCGGATGCGCCTCTTCCGGGGGGATTCGGAGCGTGGCGCCTTGCAGCGCCCGGGCGTCCCGAGGTGTGTCGATCCCGGCGAACTTCATGACCACAAACCGGCCTGCCCGCTCCGCCCGCTCAACGCGGGCCGGCCGACCGGTCTGGCCCCGCACAAGCGTGACGTCTCGCAGCACGAGCAGGTGATCAGGGAAGTCGGTCACCGGCAAGACCCGCACGGCGCCGTGGACGCCGGAGGGACGTGTCACTTCCCCCACGGTGATCAGGTCCGCCACGTCTCGCGCCGGCCGGCCGCCACGCCCCGCCGGCTCACGAGCGCTCACGCGTGGCATCTCCCTACCGGGCGGGAAGGATCACGCCGCCTGACGCAGCGACCGACGGGGCGAGAGCCTCCCGGATCTCCAGGACGATGCCGTCTTTCACGATGATCTCCGTCCGGGAAATCTTGTCAAACAGGTTGTCCCCCACCGAGACCTCGACGGTGCCTTCGAGCGTGCCCTGCAGGAACTCGTCGTTGAGCTTGAGCTCCTGGGCTTCCCGGAGGCGGGCGCGCAGTTCGACCAGCGTCGCCTCCTGCCGGGCGCGCTCCAGTTCGAGCTGCTGGCGGAGTGCGCGCGTCTGGGGAGTGACCTGCCGCTCGAGGTCGACCCGTCGTGACTGCACATCGATCTGCTGCATGATGGCGTCTACGCGCTTGATGGCATCCTCCAGATCCGCGACATACAGGCGTTTGAACCCCTCGGTCACGATTGCCTTGATCACCACCGGTCGGTTGACCGTAATCGACGCCATACCTGTCCTCCTACGGACGCAGAATCTCGACGTTCACGCGCTTGCCGGTCCGGGTGGCCGCCGCCCGGGCGAGTGTGCGGATGGCCTTGATCACCCGACCGCCCCGGCCGATGACCTTGCCCACATCCTCCGCGGAGACCTGCACTTCGATGAGGGTGGTGTGCGGCTCGTCGACCACCCGAACCTGCACGTCCTCGGGATGGTCGACGAGAGACCGGGTGACCAGCTCGACGAGCGCTTTCACCGGGCGGCCTTTGTCCGGAGCGCCTCCCACTGCCTGAGCACGCCCGTCTTCTCCAGCACCACCCGGGCGGCGTCGGACGGCCGCGCGCCCTTCTGCAACCACGCCAGGACCTTGTCGGCATTGACCTGCATCGTCGACGGATCCGTGCGGGGATTATAGAAACCAACGGTCTCGATGTACTTTCCACTGCGCGGACTCCGGGAGTCCGCAATGACGAGACGGTAGAACGGCTGACCCCGGGCGCCCCGACGCATCAATCGGATCTTCACGCTCATGCCATCGCCTCCTCGTGCCTGTGGCCCCCGCCGGTGGCGGTACGGCTGTTACGGCTGAAACGGCAGCGGGAGCGTGCCCTTGCGCCGCCCCAGCCCCTCGATCTGCTTGAGCATCTTCCGCGCGTCCCCGAACTGACGCAAAAGCCGATTGACCTCCTGGACCGAGGTCCCGCTCCCGCGAGCGATCCGGCGGCGGCGGCTGCCATCGATGATCTCCGGACGGCGCCGTTCGAAGGGGGTCATCGAGTTGATCATGGCCTCGATCCGCGCGAGCACACGCTCGTCCATCCCAGCGCCCTGCGCGCGCGCGCCCAGTCCGGGCATCATCGCCAGGAGCTGATCCAGCGGCCCCATCGCCCGCACCTGGCGGAGCTGGCGCAGGAAATCGTCGAGCGTGAACTCCGCGCGCCGCAGCTTGTGTTCCAGTTCTCGCGCCTGCTCGGCCGTGACCTGCGCCTGCACCCGTTCGATGAGCGTGAGCACGTCCCCCATCCCCAGGATGCGCGACGCGATGCGATCGGGGTGGAAGGGCTCCAGCGCGTCGAGGCGCTCCCCGGTCCCGAGGAACAAAATCGGCCGCCCCAGCGTCGCGACGACGGACAGCGCGGCGCCGCCGCGGGCATCCCCGTCGAGCTTTGTCAGGATGAGCCCGTCGAGGGGCACGGCGCGGTGAAAGCCCTCCGCCATGCGCACCGCGTCCTGGCCGGCCATCGCGTCGAGGACGAGCACCGTGTAGTGGGGTGAAACGGCATCGCGGATACGGCTCAGCTCGGCGATCAGGTCCTCATCGATGTGCAGCCGGCCGGCGCTGTCGATGATCAAGGTATCGGCGGCCCCCTGCCGGCATCGCGCCAGGGCCGCGCGCGCGGCCTCCACCGGATCCGCGCCGGGGCCGGGCGACGCCACCGGAACGCTCGCCGACCGCCCCACGACCTCGAGCTGGCGGACCGCTGCGGGACGGCGCAGGTCGACCGCCGCCAGCATCGGGCTGCGCCCCTGCTTCTTGAGGTAGAGCGCCAGTTTCCCCGCGGTGGTCGTCTTTCCCGTCCCGTGCAGCCCCACGAGCAGAATCACCGTGGGAGGGGTTGCGGCCGGCACGAGCGCATGGTGGCCGCTGCCCAGTAGGCGGGTGAGCTCGGCGAACACGATCTGGACGACCTGCTGGCCCGGCGTGAGACTCTTCCAGATTTCCTGACCCACGGCGGCCTCGCGCACCCGCGTGACGAAGTCACGCGCGACCGAAAGGTTGACGTCGGCTTCGAGGAGCGCCCGCCGGATCTCCCGCAGCGCGCCATCGACGTCCTCGACGGACAGGATCCCGCGGCCCCGCAGGCGCGTGAGGATCGTGCTGAGGCGCGCCTGAAGCTGCTCAAACATCGGACGCCTCGTACACCCGGAACCCGCCGCCACGCGCGGCCTCAGTGACGCGCCCGTACAGCTCGGCTATCAACCGCCCGAGCGTCCGGGCCCCCTGGCCCGTCCGCGCCACCAGATACAACCGCCCCTGCGGCCTGAGGCACTCGCGGGCCTCGCGGAGCAGGCGCATCACGACCGCCCGCCCTGCCCGGATCGGGGGGTTCGTGAGGATCAGATCGAATTCCACCCCCGCGACGGGTGCCAGGCCGTCACCGCACCGCGCCTCCGCATTCACCACCGCGTTCAGGGCGATGTTCTCCACGGCCAGCGCCACGGCCCGCGGGTTGACGTCTACGAGCATGACGCGGGCACGCGGCGCGCGTGCGGCCATGACGATACCAATCGCGCCATACCCGCACCCGAGGTCGAGGATCTTGTCGGCGCCCGCCGGATCCACCGCATCCAGCAGCAGCCGCGTGCCGCGGTCCACGGCCGCACGGGAAAATACCCCCGCCGCCGTGCGAAAATGAAACTGCCGCTCCCCCAGGCGAAAGCGCACGAGCCGGGAGCGCGGGGACGTCACCGGAGCCGGCGAGAAGTAGTGGGACGGCGGCGTGATCATAGACAGGCGCGCAAGGCGCGCAGGGCCCGCCGGAGTGGCGCGAGGTCGGCCCCGTTCGTCCGGGACAAGCGGGCCGCCTCGTGTTCGACTGCCGCGAGGCGCGCGACGGCCGCTTCGCGGCCGCGGGCCACGCGCGTCCGGCCGGCGAGCACCCCGAGCCGGTCCTCGAGGTGGCGCATCTCCGCGACCGACCGGCGCAGACCGTCGAACACGGCCTGCCGGCTCACACCATACCGGACGGCGATTTCTCCCAGCGAGAGGTCGTCGTGATAGTACATGCGCACCAGCGCCTGCTGGCGCGTGGTGAGCAGCCCGGCGTACGCGTCGAAGAGGCGGATGATGGCGTTGCGCCCCTCGAGGGCGCGAGGGGACCCTGTACCGCTGCGATCGGGGGAGGACTTCTGTAAAGGCATAAGCCTTCACACATCATACCACACGCGCCGCGGGGAGAGAAGTCGAGGGAGGGCACCTCTGCAGGCCGGACCGGGAGGTCCCCGGGTGCGGGGTTTGCTATGGTGGTTCGGGAGCCAACAACCCCGCCACAAATGCGCGCGCGTCAAAGGGGTGGAGGTCGTCCAGTCCTTCGCCCATCCCGACCAGCTTCACCGGCAGGCGAAGCTCCTCCGCGATCGCCACGACGATGCCTCCGCGCGCCGTCCCGTCCAGCTTCGTCAGTACGATGCCCGTGACCGGCAGCGCTGTGGTGAACTGACGCGCCTGGGCAATCCCGTTCTGCCCGGTCGTCGCGTCGAGGGCCAGCAGAGTCTCTACGGGTGAGGCCGGAAGCTCGCGGCGGAGCACGCGGTCGATTTTTTTCATCTCGTCGAGCAGATTGGCCTTCGTGTGGAGGCGGCCCGCGGTGTCCACGATGAGGACGTCCACGTTTCGGGCGCGTGTGGCCTGGGCCGCGTCGAAGACCACGGCGGCGGGGTCGGCTCCGTCGCGATGGCGGACAACCTCCACGCCTGCGCGCTCGGCCCACACTTCCAATTGGTTGATCGCCGCGGCACGAAAAGTATCGGCCGCCGCCAGGAGGACCTTCCGTCCCTGGAGGCGCAGCCGGTGCGCCAGTTTCCCGATCGTCGTGGTCTTTCCCGAGCCATTAACCCCGAGAATCAGGATCACGGCGGGCGCCGGATGTAGGCGTAGAGGCACCGGATCTCCCAGCGCGGCGATCAGGACCTCGGCAAGCGCCTCGCGCAGCGCCTCGGGTGTGCGCACGCCCGCTCGAGACCGCTCCCGCACGCGGGCGACCACGCGGTCCGCCGCCCCGACACCGACGTCCGCCTGGATGAGGGTCTCGGCCAGCGCCTGGTAGAACTCGTCGCCGACGCCGAGACCCAACACCTCATCGAGCCGGGCCGTGACGGCCTGACGGGTCCGCGCCAGGCCGTCTCTAAACCGGGCGAGCAACCCCGGCCCCGAAGGAGCGCGGTCAGGAAATTGTGCCATGTGACGGCCCGGAGCCCTCAAAAATTCCGGTCGCGTCGTCACCCCCGAGGTGATTGGTCAGGGGCGTCCGCGAGGTCCAGTCGACGAGCACACCACATCCGATCCCCTCAGCGAATTTCGTGGGGTGGGCTACCCAACGGGCTGGCTCTCCAGGATCCGCTCGCGGTCCTGCAGGCGCATTGACACGATGTGCGACACTCCGGGCACCTCCATCGTCACGCCGAAGAGGACGTCGCACGCCTCCATCGTCGCCTTGTTGTGCGTGATGATGATGATCTGGCTGTCCGCGGCCAGCTCGTGGAGAATCCCCGTCACCTTGCGCGTGTTCGCTTCATCGAGCGCCGCCTCGACTTCGTCGAACACGCAGAACGGGCTGGGGTGCACGCGCAGCATGGCGAAGATGAGCGCGAGCGCCACCATCACGCGCTCACCGCCGGACAGGGCGCCCAGGCTGCGGACCGTCTTCCCCGGGGGCTGGACGATGATGTCGATCCCGGGTTCATCACTCCCGTCCACGTTGACCAGATTTAGCCCGGCCCGCCCCCCACCGAACAGGCGGACGAACAGCGCCGCAAACTCGTCGTTCACGGCCCGGAAGGTCGCGTCGAACCGCTCGCGGATCACGGTCTCGAGGGTGGTAATCAGCGCGCGCAACGCGCTCTCCGCGCCATGCGTATCCTCCCACTGGGAGCGGAGCGTGGCCGCGCGCGCCGCCGCGAGGCGGTGCTCGTCGATCGCGAGCAGGTTGACCGGTCCGAGCGCTGCGATCAGCGCACGCAGCGCTTCGATCCGGCCGAGGGTTTCATCGCGGTGCACCGCGTCTGGAACATCCGCGGCCGAGCGGTCATACGGCTGCCCGAACTCCTCCTCGATCCGCCGTCGGGCGCTGGCGACCTCCGCATCCACCTGCGCCAGCCGCAATTCGGCGCGGTGGGCATCGTCGGCGAGGGCCCCGGCGTGGCCGGCCGCCTCGCCGGCCTGGGTCTCGACATCGGCCCGGCGGGCCGCCACGCCTGCCCGCTCGGTCTCCAACGCCGCGAGCGTCTTCTCCAGATCGGCCGACTCCACGCCGAGCTGCAGACACCGCGTGCGGGCGGCCTCCGCCTCTGCCGTCAGACGCGCAGTCTCGAGATCGAAGTGCCGGCCCTCATCTGCGAGGTCACCGCACCGGGCGGTGATCTGGGACAGACGCTGCTCAAGCTCACCCATCCGCACGCGGAGGACCTGATGTTTCCCGCTCACCTCGACGAGCGCCACTCTGTTGCGCATCATCCGGTCCCGGGCGTCACGCAGATCCTCGGCCTCGCGGCGCAGCAGGGCGGCGACCATGGCCGTCTCGTCCTCGATCTGGGCAATCTCCGCGTCCCATGCGCCCGCCTGGGCCTCGAGCTTGTGCCGGAGGGCACCCAGCGCCGCGATGTCATGGTCGAGACTCGACCGCTCCGCGGTCAGCGCCGCCGTCTCCTCTGTCATGCGGGCTATCTCGGCGTCCAGCAGCGTCAACTCACGCGCGGCCTCACCCCGCGCGTCGGCCTCACGGACGACCCCCGCCTCGGCGACGCGCGCCGCGGCCTCAAGGTCGCCCAGGCGCGCCGCAGCCGCTTCGCAGCGATGCGCGATCTGCCTCGCCGCGTCCTCGAGCCCGCTCAAGCGCCCGCGCATTTCGGCGATCTCGTCCGCACGTCCGATGACGCTCCCGTGATCGCCGGCCCGCCGGGGCGTGGTCAGGACCCCCTCCGGCGAGAGTGCCTCTCCCGCCAGCGTAACGATCCGGCCCGCGTAGCCGCTCGCGCGGATTCGAAGGGCAGACTCCAGCTCTCGCACGATCAGCACGTCCACGAGGAGCGCCGCGATCACGTCGGGGCGTGCCCCCGTGATGTGGACAAGATCCAGGGCGCGGCCGCAGAGTCCCGGATCTCCGGCCACGGACGGCGGGAGAAGGCTCGACTCCCGCCGGCGGAGGAGGGACACCGGCAGAAACGCCACCTCCCCCGTGTCCTGGTCCCCGCGGTGACGGCGGACGGCGGCCACATCATCAACGGCGTCCACAAGCAACGCGAATCGACAAGACCCCAACGCGGCGTCGATGGCGGCCCGCGCCTCGGGGGGAGCGCTCACTGCCTCGGCAACGGCCCCTCTGAGCCCGGGGACGGGCAGCGCCCCGGCGCGGTGCGCCAGCAGGATCTCGCGCGCGCCGGCGTCATAGCCGCGGTACTCGGCGTGCGCGACCTCGAGGTATCCCAACCGAGACCGCGCCGCTTCACGCTCGATCTCGACCCGCCGGAGCTCACTCGCGGCCGTCTCGTGCTCTTCCACCTGCTGGGCGTATTCGGCGCGCAGGGCGGCATGGGCTCGCCGCTGCTCCTCCAGGCGGGTGGTCGCCTCCCCGAGCCCGGCGGAGCGGGCACCTCGGCGCTCGTCCAGCGCGCGCCGCTTTTCGGCCAGGTACGCCATCCGTTCCGCGAGCACGGCGGTGCGGTCACGGTAGGCCGCCGTCCGCGCGTCCGCGGCCGACATCTCGATCAAGGCCCCGGCGCGATCCTCCGCGAGCCGGCGCAGGTTCGTCCGCGCGGCGTTGATGCGGTCCTCACCGTCGGCCATCGCTCCCTCGAGGTGGCGATGCCTCGCCTCTACCTCCGTGATGTCGGTTTCGACCTTCTGACGTTCGGCGGCGAGCCCCGAATCTGTCTCCTTGAGGGCCGCCCACTCGGTGAGGAGGGCCTGCTCCTCGGTGCGATGCCGGTCGATCTCACGCGCAATCCGGTCGCGCTGGGCCTCAACGCCCCGCCGGCGCTCTGCGAGCAACTGCACCGACGCCTCTTCGCTCGTGCGCCGCCCGGTGAGCAGCACGAGCGCCCGCTGCGCCTCCTCCCATTCGCGTCCGGCCTCCGCCGCACGCCGGTCCAGCGCCTCGCGCTCTTCCGCGCGGGCCCTGAGGGCCTCCTCAACTTCGCGCCGGCGCGCGGTGATCTGTTCGAGTTGGTCGCGGATCTTGTGCTGGGACCGGGTGAGACGGCGCACCTCGTCCACCTGCAGCGCGAGCTCACGGCTGCGGAGCTCGTGCGTGTACGCTTGATACTGCTGAGCGGTCTCCGCCTGCGCGGCGAGTTGGGCCACGTGCGTCTCCTGCTCGGCCAAGATGTCGGTCACGCGCAACAGGAGTTGGCCCGCCGCCAGTAGCCTTCGTTCGGCATCGTGCCGGCGGCGCTTGTACTTGGCCACCCCCGCGGCCTCTTCCAGAATCATCCGCCGTTCCTCGGGGGTGGCTTCCAGCGTATGATCGACTTCGCCTTGCGTGATGAGCGCGTAAGAGTGTCCGCCGAGTCCGGTGCCGAGGAACATCGTCTGGATGTCCCGCAGCCGGCACGGGAGGCCGTTGACCATATACTGGCTGTCTCCGTCTCGCACGGCCCGACGCGTCACGGTGACCTCGGCGAACGCGAGTGCCGTCGGCGGATCTCCGCCGTCGGCACCCGGAGGAGGCACGAGACTCCCGCCGGTGTTGTCCAGGGTGAGGGTCACTTCGGCCATCGCCAGCGACCGCCGTGCGTCGCTGCCGGCGAAGATCACGTCCTCGGTGCGGACACCGCGGAGGGCGCGCAGGTTCACCTCGCCGAGGGCCCACCGGATCGCGTCGAGGACGTTGCTTTTGCCGCTCCCGTTGGGGCCCACGATCGCCGTGATCCGCGGTGAAAACAGTAGCGCCGTCTTGTCCGCGAACGTCTTGAACCCGGCGAGATCCAGCCGTCTGAGGTGCACGTGATCCCTCTCGCTGCTAGCCGTTCCGGGACGCGAGCGCCCCGCGCTGTGCGATGGCTTCTTCGTACGCCGCGATCAACCGGTCGGTAACCTGCTCCTGGGCGTACATCCCGGCGACGACGCGCGCCCGGGCGGCCATCGCATGCCGCCGCTCCGCATTGCCCAGCAGATCCCGGACCGCTTCCGCGAAGGTACCTGGGTCGGGGGGCACCAGCCGGCCGTTTTCTCCATCCCGGACGAGGTCGATCGTCGCTCCACCCTCGACGGCGACAACGGCGCGCCCGGCCGCCATGGCCTCAAGCAGGGCCAGCCCCAACGTCTCCGTCCGTGACGGAAACACGAACAGATCGGAGGCCGCGAGCGCCTCGACCACGCGGTCATGATCCTGCGCACCGGCAAACACCACGCGGGACGCGACTCCCAGCCGCTCGGCATACGCGCCGAGCGACGCGCGCTCCGGCCCGTCGCCGACGATCAGGAGCCAGACACTCGATGGCAGCGCCGCCAGCGCGTCCAGCAGGAGGGGAATCCCCTTCTCCTTCCCGAGACGGCCAACGAAAATGAGGAGTGCTGACTCCTCCGGGATCCCGGAGCGCTTCCGCACCTGCCCCGACGACACCCCATCGAAGTCGGAGGGCTCGACCCCCGCGCTCGGGACGACATCCACAGGGACCCGGACGCCGTACCGCCGCAGGAGGGCGGCGAGGAACGGAACCGACGCGAACACACGGTCGCAGCGGTTGCAGTAGGCCGTGGTGAATGCCACGATGAGCGGCCGGGTGACCTCTCCAAGGACAGGAGCGTAGTGGGCGTACTCCGTGTACAGGGTGTGATATGTGAAGACCACCGGCCGGTGGAGCGCGCGGGCCGCCCACAGCCCGACCCCTCCGAGCAGGAATGGAGAATGCGTGTGCACCAGGTCCAGCCGGAGCTCTCGAATCGCGTGCAGGTGCGCCGTCGAAAACGGCACGGCGAGCGGGAAATCCGGATGGCCAGGCGGCGAAATCGACGGGAACCGGTAGACACCAGGATCGGCGTCCGTGTACCCGGGATACCGGGGAGCGATGATGGACACCCGATGCCCACGGTCGCGCAGGGACCGCGCCGTGACTTCGACGGCTCGCACCACGCCGCTCCGGCGCGGCAGATAGGAATCCGTGAACAGCCCGATGTGCACCGGGCGCTCCTTCTCGTCCTACCCGTCAATGCGCTCTGGTCCTTCGGCGCGCTCTCTCGCCTGCCGGTCGAGAAAGGCAAGGAGGGCAGAGAGCCGGAACCGGCGCTGCCCACCGCTGGTCCGGAGACATGCCAGCCTGCCCTGGTCGGTGTACCGCCGGACCGTCGCTTTGCTGAGGTTGAGGACGGCGGCGGCTTCGTGCAGCGTCAACTCGGGATCGAGCAGGCGGCGAATGATCTCCTCTCGCGTCTCCGTCATCGGGCGCCGTCCGCCCCGGCGGCGTTGTGGGGGACCCCGGTCGATCACGGTGGCCCTCTGCCCAGTCGGCCCCCCAGGGAGACTCAGGGTCGGTGCCCCCTCCCGACGCGCCGGCGTGCCAACGTGGGCATCCGGGTGACGCAAGTCGGTCCGGGACGCCGGAGACGGGCTTGCTCGAGAGGCAGGAAGGAGGACCGAATTTACCGGAGGACCGCCCCGTCCCGGAGACGCCCCAAACTGCTCCCCCAGGAAGGACACGTGCATCTGCCGCTCGAGGTATCGGTACCAGTCGCGCAGTGTCTGCCCCATAGAATGCTCCGATGTGTGCTGCGTAAGTTTTTGGGCGATTGCTTCGGTTGTGCGGCATACTTTCGAGGGATGGCGCGAAAATCCTGCCCGAGACTACGCCGCAGGCCCAGGCCGAGGGCCCGGAAGGGATGCGGGACTTGGTTGCCCCGACGGCGCGCGGCTGGGGAGGTCAGGCGTAATCAGTTCGTGCACCAGCCGGGCGCAATCGAGGAGGGCTCCCTGGTCGATGTGGGTGACAAATCCCCTCTCCTGTAGCGCCTGGTTGAGGGTCTCTGTCGCGATGTTTCCGGTTGCCCCCGGAGCCGCCGGGCACCCGCCCATCCCGCCTACGGAGGCATCGAAGGTCGTCACACCGGCCTCCATCCCGGCGAGCACGTTCGCGAGGCCCAGGCCTCGGGTATCGTGCAGGTGCAGACCAAGAGGAAGATTTGGATAGGCGTCCCGCAAACGGGACGCGGCCAGGTACACCTGCTCTGGCGTGGCGACGCCGATCGTATCTCCGAGCGCGATTCCCCCGACACCTAGCGCGACGGCGCGGTCGACGATCTTCCGAATCGCCTCGAACGGCACCGGGCCGGTGTAGGGGCAGCCAAAGGCGACGGCGATCCCGACTTCGACAGAGGCCTCCGGGACGGCGCGCTGCGCCTGGACGATCGGGGCGAGGTGAGCAAGCGACTCCTCGACGGGCATCCGGACATTTTCCACATTGAACGCATCCGTGGCTGCGACGACAAACGTCACGTGCCGGATGCCGACCGCGTGCGCCCGCACCTGCCCCCGGAGGTTGGGGATCAGCGCTGAGACGCGAAGGTCGGGTAGGGCCACTGCGGCACGCGCGACCGTTTCGGCGTCCGCAAACTGGGGGACAGCCGCGGGAGACACAAACGACGTGACCTCCATCGCCCGCAGGCCCGTAGCGTGGAGCGCCCTGAGGAGCCGCAGCTTGGCCTCGACGGGGACGACTTGTCCAGCCAGCTGCAGGCCGTCTCGGAGACCGACCTCCACGATCCACACCTGAGCCGGAAGGGGCATCACGTGGCCATGGACGACGGCCTGGGAGGATGGGACCGTCCGTCCCGAGCGCCGATCACGGCGGCGGCTCGCAGTCCGGCGATGTCGCCGTCGGAGTAGCCGACCTCTCGAAGGATTTCGTCGGTGTGCTCCCCCACCAGGGGGGGAGCGCGGCGGATCCGACCCGGCGTCTCGGACAACTTGATCGGAAGGCCGATCAGCTTCACAGTCCCGTGTACCGGGTGTGGCATCGTGACGAGCATCTCCTCATGCAGGATCTGCGGATCAGCGAAAACCTCCGCCAGATTGGCGATCGGCCCGGAGGGCACCCCGTGCTGATTGAGGAACGCCACCCACTCCGCGCTCGTCCGCGTCCGAAAGAGCGGGGCCAGAAGGGCGTTCAGTTCCGCGCGGTGGGCGACGCGGTCGTTGTTCGTGGCAAAGCGGGCGTCGTGCAACAGATCGGGGCGGCCGAGCGCCTCGCACAACCGCCGCCATATGGGCTCGTTGCCGGCCGCCAGGATGAAGGGGGTGTCTTTGGCCTGGTACACGCCGAACGGAGACGCCAGGGGATGGTTGTTGCCCGCCACGCCGGGCGGGACGCCCGTCTCGAAATACATGCCCGCGCTCCAGGTCAGCAGGGCCACCATCGAGTCAACAATCGCCACGTACACGTCCTGGCCGCGCCCCGTGCGCTCCCGGGCCAGGAGGGCAAGCAGCACGCCGCGACAGGCCGTCATGCCGCAGACAAGATCGGCCAGCGCGATCCCGGCTCGGGTCGGGCCCGTAGGCTCCTGCCCCGTGATGCTCATAAACCCCGACATCCCCTGGGCCACCTGATCGAACCCGGGACGCTGGCTATAGGGCCCCGTCTGCCCAAACCCGGAGATGCCGCAGTAGATGAGCCGCGCGTTCCCTTCCCTGAGGACGCGCGCGCCGAGTCCCAATCGCTCCATCACGCCTGGCCGGAAGTTTTCGATCACCACATCCGCCCGCCGGACCAGACGGCGGATGATTTCGCGGCCGGCGTCGGTCTTCATGTCCACGGTGAGGCTCCGCTTATTCCGGTTCGCCGCCGCAAAGAAATAACTGTTGCCCAATAGATCCGGGCGCAACGTCTGATTCCGGGAGGGATCGCCGTCCAGGGGTTCGACCTTGATGACGTCGGCGCCGAAGTCGCCGAGTTCCATGGTGCAGAATGGCCCGGCAAGAAACCGGGTGAGATCAACGATGCGGACGTCCTCAAGAGGCAGCATCGCTCACCGTCCGCGGAAGTGGGGAGTCCGCCTGTCGAGAAACGCCCGCACCCCTTCCCGGTAGTCGTCGCTTTCGTAGGCCCGCTCCACGAGCGCCGCGAGCTCCGCGTCCGTCATCCGGCTCTCTCCCACGATGTGCTGTAACAGCAACTTTGCCCCGCGCTGCGACAGCGGCGCCTGCTCGGCCAGCACCCGCGCGTAGGCATACGTCTCCGCTTCCAGCGACCGAGGTTCGCACACCGTGTTCACCAGGCCCATCGCGCGGGCGGCCTCCGCGTCCACGAGCCGGCCGCTGTACAGGAGGTCGCGAGCGTGGCTGGGCCCGACGACGCCGGCCAAGCGCCGGGTGGCCCCCACACTGTAGACGATGCCGAGACGCGCGGCGGTGATCCCGAACCGGGACGTCCGGCTCGCCCAGCGAAGGTCGCAGGCGAGCGCGAGTTCCAACCCCCCGCCGACGCAGAACCCATGAATCATCGCGATCGTCGGCCGGGGGAAGTTCGCCAGCGTGCGCTCGGCGGCGTCCACCAGTGCGCTGTACGCGCGCGCGGTGTCGGTGTCGGCGCGCACGCGGCCGAACTCAGAGATATCCGCCCCCGACGCGAACGCCGCGTCGCCCTCGCCGCGAATGACGAGCACACGGAGGCCGTCATCGCCGTCCAGCTCGCCCAGGAGGCCCGGGAGGGCGCGCCACATCTCCGCCGTGATGGCATTGTGCTTCTCCGGATGGTTCAACACCAGGATGGCGATCGGGCCATCGCGCGTTACACGCAGTGCCTCGGTCACGGGAACCTCCGCACAAGCATAGCCAAAGGTTTCTCTCGCCCGCGAGGGCGTTCCTGTCACGCGCCGATTGTGAGGGACACGCGCGGATGCTACAATGGAGCCACTCCGGGGAGTAGCGCAGCTTGGTTTAGCGCGCAGCGTTCGGGACGCTGAGGTCGAGGGTTCAAATCCCTCCTCCCCGACCACT
>Ga0187846_10001222_pt1 | contig 14547 bp, 9 predicted proteins | sample TC_taG_FD_161473 | JGI IMG/M metagenome (GOLD analysis project Ga0187846, IMG submission 161473) | Biofilm microbial communities from the roof of an iron ore cave, State of Minas Gerais, Brazil - TC_06 Biofilm (v2) | ecosystem: Environmental > Terrestrial > Deep subsurface > Cave > Wall biofilm ...
CCGGACAAGCGTCAGATTGTATGCGCCGGTCGTTTGTCCGGCGGTGACGGTCTGGCTTGATGTGGATGAGTTAAGGCTGAAGTCCTGGGTCACCGTCAGTTGCATGGAAAACGTGTGAGCGGGTGCGCCTTGTGTGTCCTGCGTCTGAATGTTGATGGCGTAACTGCCCGGAGAAGCGCTGTTGGGAACATTGATGGTCGCGTTCACCGGCACAGCCGCTCCTACCGCGATAGTAATCGGGTTCGGAGGAGTGAGCGTGCACTGGGCGGCAGGCAGGGCTGACGCATCGCAGGTTGCATTGACTTGTCCGCTGTAAAACGTGGAAGAGGTGAAGGTCATGTTCGCCATGACCTGGGCACCCGGCGATGCGGAAAGAGTGGATGGGCCTGAGATAAGGTAGTCCCCCACGGCAAACGGAACTCCGAGAGTATGCGTCGTCGATCCAGAAGTGCCAACGACCGAAATCTGGTAAGTCCCGGCCTGAAAGCTGGTGCCGTTGATGACGAGTGTCGCGGTTGCGGGGAAGGAACTCACCGATGCCGGGCTGATGCCGCAACTGCCGTTCCCGAACGTGGGAGGGCACGACAGAGCGACCGTTCCGTTGAAGCCGTCCTGCGAAGAGATGGTGATTGGGCCGCTGGTTCCGGTGCTGCCCGCCTTCACGTTAGGGAATGCGCTTGGCTCAGCGAGAATGAAATCCGGATTCGTGGTGACGGTCATGGCAAACGAGGTTGTTACCGGCGCCGGAGCGCCGCTGGTGCTGGCCTGCAGGGTCACGGTGTAGTTTCCGGTGGAGGTGCCGAAGGGAACTGAGACCGTGGCAGTCATGTTGACGGGATAAGGCGGGTTCACCGTCGTTCCCGGTGTGAAGTTACAGGAAGCGCCGGAAATGCTCGGGCTGATGCTGCACGAAAGCGCCACGGTCTGGCTGAACGAGCCCTGCGTCGTGACCTGAAAACTGACGGCCGGGGACGTCGTTCCCCGCGGCACAGTCACCGACGGCGGTGAAGGCGTGGTCAAGCCGAAGTCGACCACATGCAGAGTGAGAGCGGCGTTGTGGGTAATGTGATTCGTGTCCGACCCTGTGCCCTGGAGAAAAAAGCTGTAGTCTCCCGCGGTGCTGCCGGTTGTCAGCGTGAACGCGGTACCGCTGGGCGTGGGCGTCAGAACTGCGGGATTCGGCGTGCATGGGATCGGCGGGCTGGTCGAGCCTGCGACGCAACTCATCGTGACGGAGCTGTTGTAGCCGCCGTACGCGGTTACGGTGCCGCTGAAGCTGGGAGTCTGGCCGGCGAACACGGTTTGCATCGACACAGGAACGTTGATTTGAAAGTCGGGCAGGACGATCAGATTGAACTGCCACACTCCGCGGCCGTAGGTCGAAGCGCGAAGCAGCTTCTGCCCACCCGAGTTGAACAGCGCCAGGCCAGTGACAGCCACATTGGGCAAGAATCCAGCCTGTCCGCTGCTTGAACTCGGGCCGACTTCAGTCCATGCCGGGGAAGCAGTGCCGCTTTGAAATACTCCGACGTCGGTGCCGACGTAGACCATCTGCGCATTGGCGTCGGCCACGATTGCGTTCGCCGGGGCATCGGGGAGAGTGCCGGTGAAGTCGGTCCAACTTGCGCCTGCATTGGTGGTCTTCCACACGTGCCCGGCTCCGCCGGTGAAACCCATGATGGTCACGTAAGCGGTGTTGCCGGTTGAATCAGAACTGTCGATCGCCACACTGGAAATCGGAAATTGATTGGGATTGATGTTTCCTGCGGGGCCGTTGTTGGTGACATTGACGAACGTGCTCGCGCCGCCAGTCGCGTTCATCGTGACCCAGACATGTCCGCCGGGACTCGAGAACAGTTGTCCATCGATCGGACCGAAACCATCGGTAGTCGCGTAGATCGCCAGGGAGCCGTTGGCATCGGTCGGCCCGCCGGCGGCGAGCGCGCGCACCATGTTTACTTCAGAACCGGAGCATATTCCCGTTCCCAGCGTGTCGAAATTGGGACTTAGAACGGAGAACGTGCCGCCCAGGCGTGGTCCGCGCCACACGCGGCATGTGCCCACGAGCATCGCCGTCGTCGATTGCGGATCGAGAACATACGGGAAATAGAAAGCCCCGTCATCGCCGCCCAGATTGCCGCTGCTGATCGCCACATTGAACAGCGAATTGTTGCAGCTCACTCCAGACGAGCATTCCTGAATGTTCAGGCCTCCCGGGGGAATGTCCGGCTGCGAAGCGAACCAGTTGCCCGAGTTGGGGTCGATGGCGTTGTAACCGCCGTCGCCGCCCAGAACATTGCCCCATGCCAAACTGGTAGTCGCGGTCGCGGTGGCCGGAGAACCGTTGTCCTGCGTTCCGCCCAGCAGCGTATTGGGGTCGGTCGCGTGCTGGGAGAAACTGACGAACTGAGTCATGGAGCCCAGGTTCTGGTTGAGATCGTCGAACTGATTCGCTCCTGAACACGAGCCGGTGTTGAGACCCGTGAAACCGTTCAACCCGCGATAGATACCGCCGTCGTTGGCGAAGTACATCAGGGCGGCGCCGGTGTCGGAGCCCGAAGTGGGGATCGCATACGCCAGGGCGTGCTGATCGGGATGCACGTGCGCAAGCGCTGAAAGCGGGTTGCACCCGTAGACGTGCGTCAGGTTCATGAACGGTGGAGTCGCGCACGACGGGTTGGTGACGTTGATCGAGCACTTGTAGATGTTGATTGCCCCGGCGTAAAGGTGGGTGGCTGACGATCCGTTGGGCACGGCCAGCAGTTCCAGGTTGTAGAATCCCTGGTCTACGCCGCAACCGAACGAGTCACCGCAAGCGGAGATGCCGCTGTCGCTGACCTGCGTCCAGGAAGTCCCGCCGTTTGTGCTTTCCCAGATGCCTTGATCGACGGGCAGTCCGGTTGAGCTCAACGACACAAACCAGGCATACATCTCGTTCCGCCCCGGCACGGCGGTGATTTCGCCGCGGTATATCGGGCAGGTTCGACTGTTGGAAGTGGATTGCGGCGGGCACGCGCTCGTGCTCAGGACTGATCCGCCGGGCTGAGTCGCAAGCCGTGTCCACGTGTTCCCATCCGGCGAGGAATAGAAGCCGTGATAGCGCACGGCGGCGAAGAACAATCCCGCGCTGGCGTTGTAGACCACTGAAGTCGAAGACGTCGGATCGGTGGCCCCGCCAGCATCGACCAGGGCGTTATAGGTCCACGTCTGGCCGGCAGTCGTCGAGGTATAGAGGCCCCGCATGGTGGCATTGGTCAACGCGCCATCGATCACTCCTTCCGATGCCGCGGCCATCGCTGCCACTACGGTGTTGGCTTGCCCGGTGGCGGTGCTGAACGCCATGCGCGTTCCACCCAACCCGCTGAACGAGAGCGCGCCGTTGTTCGCGGTGGAGATCAGCGTCCACGTATTGCCGCCGTCCGTGGAGAGAAGAATGCCGAGCCCATAGTACGAGTCTGCAGAGCTGTCGGCTTCGCCTGTCCCGACCAGAATGACGCTCTTGTTGGGATCAGTGTTTCCTGGCTGGATCGCGATCGATCCTGTGGACAACGTGGCCTGGTTGTCGGTGACCGCAGTCCACGTAACATTGTTGGCGACGCTGCTGGCGGCATTGGTCGATTTCCAGACGCCGCCTTGTGCGCCGCCGATGAAAACAGTGTTGCCGCTCGGGTCGGCGGGATCGATCGCGACTGCCGTAGCACGTCCCGAGACCTGACGGTAGTCCTGGAATCCCGAACCCGAGGCGTCCGAAGCCAGAGGCACGGGGCCAAGAGGCGTCCAGGTGTTGGGGGCAGCAGGCTGGAACTCGAAGGACGACGCTCCCCTCATCTGGCGCGCCGCGCGAGCCTGCATCTTCGCCCGATAGGCGCGGTGGCGCAGTTCAGCTGCGGCCTTCCCCGGTACTACGCGCCCTCGCAGAAACCACGCCGCGCGCTCCTTCACGTGATCGGCATCCTCGTCGGCAAGCGTTGCGGGAGAAGTGATCTTTGCCCCCTGGCCGTTCGCAGCGCCCGCGATAAGCGCGCAGCTCAACATCACGGCAAAGGTACGCGAGAAAGGGACCACGCGGCGGTCTGACATCGCAAATGCTCTCCGTCAGTATGTTTGACAGGAGAAAGCAGGGTCAATGAAAAGCCGCGTCCAGTCGAACGAGAAAGACCACTTTGGGAAAAGCAGGAGTCGCCGCTCGGCGCGCGCTGGAGTACTGAGCGAGTACAATCTGCTTTCCGTCAGACCAATCAAGATGGTTGAGGAGCGATCGTGAAGGTTTTGTCCGGCTGCTTGCTGGCCGCCCTGCTTCTTCTGAATTCGATTCCTCCGATCGCCGGCGACAAGTCGGAAGCCAGGGAGATCACGGTCGCTGCCGCTGCTGACTTGAGCGCAGCCCTGCAAGCGATTGCCTCGGACTATGAGCATCGAACGGGAGCCAAGGTCAAGCTTTCCTTTGGCGCTTCGGGGTCGCTGACGCAGCAGATTCAGAATGGTGCTCCCTTCGATGTGTTCTTCTCTGCCGATATGGATTACCCGCGTCAGTTGATCGCGGCCGGCCAGGCCGATGAATCGAGCCTTTACCGTTATGCCGTTGGCAAGCTGGTGCTTTGGGTTCCGGCCGATTCACCGCTCGATCTGGAGCACAAGGGAATGAATGTTCTGCTCGAGTCCTCGGTGAAGAAGGTAGCGATTGCCAATCCCCAGCACGCTCCTTATGGGCGAGCTGCGGTGGCCGCTCTGAAGCACGCAGGCCTCTACGATCAGGTAGCCGGCCGGCTGGTTTTGGGCGAGAATGTCGCGCAGGCGGCGCAGTTCGTAGAATCGGGGAACGCACAGGCAGGCCTCGTGGCGCTGGCGCACGCGCTTGCTCCGGGAATGGAAGGCAAGGGGAGGTACTGGAAGGTTCCCGGGGACGCGTATCATTTGCTGGAGCAAGGCGTGGTCGTTCTCTCAAGCTCGCAGCACAAAAAGCAGGCCGCGGCTTTCCTCGATTTCATCAAGTCGAAGGACGCGGGCGCCGTGTTCGAGCACTACGGATTCGACGTCCCGGAACATCACGACCAGAAGTAGACCGTTGCGATTGAGAACTTCCCGAGGAAAAAAATGTCCATCGACTGGCAGGCGTTCTGGCTGACGTTGGAGTTGGCAATCACTGTGGCCGCGATCCTGTTTCTGCTCGGCCTTCCCATCGCACACTGGATTGCCTACTCCCGCTGGCGCTGGAAGTTTCTCGTAGAGACCCTGGTAGCCCTGCCGATTGTGCTCCCGCCAACAGTGCTTGGCTTCTACGTGCTGGTCGCGCTGGGATCGCACAGTCCCCTGGGGCGGTGGTGGCAGGCGCACACGGGACACACCCTGGCTTTCACTTTCACTGGACTGGTGATCGGATCGATTCTCTATAGCCTGCCCTTTGCCGTGCAGCCGTTCGCGGCGTCGTTCTCCGCTGTCGATAGCAAGCTCATCGCCGCTTCCGCGACTTTGGGCGCCTCGCCGTTGCGCACTTTCTTTCGAGTCGTGGCTCCGCTGTCTGTGCCGGGCCTGGTGACGGGTACCGCTCTGACTTTCGCGCACACCATGGGAGAATTCGGCGTAGTGCTGATGGTGGGAGGCAACATTCCCGGCGTGACACGCACCGTCTCGATCGACATCTACGACCAGGTGCAGGCTGCCAATTACGCGTCGGCGAATCAGACGGCGCTGCTCCTGCTGGGGTTCTGTTTTGCCGTGCTGGCGCTGGTCTACGGGTTCCATCGAAGGCCATGGACGATCGGTCCGGCAAAGGGAAAATAGGCGAAGCGCGAGATCCATGTCTGCGGACGAACACAATGACAAGTCCCACCTGAGTACGAACATCCACAAGAGTTTTCCGTCCGCGAATGGCGCGTTCTCTCTGGCTGTGGAATTCGACACGCCGTCGGGATTCACGATCCTGTTTGGCGCCTCCGGCGCCGGGAAGACCACGGTTCTCGATTCGATCGCGGGGCTGATCACTCCCGAGGCAGGGCGGATCGCTGTCGGCACCCGCGTCCTGTTCGATGCGGCCGCGAAGATCGATCTCCCCGCTGCGAAGCGCGGTGTGGGCTACGTCTTTCAGGATCTCGCTCTGTTTCCGCACCTCAGCGTTGCCCAGAATGTGCAATATGGCCTGGCACACCTTCCGGCATCCGCGCGGCAGGAGCGCACGGCGGCAATCCTTCAAGCGTTCCACATCGAGCCATTGCGTCGGCGGCGGCCGGAAGAGATTTCGGGTGGGGAACGCCAGCGCGTTGCGCTGGCGCGATCGCTCGTCACCGATCCGGCAGCGCTTCTGCTGGACGAGCCACTGGCCGCGCTCGATGCCGCGACGAAGTCCAGAATCGTGGACGACTTGCGCAGCTGGAATGAACAGCACCGCATCCCGATTCTCTACGTCACGCACAGCCGCGAAGAAGTCTTCGCGCTGGGCGAGCGTGTTCTCGTGCTCGATCACGGCCGCATCATCGCGCAGGGCACTCCGCACCAGGTCCTCATGGCCCCGCGACAGGAGACGGTCGCCCAGCTTGCGGGCTTTGAGAACATTCTTGACGCCACCGTCGAATCGATCCGCGAAGATCGCGGCACGATGACCTGCCGCGTGGAGCAGGTGACGGCCGCCCCATCGAGCGGGCGAAGCCCACAGGAACCCGCCGTTCGGTTGGAAACGCCGTTGGTTCGCGCCCAGGTCGGATCGTCACTGCGCGTCGGAATTCGCGCCGGAGATATTCTGCTGGCCATCCAGCCCCCGGTCGGCCTCAGCGCTCGAAACGTGATTCCGGGAAAGATCGTCGGCCTGGAGAAGCGTGACGTAATCATTTCGGCGCGTGTGAGCTGCGGCGTGGAGATGGAAGTTCATCTCACCCTGGCCGCCCGTGATGCGCTGCAGTTAGCGCCCGGCCGGGACGTGTGGCTGGTGATCAAAACGCACTCCTGTCATCTCATGCAGAAGTGAGGGTCCGGTCGCCTTCGGCGTCATCAGCTCCGCGTTCTGGACTTCTCCGGGTTCCATCTCGATCACCGCGATCCACTGGCGCTTGTGTTCCTCGATGAACACGATGTGACCGCCCAGGATGCGGGCAGCGGCCGCCGGCGGCAGGTCGCGATGAAAGTCGAAGAAACGGGCCTTCAGATCGGTCCACTTGCGCCAGCGATCCCACGGCGCGGGTCCGGGATCGTACTTCGTCGCGAACACCAGCGCGACTTCAAAGTTTGAGCGGAAATCCGCCGCCGAAAGAACCTCATCCAGGGAGAAGTTCTCGATGCGCACCACGCGCATTGGCCTTGTGATGTAACCGAGCCATGGCCGGGTAATCTCGTCCGAGGCTGGCCATGCGGTGAGCACGCGCGCCATGGGATAACGCGCCTCCAGGAAACGCTCGCCGTCTTCGTGCAACCCGACGTAGTCGCGGTACGCCAGATTGTCTTCAGGAGAGAAACCGTACGGAGGGTTCCAGAACCACGCGGCCACGAAAGCGACGGCGACCAGAGCGATGGCCGCGGGCCACCAACGAATCCGACGCCACAGCGTAGAAACGGCAAGAATGATGCTCAGCGGAATTGCCGGCAGCATATAGCGCGCGAGCACGGCGCCACCGATCAGCGCCATCGACACGACATACGCCAACACGACCACTAGAAAGACGCACTGCACAGGAATTGCGATACGGGGATACTCCCGGCCTGCGTCGCGGCGCGGTGTCGCCAGCCACATCGTGAGCAGCATCGCCAGGGTCAGCACCCACATGTGGAGGTAGCCAAACACCTGCCACAAGCGCAATCCGAGAGCAAGAACAAACCGCACCGGATTCAGCGTGGCGGCAACGTTGTAGCGGAAGAATTGCGGATTGCCGAAGACGTATCCCGTTCGTGCGTAGTGGTAGACGTACCACAGAGCAAGAGCAAGAACAGGAGAAAGGAGACCGGCCAGACGCCTGGCGGAACTGGGCGCGCCCGGCTTGTCCAACCTGAGCCGTTGCGCGAGTTGGTTCGACCAGACCAGGCCCAGCACCTCCCATCCGGCAATCGCCAGCGGAGCGATCACCGCCGTTTCCTTGGCCAGCGCAGCCAGCGTGAACCAGAATGCCGATGCAGCCGTCCGGTCTTCAAGATAGGCCCGAAGGCCCCAGAACACGAGTCCGGCGGCAGCCAGATCGATCTGCGCCAGCGAGCTTTGCGCGAAAAAGACCGGATAGAGCGCAGTGCACACCGTCGCTGCCGCGGCCACTCTTGCGTTCGCCACGGCTTCCGCCAGGCGGAAAACTCCCAACAATGAAAACGCTGCCAGAACCAGCATGGCGGATCGCACGACCAGCGGCGCGAACCCGGCAACCTTCCACCACAGCGCCAGCCAGGCCAGCACCAGCGGCGGGTGCGCGTTGGAAACCGTGGAATGGGGAATCAGGCTCCCGTTCAGCAGAATGTCGCGCGCCGCGGGAACGTAGTATCCCGCTTCATCCCAGAAGTAAGGCAATTGCAGCAGAGGAGCGTGCAGCAGAAAAAGAGGAACGAGAACGATCACGAAGACCAGGGCCGGCTGCGACTCTCGCGATCGCATGATGCTATCTCGACCCAACTCGCGGACTTGATCGCCAGCCTTCCGATGCCCCCATGATCATCAGTGCACCGGCCCGGCCACGCCCATGCGCGGATCGAGCTTGATCTCGCCAAAGGCATTCTCATAGCCCGCCACATTCTGCTGCAGCAACCCCAGCAGAGCTTTGGCTTGCTGCGGACTCAGATAGACGCCCTGGAAGTTCCGAATCTCCACCTGGGTCTCGCTTTGCTGTTGCAGCGTTCCAAAGACCATGAAGAAGTCCCAGACATTCACTCTCATCTGCACGCTATTGGCATAGCTTTCGCGATAGTCGGAGGAGTTGCTGAGCTTGACGTTAGGTTGCGGTGGAAGGCTCATAGGCAGGAAGTGTAATGAGTTTGTGCTCGTTAGGGAAGCCGGGCCATTGAAATCGCAGGAGACTATCGGCCAACTCTGCCTTTCTATCCAGCACTGACAAAAAATGTCAGATTCTTGATGGTTTGTGGCCGCGTTTGGCAATGACCCGCCCACGCGGAAGGCCATGACCCTCCGGAATTGCATGAAAAAACAGGGTTTAAAGCACCGCCGCAGAGGGCACATCTGGCTTTCAAAATGCGAGATAACGGCGTGGTTTAACTATTGAACTTGCGAGCTCCCTATGATGAATCAAATCGAGCACGGTAACGCTGAAGAGATCATTCTTCCGGAGAACCTGATTCCCCTCGGCTCAATCATGGGCCAGGGTGTAACACCGCTGGATGTCGGCATGGTGCTGGCGAAAGTGTTTCGCGTGCAGTACACCGAAGTCGCGTTGTTGCGCCTCGAGGGTGGTCTTCTGCGCTTCCTTTTCCCCGAACACCTGCGCACGACCGGTGCGATTCCGGTCTCGAGCAAGGCTGTCGCGGCCCACACGGCGATCAGCAAGAAGGCGGAGATCTTTAACAACTTTGCCCGAGTGAAGCACGCGAGCATCTTCGAGACCATCAAGCCGACGGCGACCACTGACACGGATGCGCCGGCCGTTCCCTCGCCGATCCAGAAGCTGATGTCGGTTCCGATCATGGACAACAACTCCGCGGTGCTGGGCGTGATTCAAATCTCGCGCAAAGGGCTGGATCCGCGCTTCACCCAGGACTTCAGCCGCGAAGATCTTCACGACCTGGAAACGGCGGCGGGAGTGCTGGCCTCTTCCCAAGTCCTGCTGACGAACTGAGGCGCGCAAAAACCGGAGTTCGCCGTCATCGCCCCTGAATCGGATGATGACGGCGTTTTACTTGGCCTCCTGACCCCCAGAGAACAAAGACTCCTTGCAAATCTCTTCATCTTGACAGGCTGGATGCCCTGGGCGAGACTGGCTTTCAATCGGGCCAGAGTCCGACCTGAAGCCTCTCCCTGCTCTGTTTTGAACACTTCAGAGAACTTTCTGCAGACGACGTTTTCTGCGAGCGCGGAACCCAGGAACTCCGACGACGAGGGGGCATTTCCACATGAGGAAGTCGCTGACAGCTGGCGTGGCAGTCTTGTCTTTGGCCGCAATGGCCGCGGTTTTGACACTAGGGCGCACAGCTCCGGCTCCAACGCAGGCCCCAGCCGCCGCAATCCCGGCCATCGTCTCCACTCCCGTAAGTGCCGAGAAGACGCCGGAAAAGCGCGAAGCGCTGCAAGCGCTGGCGAACCTTCCGATGAGCTTTGAAGTGAATCGTGGACAGACCGACCCGCGCGTCAAATTCCTGGCTCGGGGCGCCGGTTACGCGTTGTTCCTAACCGGCGACCGCGCCGTGATGGCGTTTCCGCATTCCCTGGCATCAACGGCGAAATCCGTGCCTCCCGCTGCGCCCTACGCGCTGCCCAGGGCGACCGCCGTGGCCGACAATTCGGCAACGCAGCCACCTGCCGGCGAATCGGTGTTGAGCATGCAGGCTGTCGGAGCGAACCCGGCCGCTCGCGTCAGCGGCGTCGACAAACTGGAGACCGAGAGCAACTACTTTATCGGCAACGATCCCCAGAAGTGGCACACGAGCGTCGCCCACTACTCCAAGGTTCGCTACGCTGCCATCTACCCTGGCGTTGATCTTGTGTATTACGGAAAGCAGCGCCAGCTGGAATATGACTTCGTGGTCAAGCCGGGATCCGATCCCAGCCAGATCCACCTCGCGCTCGGCTCAGGTCCCGAAGGGCAGCGCGCAATTCCATTGAGCGTCGATTCCGATGGCGATCTCGCCGCAAATCTTGACGGCGAGGATGTGTTCTTCCACAAGCCGCTCATTTACCAGCCCGCCACCGCAAGACAGCCGCAGACGCCGGTCGACGGCCGTTTTGTTCTCGAAGCCAACGGTCACGTCGGATTCGACATCGCCGCTTACGACCGGAGTCGCGAACTGGTGATTGATCCCGCCCTCAGCTACTCCACCTACCTCGGCGGCAGCAATGAAGACATCGCCTATGGCGTGGCCTTCGGTGTTCGCTTTGGCTACATCTGGATCGTCGGCTCGACCCGCTCCACGGACTTTCCCCAGGTGAAGGGTCTGTATCCCTTTGGCGGCGGAACCTGCGGCAGTCAGCCCTGCCGCGATATCTTCGTTACCAAGCTCAACTTCAGTCTCAGCAGCATTGTGTTCTCCACCTACGTCGGCGGTGCGGGCGACGATGTTGCCCTCGGCCTCGCTCAGGACCCGTTCGGGGACCTGTTCTTCACCGGCTACACCACATCGTCCAATTTCCCGATCGTCGGCAAAGCTTTCCAGAGACACTTCGGAGGCGGGACTGTCACCGGTGATGCCATCGCCGTTGAAGTGGAGTCCGCCGGCAAGTACCTGCAGTACTCCAGCTATCTTGGCGGCTCCGGCGATGACGTCGGCTACGGGATTTCGATCGACAGCGTCGGCAATGCCTTCATTGTGGGAAGCACGACCTCCACCAATTTCCCCGTGTCGACCGGGGCGTACAAGACGACTTGCGGCCTCACCAAAGGCGGAACCTGCTCGACCGCCTGGGCGGTTCAGGTGAATATCGCGGGCAGCGCGCTGAACTATGCGACTTACCTCGGGGGCTCCGGTGGCCTGGGCGAAGCCGCCTATGGAGTGGCCGTCGATGCCAATGACAATGCCTACATCGTCGGGATTACGGGCAGCCCGAATTTTCCTGTCACCACAAACGTGGTGCAATCCTCCTGCGGAACCGACACGCTGTGCAATGGCACATATGACGGCTTCGTTACCAAGATGAATCCCACCGGCACTGGACTCGTCTACTCGACATTCCTGGGCGGAAATGCCTACGACTATCTCAGCGGAGTCGCGATCGACAGTGCGGGCGATGCCTATGTGGCCGGCGGCACGGTTTCCCCGGATTATCCAACCACTCCCGGCGCCGCCCAGACCACTTATGGCGGGAACTCGCCGGGCTGCCAGCCCAGCGCCACCACCATCTGTGGCGACGTGACCGTCTCGAAAATCAATCCCGCCGGATCGGCTCTGGTTTACTCGACCTACCTGGGCGGCACCGGCGACGAGTCCAACGGCTTCTCCATGGCCTTGGACAGCCAGGGCAACGCTTACGTAACCGGATTCACCGACTCGACCGACTTTCCCCAGGTGAACGCGTTCCAGACCTTTGGTGGCGGCCTCGGCGATGCCTTCGTCTCCAAGATCAACTCGACGGGATCTGCGTTTACGTACTCGAGCTATCTGGGCGGCAACGGATGGGATTTCGGCTACCGCACAGCTCTCGATCCCTCCGCCAACCTGTATGTCGCCGGAGGGACGACGTCCACCAATCTCTTCGTCACCGGCCACCCCGTTCAGTCCAAATGCGGCACCGACGGCAACTGCAATGGCGGGCTGGCCGATGCGTTCATGGTGAAGGTTGTGCTGGCCGCCGATATGTCGATCACCAACAAGGCGCCGGGCACGGTGACCAGCGGCGGCACCATTACCTACCAGATCGCGGCCAAGAACCTTGGGCCTGAGTCGGCCTCCAATGTCGCCATCACAGATGCGACCCCGGCAGGCACAACCTTCAATAGCGTTTCCACCAACGGCGGCACCTGCACAAACCCGCCTTCGGGAGGAACCGGTACCGTGAAGTGCACGATCGGAAATGTCAACGTCAACAATACGTTCACCGAGACCCTCGTGCTCAACGTGACGGCTTCGTCGGGCAGCGTCATTACCGATACCGCAACCGTGTCGGCGACCACGTTCGATCCGAATATGAAGAACAACAAGGCTACGGTGAAGACCAACGTGCAGTAGGCGTCGCTGCGAACAGCCTCAGGCCGCGGGAATGCTCCCGCGGCCTTTTTCCTGAAGAAGAAAGCTGGAATTAGGAGAACCCCTGGCCTCCGGGCTCAGGACTTCGAATGCCGGGAGTGGTTCCCGGATTCGGTCTGCGCAGCCTTGCGCCTCTGCTCGAGCGCCTCTTTTAGCGACTGACCGGCGTGCCGGATGTGCTGGCGCAGCAACTCACACGCGGACGCAATGTCGCGCTGGCGGCAGAACTCCAGAATCTGGTGGTGCTCTTCATTGGCCCGTTTTATGCCGTGGGTCAAATATAGCTGCAGGCGCGTGTACCGTTCGCCGCTGTTGTTGACGTTGCGGATGATCGCCATAAAGCGCGGCTGGTTGGTGCGGGAATAGAGGATGGAATGGAACTGCCAGTTCAATCGCCCCCAGGCGGAGACGTGGTCGTCACGGCGAAGCTCACTGACATAGTTGCGGAGCACGGCATCCGCTTCCGCGAAATCTGCTTCCGTCAGGTGGGGAATCGAGAGCTTCAGCACCTCAGGCTCCAGCAGGGCGCGGATTGAGAACAACTCCTCGATATCGTCCGGAGACAGTGCCGGCACGATCGCGCCCCGGTTCGGCACGATCGCGATCAGGCCTTCCGCGTCCAACTGGCGAAGGGCTTCGCGTACCGGGATTCGGCTGACCTGATACTGAGCGGCAATGGCATCCTGACGCAGTTGTGCGCCTTCCGGGATTTCCCCGCGAATAATCTGGTCGCGCAACTTGTCCGCCACGGCGGAAGTGAGCGACTGCCGCGGAATCGCAGAATCGGTTGCCGTTTCTAGGTTCATCGTGACGTCAGTATCGAAAACTCCCCGCCCGCCGCCAGGCAAGACAACTACTATATCGCATGCGGTTGCCCGGCGAAGCCAATTCTGCGCTTGATCGACCTGGCGCCGCGGTGTAACTGGTATCCTCACTCGGTGCAGACCGGCAAAGCTGCCATCCTGGCGCGGCGATTTGAACGGCGATTCGGAGGAAAGCCCCGCATTTTTCGGGCCCCAGGACGCGTGAACCTGATCGGCGAGCACACCGACTATAACGACGGGTTCGTCATGCCCGCCGCGATCGACTTCTCTACCTGGGCAGCGATTGCAGCGCGGTACGACCGAAAGCTCCTCATTCATTCCGAGAACTTCGGCGAGTCCGCCGAAGTTGACCTTGAGCATTTGCCGGCGACGCGGGCGGGCCGCTGGTCGGATTACGTGGTGGGAGTGGCGAAGACTTTATCCCAGTCGGGCTGCAAGCTGACGGGAGCGAACCTTCTGCTTGACGGCGATGTGCCCCAGGGCGCGGGATTGAGTTCGTCAGCGGCGGTCGAAGTCGCAGCAGCCTTTGCTCTGCTGAGCGCGGCAGGTTCTGCTATCGAGTTGCGCGCTCTGGCGCTGCTTTGCCAGCGAGCTGAAAATGAGTTTGTCGGCGCGCGCTGCGGCATCATGGACCAGTTCATCAGTTGCCACGGCAAAGCAGGCTATGCGCTGAGGTTGGACTGCCGATCCCTGGAGTTTCGCCCTTTGCCTTTGCCCCCGGACGTGCGCCTGATCGTTTGCAATACGATGGTCCGGCACAGCGTTGCGGGAGGAGAATACAACCGCCGGCGGGAGGAGTGCGAGGAGGGTGTGCGTTCTCTTGCCAAACACTTACCCGCGGTTCGCGCACTGCGCGATGTGAAGGCCGCTGATCTGAGGGCTTACAGGGATCAACTCCCTGAAATTATCTTGC
>Ga0187846_10001223_pt1 | contig 14546 bp, 12 predicted proteins | sample TC_taG_FD_161473 | JGI IMG/M metagenome (GOLD analysis project Ga0187846, IMG submission 161473) | Biofilm microbial communities from the roof of an iron ore cave, State of Minas Gerais, Brazil - TC_06 Biofilm (v2) | ecosystem: Environmental > Terrestrial > Deep subsurface > Cave > Wall biofilm...
GGGCCGGATCGCCTGAATGGCTTCTAAGTGCAACGGAAGCCAGCTTAAAGAGGTGAGGCTAACAACAGCATCTCCTATAGCCAGTCCGTGTTTTTTTCCATATGTGTCATCGAGTTCACGAACAGTGCCTATCAAAACGCCACCTGAGCCTGTGTCGGGATTATGCAACTTACCCCGTTGGGCTACAATGTCCAGTATATATCTCTTCATTCGTTCAAGATCGTTATCACATGCGCTTGCTATCTGTGTGAAGCTGGCCGAGTCGATGTGTAGCGCATTGACCTCGACCAGGGTCTCGGTGGATTGTGCGACAGGAGTGTTGTCAAGTTTCCATGCAGCTTGAGGTAGGGATCCTTGGGGATCGATTGCACGGTGGATTCCAAGGTTGTGTAGCATATCAGTATCGATGGAGAATGGCATAGAAACATCTCCTAGCTTGTTATAATCCTTGCCAGGATAGTACAACACTGGGGCAAAAAGGTAAAGCGAAGTACTGTGTGTAATGGCTCAGCTTCTCTCTGGGTCGTTCGAGCGTTTTATAGCCGCGCCTTAAGGTACTTCCCTGATGTGCTATGCTAGTAATGTAAGGCATTTTTGCTACTCAATAAGGATGTTATTGATGACAGAAGCGCATTTTAATAGAGCACTTGATGAAACGTCCAATATGGAGTCGGAGGTCCCTTCGGTTTTTAGTGACTTCGATCTTTACCTGTTCGGACAGGGCAAGCATTATCATATTTATGAGAAGATGGGTGCGCATATACGAACAATAAATGACTTGACAGGCACGAATTTTGCGATTTGGGCACCTAATGCCCTGACAGTCTCCGTTATAGGCGACTTTAATGATTGGAGAAGAGATGTCAATCCAATGCACTTGAGGCATCGTGAGCTTGGTGTATGGGAATGCTTTGTGCCAGGTGTGCAAGCTGGGGCCCAATATAAGTACGCTATTTACTCGCGCTTTAACAACTACACTGTTGATAAAACAGATCCGTACGGCTTTGCAGCTGAATTGCGCCCCAAAACTGCGAGCATCGTAACCGACATTCACCAATATATCTGGGGCGATGATACATGGATGGTGGAGCGCGGGCAACGTCAGCAATTGAATTCACCCATCTCAATTTATGAAGTACACCTGGGGTCCTGGCGGCATGTGCCTGAACGTCACTTGGAGGGCGCGGTAGAAGAGGATCGTTTCATGACCTATCGTGAATTGGCCAACGCCCTGGCTGAGTATGTCAAGGATATAGGTTTCACCCATATCGAACTGCTGCCTGTTGCAGAATACCCTTACGATGCCTCGTGGGGGTATCAGACCACTGGCTACTACGCGCCGACAAGCCGTTTTGGTACTCCCGCAGACTTTCAACACTTTGTGGATTACATGCACCAGCAGGGTATAGGTGTTTTCCTTGATTGGGTGCCTTCTCACTTTCCCAGGGACAATCACGCTTTAAGATTCTTTGATGGCGCTCATCTCTATGAGTATGCCGATTCTCGTAAGGGTGAACATAAGGAGTGGGGGACGCTGGTTTTCGACTACGGTCGCAGCGAGGTTCGCAATTTTTTAGTTGCCAATGCCTTGTTCTGGCTGAGGGAATATCATATCGATGGCCTGCGTGTAGATGCAGTGGCATCTATGCTCTACCTGGACTATCTGCGCAAGCCAGGCGAATGGGTTCCCAACAGCTATGGAGGGAGGGAACATCTCGAGGCTGTGGAATTTCTACGCCAACTGAATGAAGCGGTATACGCTGAGCAGCCAGGAACATTAACCATAGCCGAAGAATCTACGTCGTGGCCTCTTGTCTCAAGACCTACCTATGTTGGTGGGCTGGGATTTAGTATGAAGTGGAATATGGGCTGGATGCACGACATGTTGGACTATATGCACATGGATCCAATCTACCGGCGTTACCACCATAATAATATTACTTTCTCTTTGATGTATGCCTATTCTGAAAACTTCGTCTTGCCGCTTTCTCATGATGAGGTCGTACATATCAAAGGGTCCCTGATTAACAAGATGCCTGGTGATCTCTGGCAGCGCTTTGCCAACCTGCGAGCCTTTTTTGGATACATGTGGGGTCACCCAGGGAAAAAGTTGCTTTTCATGGGTGGTGAGTTTGGACAATGGCGCGAGTGGAATTTCAAAGAGAGCCTGGACTGGCATGTACTTGAGCCGCTGAGCGATCCCCACCATGCGCAGTTACAGAGCTTTGTACGAGATTTGAACGAATTGTACAGGAGTGAGTCGGCTTTAAGCGAGCTGGATAACGATCCTGCGGGGTTCTCATGGATTGATCCTCACGATTCTGATCAAAGCGTCGTATCGTTCATGCGACATGGCCAAAAAGAGGAAGATACGCTCGTTTTTCTATCTAACTTCACTCCTGTGCCACGTCACGGTTATCGGCTCGGTGTGCCGAGTGCAGGAGAGTACTATGAATTGATCAATAGCGATGCCACTTGCTATGGTGGAAGCGGTTTGGAAAATAAACAATCTATGCCAAGCGGACCAATCTATTGGCAGTCTTGTCCGCACTCTATACTTTTAACACTGCCACCTCTGGCTACAGTAATATTAAAGCGACAGCTTCATGAGCCGGAGGAAGAAGGGAATACAAAAAATGAGTCGTAATGGTAATCACATGAGAAATGGATCGAACAATCGTAGCAAAAAGGCCTCTGACCGCTATCGTTCTCTGAGAGGCAAAGGTCGAGCTGTGACAGAAGATGAACGATTGTTAACTCGCCCTACGCCGCCACTGGTTAGCCCTACAGAGCCACTGCCACAGGAGCATGAGAAAGAGGTTGAGCATGCTTTTGAGCGCGCTCTTCATTTTGACTTCACTATCACGGATCCCTGGCGTGTGCTCCGTATTACGAGTGAATTTGTAAATGGCTTTGATGCTCTAGCTCATATCCCCCCCTGTGTGGCAATCTTCGGCTCTGCGCGTGCGCAACCTGATGATCCCGACTATATATCGGCGGTTGAAACTGCACGCTTGCTAGCAAAAGCGGGGTTCGGTATCATCACTGGTGGCGGGCCTGGGATTATGGAAGCTGCGAATAAAGGCGCTCAGGAAGGAGGAAACCTTTCCATAGGTTGTAATATCGAACTTCCTTTCGAGCAGGGGCCTAACCCGTACCTTGATATCTCGCTGGACTTTCGTTACTTCTTCGTGCGCAAGACAATGTTCGTCAAATACTCAAACGCATTTGTCATTTACCCTGGTGGATTTGGTACGATGGATGAACTCTTCGAAGCATTGTTACTCATCCAGACCAAAAAAGTAAGCCACTTCCCCGTTATCCTATATGGCTCAGGATACTGGAAAGGCTTAATTGATTGGATTCGTGACACTATGCTGGCCACAGAGAAGATATCGCCTGAGGATGCTGCGTTACTACTTCTTTCTGATAATCCCGAAGAGATTTGTAACATTGTCATTGATGCCTATCAAGAAAGTTACCGCCTGGAACGAGTTAGTCCGAATAATCACCGGGAGCAATCAATCCGGTAGCCCTGCTGTAATTTTTGGATTTGCATTGCAGCGGACGCGCAAAAACGAGGCTTTGCAATACATCGGCACGGGTTTTGCAGTGCACCACGACAAACATCTCCACCGGAAATCCCGCTGCAAAATACCAGCTCACCTGTTCTGAGTGATTAAAACTCGAACGCCACAGACGTACGACCTTCAGCACGGGACACACATGCACGAGAGGCAGTGCAGTAGTCTTTCGTAGTTCCTCCGTACTAAAATGGACATACTCTAGTGATGTGGTAATGCGTTCATGACCGAGGGATGTTTTCGAGACGAACTAGTTCCTGTGCGCATTTGTTGAGCGCAGGCGCTTATGCGCTTCGGGCCTCTTCAAAGATGCGGATCCATTCTTCAAAATTGTGTGCAATCTGCGTGGCTGCCTCCCCTTTGGAGATGCGTTTTGCCTCAACATCGACAACAGGCTGCCAGAAACTCGTTCGCCCGACCGCAAACCCGATGAACCCGGGAACGCTCGCCGCTGTCCTCAGCCAGCGCACGACCCGTTCTCTCTCTGCACCGCGTCCGAGCACAATGAGACTCACGGTGTTCCGCCCATCACGCCGAGCCACCTCAACCAGCTTGACGCAATCTTCCTGGCGAGCAAGCCCTTCGATCTTCCAAACATCTGGCTCAACCCCGGCGTCCTGCATCGCCTGGATGGTTTGCATCATCAAGCGCGGTCGTAGCTGCAGGTCATAGGCGTTGGTGTCCCCCTCAACCTGTTCCAGTTGCAGCGGTGAGGCTGGCACCAGCAGTTCGAACATGAACAGCGTCTGTGCCTGGTGCAGATAGTCGGTTAAGCGTTTGAGACGACTGGCCTGGCGCTGGTTGAGAGCTGCATCTCCTTCAGGGTTATAGCGCACCAGCACTTTGGCGAAGGTGGGATGAAACGCCTCGATGTGCTGCGCAAATTCCTCCCCATAGACGAACTCGAACTCCTCCTGACCGCTTTTCTCAACGGATACCACTGTAATATAGCCCTTGCTCACCGCATCACGCAGGATGGCGGAACCAAATTCCTCGTCAACTAGAATGCCAATGCGATCCGTTGGCACCTGGTCCGCAATAGCCTGCTGAAAGCCTGCATAGATGACCTGCTTACTGTTTGCAACGGAGACCATCTGCTCTACATTCAGCGGTTCTTTCCAGCCAAAGAGTCCCGAGATGTAGGACGCGCGGTGGTCGAACGGGAGGAGATAGAGCGGCCTTGTATAGCCTGTGATCATGAGTTTAACTCCTTTTTCGCGACGAATGCCGCAAGCTGTTCCATGTACCTGATCAGTTTTCCTTTTACAGACCAAACCTCGCACCGTCATCGTGTTTCTGCTGGCAGAGGCAATGGCCGTTTTGATGCCTGCCTGTCGAATCTCTTTCAAGAGGGCTACCCCGCCCGGCACGACCTCCCTGGGCGACATATTCTTGATCAGCTCTACGTAATAGCGATTTTTCCGATCCATCATTTCCTGTATCTGCGCTTCAGACGCCTTGCGGCCCTTGAGCAGATACAGAAGCGAGTCGCGTCGTCCAACGCCACGCAGGTGCTCGTCGTTCTCCTCGTGCCTGAAAGGAATGCCCTCATCATCAGCCAGGTGTTTCCAGGCTTGATAATGGTATTCTGAGGTGTCAGTGAGGACACCATACAGGTCGAAAAGGATCGCCTTTGGTATGTTCATAAGAGTCTTCCACTAGGAACAGTGTACCATCTATTCGTACCTGCATGCAGCGTGACTTTTTCCTGCAGGGTTATCTGACCGAGAAGATCTTCTGTGATATCATACACATATGTTTGCTCCTTCATGAGGAAGGTTGCGTACCAGTCAGGTGTTCTGGCGGGCGGATGTCAGCCGGTTGGCCTGGATAGCGAACCAGTCCTCGTGCCGGTCCCAACTCATCTTGTGGCAGCGAGAGCGCCTTTGCTTTGTTTTCTAGAGCCAGGCAGATCAGATCGACCGCCAGGTCCAGCGAGAGCACACCCGTATTGATGACCAGGTTGTAGAGCATCGGATCATCCGGGTCCCGGTGAAGCACCGTCTGAAAACCGCTCTGCTCAACAAAAAACAGGCACATTTTTTGGGCTTCATGATTGAAGATGACAAAATCACTGAACAGTTAAGGTGACATTTTCACTTAAAGTTGACAGGGGGTCCGTGTCCAGGCAAAGAAATACGCGATCCAACGAGCAGTGTGAGGGATGGTTAGAAGGCTATGTGCTCACCGGACGGCATGGCCTATTCGCGACCTACGAAGCCTTTGCGATGATTATTGATTCGATGATGGTGCAACATACGAAGTGGCTGGAAGGCGCACTCGCCCTTCCCTGGCGCGAACCTATTGCATCGTTAAACATTCTGCTGACCTCGACCTGTTGGCGCAACGATCATAACGGGTTTAGCCATCAAGGACCGGGGCTGATTGACACTGCGCTTTCCAGAAAAGGGGCTGTTTCGCGCGTCTATTTACCGCCGGATGCGAACTGTCTGCTCTCCGTTGCTGATCATTGTCTGCGCAGCCGTGACTATGTGAACCTCATTGTGATTGATAAACAACCACACCTGCAATTCCTCACCATGCAGCAGGCCATTGAACATTGCACGCGTGGCGTCTCTGTCTGGGACTGGGCAGGTAATGCAGACAACGTTGAACCCGATGTGGTGCTGGCGTCTGCAGGCGATGTCATGACGATGGAAACCGTAGCCGCGGCCTCGTGGCTACGCCATCACCTGCCCGAATTGAAGGTGCGCGTGGTGAACGTCGTCGACCTGATGACCCTGTATCCGCCGGATGTCCACCCCCACGGGTTAGATGACGCTACCTTCACAGAGCTCTTCACAGCAGACAAGCCCGTCGTGTTCGCTTTTCACGGCTATCAGCGAGTCATCCACCAGCTCATTCACGGACGTCCCAATGCCGCTCGTTTCCAAGTGCGCGGATTTAATGAACAGGGGACGACCACCACGCCTTTCGATATGGTTGTGCTCAATCAAGTCAGCCGGTACCATCTCTGCATCCTGGCAATGCAGCGTGCAACGCGCCTCCAGCATCTAACGGCACTATTGATTCAGGAGTGCAATGATCTGCTGACCAAACACCACTCCTATGTACGAACCAATTTCGAAGATATGCCGGAAGTACTCGATTGGGCCTGGACAGACTAGCAGGAGGTTCCCAACGAGAAGGAGTGATATCGATGGACAAGAAAACCCAAGAAACTGCCGTACTATGGCGAACCTCGACTCAATCGGGAGCGAGCTCCTGCACGGCGCGCAACAGCCCTCGATTGTAGGAACCCTGCCGCAAGCTATCCGCTGGCACGCATCCTGATTGGGGCACTGGCGCGCCCAAACTACCAGCTGCCGCTGCCGCTCTGGATGACCTCGTCCTTTTTCTCGATGTATGTGGGCCGTGCTGGACATATGCCGCAAGGTAGTCCTGCCTTCGACATCTATAGTTCCTCCAACCTACCGCCACAAATGATGGTTAGTGAGAATCTCGTTGTAGATTGCGCGCATCGCATCTTGCTTTTCCAGGGCATTGATAGCGCGATTTTCTTAGGACTGGCAGCAGGGCTGTTGGTTCTGACGTACTGGTGGATACGCGAGCGGATCAGTTAGGGTGCGGGAAAAGTGAATCAGCATGATTATGCTTCGTTAGATGGGCTTGATGAAATGGGATTTTCCTCCTGGGTAGGCTCTTCCGCTGGCTGGCTGATCACCTTCTGATAGGCTTCGAGGACATCTGGGAGCCATTCGAAGAAGTGTTCTTCGCCGATTAGGGCAGTCAAGCCATAATGGTCTAGTTCTTGCTTAACATTGTCGACAACGTTGGCGAGTGCAAGTGTGATGCCCCGTTTCTGTAGTGTTTTGTGAATCTGCTGAAAAGTGTCACAAGCGGTGAAGTCGATGTATGTGATGGCTGCTGCTTCGATGGCAAACCATTTGATCTCTGGCTCCGCGCTGTCGACGAGTTTGAGTATCACCTGGCTGAAGTGGGTCGAGTTAGCATAGTAGAGACCCGAACCGTAAAGGTACACGACAAGACCCGGCGCGGCCTGGCGGCCTTGTGCAAGGGGCATCATTTTCCAATGGCCGGAAGGCGTAGGCGCCATCAGGGCGTCGAACGGGCGGTAGCTATGACGCAGATGGTCGATGATCGAGAGCACAATCGCGAGGAGGATACCTTGCTCAACACCAATGGTTACTACGACTATGGCTGTGATCAAGGCAACGATGAACTCCTCCTTACTCAAATGGAAGACTCGTCTCATGCCTTTGTTGTCGATCAAACGTATGCCGATCAGAAAGACGATGGCGGCGAGGACGGCAGTCGGCATGTAGGCGAGCGCACCGGTGAGAAACACGAGAACAAGCAGTACGATGAATGCCGTGGTGAGCTGCGCGATTTGAGTACGCCCACCTGCACTGTCGACGATCTCGGTTTTGGTTGGGCTGCCGTTGACGACGAATGCGCCGGATAAACCTGCCGCGATGTTCGCCAGGCCCAGGCCAATCAGATCTACGTCCTCGTCGAAGTCTTCCGTGTAGCGCAAGGCATAGGCGCGTGAAGTGGCGGCACTCTGAGCCAGGATGACGAAAAAGATGGACAGAGCCGTTCCGAGCAAGCGGGGGAGATCGGTCAACTTGATATTTGGCAGGCTTAACGATGGGAGGCCACGAGGCACGTAACCCAGGATCTCGATACCATATGGGGATGCGAATTTGAAGGCGTAGCTTGCGATGATCATAAGCACCACGGCGATTAACGCGCCTGGAATCTTTTTGTTGATCCTCGCAGTGATGATGATGGTCAGAAGGGTCACCAGTGAGATAATGACCGTCGGGATACTGGCTTGTGGAATTTGTGCAAGCGCACTTGCAAAATTCTGGATCGTTCCACTGCCATGAGTATGCACGCCAAGCATCCCCCCCACCTGCCCGAGAGCCACCTGAATGCCAACACCCGTGAGGAATCCGATAAGGACGGACTTCGCTAGGAAATTGGCTAGAAAACCCAGCCTGATGAGACGCGCGAGGATCAGAAATATGGCGGATATAATCGCCAGCGCTCCCGCAAGGGCTACGTATTGTGGTGTATCTTGTGCCGCGAGTCCGACAAAGCCAGCGGCCATAATCGCCGCTGTGGCGGAGTCGGCTCCAACGACAAGATGTCGTGATGATCCGAAGATTGCGAAGACCAGCACTGGAAGTAAAAAAGTGTACAATCCAGTGATGATGGGAGTGCCTGCTATCTTGGTGTAGCCCATGACCTCGGGGATGCCAAGCGCTGCAAGGGTGAGACCAGCTATGATTTCGACTGGTATAAAATGCAAGTTGAATGGGAGTATACCTTGCAGTATGGGGAGACGACGGCGCTCTTTGTGGTGATCTTTGGATATAGTTGTCATTGCTCCCTCCTTCTATAGTATTAGGTAAGCCTCCTGAAGTCAGGACTGTTGTGTTCTGTTGATATCTTACTCTCCAAGCCTTTCTATCTATCGATGTGAAGGACTGTGGTTGCAGTTATCATGACCTTAGGGGAAATGGTGTGTTTAAGATAGACCGTTTGAAACCTGATGTCAATGATTTCTTATTAATCGTTTACTCAAGGAAATGCATTCTACGGGGCAAAAATAGCATTATTCTCTTCATACAAGAGATGATACGGTATTGAATTCCTGTTCTATTCCCAAAAGTGCTAGGGAAAAGAGTGCTTCATCTTTTTCATCGTTCGAGTCTCTTCGTAACGCTAAGAGGTAAATTACTGTCATACCTCAATCACGACTTTGCAAAAGGATATCCAGGCAAAGCAAAAGCTGGTAATATGGTTTTGGTGGGTTTGCTGTGGTGTGCATAGACTATGACTATATGAAATACAGTCATACCAAACAGCGAAAGCCCTGGCTATAGCTCACCTCGCAGATCAATCATAAGCTCATCATTAAAAAGATTCTCAAGATGGGAGTAAGAGCATGGAATTGAACTGGAAGCAGATTGACGCGGTTGAAAATGCAACTATGATTACAACTTTCGATGCACATGCAGCGGGTGAGCCATTACGGATCATCACAGGCGGGTTGCCCGAATTGCAGGGTGAAACCATGCTTGAACGCAGGCGCTCTATGCAACGTCATTTTGACCATGTTCGGCGAGCGTTGATGTGGGAGCCGCGAGGGCACCGCGACATGTACGGGGCTGTGGTGACCCAGCCAGCAACGTCCGAGGCTGATCTGGGTGTCCTGTTTATGCATAACGAGGGGTATAGCACAATGTGTGGCCACGGAGTGATCGCACTGGTGACCACGCTGCTAGAAACGGGCGCAATCACAGCGAAGGGCCAGGAGACTCCAGTCAACATAGACACTCCCGCTGGATTAGTGCGTGCCACTGCACACCTTGATAGTAACGGGCATATTGAGTGCGTATCGTTCCTGAACGTCCCCTCATTCTTGTACGCACGCGATATTGAAACAGACGTTACTGAATTTGGACGACTGACCGTAGATGTTGCCTTCGGCGGCGCATTTTATGCTTTTCTCCCTGCTGCTCAACTAGGCCTGAGCGTGACGCCGGAACAGGTGCATCAACTTGCTGCGGCAGGGGAGATGATCACAAAGGCAGTCAACGCGGCTCTGCCCGTACGGCATCCACTTGAAGAGGACCTGGGGTTTCTGTATGGCACCATTCTCACAGGTCCACCCGAAGACCCGGCCCACCATAGCCGCAACGTTTGTATATTCGCTAACGCCCAGGTGGATCGCTCCCCGACAGGGACAGGGGTCTCGGCGCGCCTGGCATTGCATCATGCTAAAGGCGAAATTGTAGATGGCCAACAGATCATCATTGAAAGCATCCTGGGGGCTGCAAGCACCTTTGGCGGGCGAATTGTAGGCGGAGAGCAGGTGGGGCCATACCCAGCAGTGATACCCGAAGTAAGTGGCAGGGCATTCATCACCGGGCGGCATGAGTTTGTGCTTAATCCAGGCGATGAACTGGGACAAGGGTTTATGCTCTCCTGAGCATTGGGGATTATACAAGAGTCACGAGCTACTTCTGACGAGATATCAGCACCCTATCGATACGCCTACCATCCATATCGACAACCTCCAACATGACATCTCCAATCGTCACCACCTCCCCTACCACTGGAATACGTCCCAGGTGCGCCAGGATGAGTCCAGCAAGAGTAATATAGTTTCGTGGCTTTCCGCTGCTGGGAGCGGGGATACCAATACGCTCCCAGACGCTATCGAGAGCGACCAGCCCATCGACCAGCCAGCTTCCATCCTCTCGTTGGACGAAGGCTTGCTCATCGCTGGTCTGATATTCGCCCTGGATCTCGCCGACAAGTTCCTCCATCAGGTCCTCTAGCGTAACGAGTCCAATGACCTGGCTATATTCATCGAAAACGAAGGCGAGGTGAATACCTGTGTGGCGAAATGTGGTGAGCAAATCATCGGAGTATTGGTATTCCGAGACAAATAAAGGCTCGCGCGCTAGCTGCTTAAGATCGATTTGTTCTTCTCCCAGGCATGTTTGCAATATATCCTTCGCGTGCAACACGCCGACAATTTTTTCATGAGAATCTTCGTAGAGAGGAAGCCGGCTATGGCCAGCATGCACAAAGGTTTGAATCACCTCTGCCCGCCTCGTACCAACTTTGACTCCAATGATTTCGGACCGGGGAGTCATGACGGCACCTACAGAGCGATCACTAAAACGGAAGACGCGCTGGACCAACTCCCCCTCCTCCTCCTCAACGGTACCACTGGCGATGCCTTCATGCATGAGTTGGACAATATCCTCTTCCGTGACAGCGGGGGTGGTACTGTTCCGCTGGCCTACCAGGAGCAACACCAGATTGACCGAGGCATTGAGCAAAGCGATTATTGGGCGTGCCACAGTGGATAAGCCTGTCATCACCGGCGCCGTAAAGGCTGCAACCCGCTCGGCAGATTGAAGTGCCAGGCGCTTCGGGACGAGCTCTCCCAGAATCAATGAAAAGTAGGTAATCACCAGGACCACACTGCCAAGGGCAAGTGCCTCGGCATACGGCTCAAGTACGGGAAAACTTCGCAACCACTGTGCCAGACCGTCACCGATGCTTGCCCCACCAAAGGCGGCTGTAAAGGTCGCGATAAACGTGATACCGACCTGGACTGTTGCAAGAAAGCGATCAGGATGCGTTGCAAGCTCGAGCGCTTTTCGCGCGCTTGTATTTCCTGCATCGGCTCGCTGCTGTAGCCGACCCCGTCGCACTGAAACGATAGCAATTTCAGATGCGGCAAAAAACCCATTCGCCAGGATGAGCAACAAAATGATCACCATCTCAATCATGATACTGCTCGACATTGCTCTCACCTCACTTTTTCTTAACTTATCAATAGCGATAATGAAGTATAGATTGTAGAATCCTTGGCGACAAACAGGTGTGAGGAAATAACACCCGATGGTTCCTAATCGTTGTGCAGTGCCCCATCGCGTCCCGTTCGGAAGAGCGAGAGCAGAAGAACAGGGTGATCACAACCATCCCTTTTGTTCAGCCAGGCGTGCCGCCTCCATCCGATTGTGCGCACCCAATTTCTGCATGGCTACGGAAAGGTGATTGCGTACCGTGCCCTCGGATAAAGAAAGGCGTGCGGCGATCTCTGCATGGCTGATCCCAGCGAGAGCGGCAGCTAGCACCTCCCGCTCTCGATGAGTCAGGGGATTGTTTCCCTCCGAAAGAGCAAGTAAAGCCAGTTCGGGATCAACGACTCGTTCCCCATGCATCACCCGCCGCATGGCGGAAGCGAGTTCTGAGGCTGGCGCATCTTTGAGCAGAAAGCCGACTGCCCCGCTGTCCATCGCCCGGCGCAGATAGCCGCTGCGTCCAAAGGTGGTCAGGATCACCACATGGCAGGAGGGTAACGCCGTGCGCAATGCACGGGCAGCTTCGAGTCCACCTCCACCAGGCATTTCGATATCTAGCAGCGCCACGTCCGGGAGAGCAGTCAGCGCTGCTTCGACGACCGTATCGCCCCGCGCCACTTCGGCGACTACCTCGATATCTGGTTCGCGACTCAGTAACGCCGCCAGTGCTCCACGCACCATCGCCTGATCTTCTGCCAACAGCACACGGATCATGATCGTTCCTCCTGCAAAGAGGTCTCTGCCGCCTGGGGCTGCATCGGTAGTTCCACACGTAAGCGAAAATATGGCTCGCCTTCCAGCAGAAGTGGACCAGCCTCCATCGTTCCTCCCAGTTCACTCACTCGTTCCCGCAGGCCAGGCAGCCCACTCCCCTGCCCGATAGGTTGCTTGCCAGCGTCCTCTGTCCATTCCCCGTCGTTGAGCATCTCCACCCCAATCCCTCCCTGATCCCGCGTGAACCGCAGCAGACAGTGTCGTGCCCGGCTGTGACGGATGACGTTGGTGACCCCTTCCCTCACCGTCCACGCCAGGACCGCATCGAGCGGCTGGGGAAGCTCTCCGGGAAGCTCCTCGATGGAATACTTGATCCCCGCTGCTTCGAGCAATTGTCGCGCCCCGTCCAATTCGCTCGATAGTTGCGGTTGCCGGTAGCCCGCAACGGTCTTGCGGACTTCGCGCAGCGTCATCCGCCCGACCTGTTCAATCTCAGCGAGTTCCTGGGCACAGCGGGCGGGATCTTCTGTGATCAGGCCACGGGCCAGTTCACTCTTGAGCGTGATCATGGAAAGGGTTTGCCCCAAGAGATCATGCAGATCCCGCGAGAGGCGCTCGCGCTCTTCGATCACCGCCAGGCGGGCCAGTTCGCGCCGTGTGGCGAGCAGTTCGCGAATGGCGCTGCCCAGGCGGGATACGCCGGTCATATCCAGGCCCAGTCCTCGCACCAGCAGCATCAGCGCGATGAGCCACCACCAATCGATCCCCGCCACGCCTCGATGGGTGAAGATGGTGATGAGGAGCGGAAGCGCCGTCAAGAGCACGACGACCACCCCCGCACGGCGCATGGAGAGCAGCACTCCAGCCATGGCGCTCACCCCCAGAAACGACCAGAGCCAGGCAGGATCATCGAGGAGGCTGAACACGGTGACCTGGAGGCCGAGGGCAACCAACAGCAGCACCGACAAACGGTATTGGCCACGAGTTCGCATTCCCTGGCTCGCGGGATGCGGCCACATGATCCAGGTATAGCTGATCGCAAACAAGAGCAGGGCCGTGATGCCTACAGCGAGACGAGGCCAGGCAAGCGGTTTGCTCACCAAAGCAGCCAGAGGAAAGTACAGACAAATCAGAAGCCAGAAGTGCTGGTAGAGCCTCCAGATGGAGAAGGTGACGCCACTCTCCCTCATTACTTCATCGTTCGTCTCGACTCCCTCTTGACGTGTATTTCCCTTTGCTCGCCATAGGTTCTCGTCTCGTACTCGCATAGTAGAGTCCCTTCTTTCCGGTGCCGTGAATGATGTCGCCGGGCATCCGCTTCCTTCCATTTTACCACCCCGTTGAGCAGACTGATCCTCTAACTTCTGTTTCCCTCGATGACGACGAGGTCTTCAGTCTCATTGGGATTTACACCTTTGTGAAAGTAATGCTACCAAGCTTTTACTACTGTCTCTGACTCCTTGCCTGCTTTCTGAATAGCTACTAGAGCTATCTCGACAGCGGCCGCCTTGCCTGCCACAGGCCGTACCATCATGCCCCGGCCCAGGCCAAAATCCTCACGGTTAATCGTCGCCCTGGCGGTTAAACCTGCACGGACATTTAATCCGGCACTCTGGCCGCTATAGGAGACATCGAAGGTAATGGGTTTCGTTGTCCCAAGTAGCGTCAGATTCCCCGTCACTTTGTATGCAGAGCCGCCGATATGCTCGACGCGCGTGCTCTTAAAAGCAGTGGTGGGGTATTTTTTCACGGCGAAGAAGGCGTTGGAACGCAGATGGGTATCACGCAATATATTATGCGTATTGATACTGGCCGCGTCGACTTCAGCCTCTACCCAGGAATTGGCAGTGTTATGCTCATCAAAATGAAG
>Ga0187846_10001224_pt1 | contig 14537 bp, 11 predicted proteins | sample TC_taG_FD_161473 | JGI IMG/M metagenome (GOLD analysis project Ga0187846, IMG submission 161473) | Biofilm microbial communities from the roof of an iron ore cave, State of Minas Gerais, Brazil - TC_06 Biofilm (v2) | ecosystem: Environmental > Terrestrial > Deep subsurface > Cave > Wall biofilm...
GAACAAGACTGCCAGCCAACGACAATTCCGGTAACCTCGCGTTCGTTGTTCCGATGACCGCGCGCGTGCAACCGCCATTCTCCTTTCCAACCGCGAACAAACTCACGACGTCCGCGGATCCGAGGCGATAGCCGCTGCGAACCAGCGCAAAATGCCGAGTAGCTTCAAGCGGCGACAATCGATGCTTCGGGTCGCGAACGTCCGTGACCGCATCAGTATACTTGCCGTCTGAATACACCGCTATGGGAAAGAGCTCCACGTGCTTCGCGGTATAGTATTCACTATCGGGGTCTTCGAGATAGGCGCCCTTCCAGATCGCGGCCAGGACATTTGTCGTCAGTACGCTCGCGAGCAGCGCGGCAGCCAGCATTCGGCTATTCCGTCTGCCAGTAGTCCTTGAGCGCCTTACCGCGGCTTGGGTGGCGCAATTTGCGTAGCGCCTTGGCTTCGATCTGGCGGATGCGTTCGCGCGTCACGCCGAACTCCTGGCCCACTTCCTCAAGCGTGCGCTGGTGGCCGTCCTCTAAACCAAAACGCAGCACGAGCACTTTGCGCTCGCGCTCCGTGAGGTTTTGCAGCACGTCGCCCATCTTCTGCTTGAGCATCGTGACGGACGCCGCTTCGGCCGGCGCCACGGCGTCCGGATCCTCGATGAAATCTCCGAGATGGCTGTCCTCTTCCTCGCCGATCGGGGTCTCGAGCGAGATAGGTTCCTGCGCGATCTTCATGACCTCGCGCACCTTGTCGGGCGTGAGCTCCATCTCTTTGGCGATCTCTTCGACCGACGGATCGCGACCCAGTTCTTGCAGCAATTGGCGCGAGATCTTCACCAAGCGGTTGATCGTCTCGACCATGTGCACAGGAATGCGGATGGTGCGCGCCTGATCCGCCAGCGCGCGCGTGATGGCCTGGCGGATCCACCAGGTCGCGTACGTCGAGAACTTGTAGCCTTTCTTGTAATCGAATTTCTCGACCGCGCGGATGAGGCCGAGATTGCCTTCCTGGATCAAATCAAGGAAGAGCATCCCGCGGCCTACATACTTCTTCGCGATGCTCACGACCAGCCGCAGATTGGCTTCCGTAAGATCGCGTTTGGCGATGTCGCCGTCATCCAGGATCTTGACGTCGGGAGGCTGACCGCTCGCCCGCGCGCGCGCGCGTTCTTCTTCGGCGCGCTCGATGCGTTTGGCCAAGTCCTGTTCTTGCGCCATCCCCAGGAGCGGAACTCGGCCGATCTCCTTGAGATACATCCGCACCGGGTCGTCAAGCGCAACGCCCGGCGGCACTGGGATCTCTTCTGCCTCCGGTCGGGCCGCGGCCTGAGCTTCTTCGCTCTCTTCTTCTTCGACCGGCACGAGATCGGGCATCTCAGTGATCTCGATGCCCTGGCTCATGATCTCTTCGACGAGCTCGTTGCCCTTCTCGGGATCGTCCTCATCGTACGTCGACGAGATGACGGTGATCTCGTCAAACGTGAGATTGCCCTGCTTCTTTCCCTTCTCGATCAGCGCTTTGACGGCGACGTCGCGCGGTACGGCCGGCGGCGCCGGCTGGCCTGGCTGCAAGGGTTGGCCGTTCGGCGACACGCCAAGCGGAGCCGGAACCACGACGCGCGCGGCGTCGTCATTCTTTGCGCTCGGCTTCTTACTGGGAGTCACGGGTCTAGGTCAGCCTTCATTCGATGCGGACTCGAGCTGCGCTCGAGTGCTACGTGAGTGGTACGTTTGCTCGAGCTGCGCTCGAGTGCTACGTGCTTAGCGTTTGCGTTCATCGTCGGTGCCGCGCAGCGATGCCGCCAACGCATTGTACTCGTCGCGCAAGGGTTGCGGAACAGCGCGCCCGGACGTGATGAGAGCGTTGACTTCTTCGTCGATGCTTGAAAGCCTCCGCTCGAGCCGCTTGCGCGCGAAACGCTCGAGCACCAGCGCGAGCCGGCGCTCGTCCTCCTCCGCCGAGAGCGGCGGCGATGCCAGCGACAGATGCGTCAGCTCGCCGACGAGCGGATCATCGGCGAAAATCGTGAGCGGGTTGATGCCGCGCGCCACATCGCGCAGGTGATCGCGCAGCAACTCGTACACGCGACGCAGCTCTTCGTCCTCGAATTCGTCCGCGGCGACGCTTTCCGTCGCCTCGGGCAAAAACTCGGGCCGCGCGAGCACGATCTGCAGCAATTCGCGCTCGAGCGACAGCGGTTGCGCGGGCCCGGGCGCGCGCCGCAACACCGTTTCGCCCGGCTGGGACTGCACGACGCGCGTTGCGGGAGCCGTGCGCGTCTGGCGCAGCGCGGCTTCGCTGACGTTGAGCCGCCGCGCCATCGCCTTGATGTGCTGGTCGCGTTCGATCGGGTCGCGCACGCGCGCGATGACGCTCATCGCCTCGCGCGCGATGTCGGTCTTGCTGGTGAACTTCGACGCGATGCGCTTGCAGGCGAGCTCGATCTTGAAGTCCACCCAGGGCTGCGCGCCTGCCAGCATGCGCTCGAGGGCTTGCACGCCGCTCTCGGCGATCAACTCGTCCGGGTCTTTCCCGGCCGGCAGCGCGACGATGCGCACCGCCAAGCCCTCTTCGACCAGCATGTCGATGCTGCGCGCGGTCGCCGCTTGCCCAGCAGCGTCGCCGTCAAAGCATAAGTAGAGCCGGCTCGCGACACGGCGCAGCTCGCGCGCTTGCTCCGGCGTGAAAGCCGTGCCCAGACTTGCGACCGCGTTGCGCAAGCCGGCCTGGTGCAACGCGATCGCGTCGAGATATCCTTCGACGACGATGAGCGCGTCGTCCGCGGCCGCCGCGCGACGCGCCAGGTTCAAACCGTAGACGTGGCTGCCCTTGGTGTAGACGGCCGTGTTCTGCGTGTTCAGATACTTGCGCTCGTCGTCGCCCAGCGCGCGGCCGCCGAACGCCATCACCTCGCCGGTGAGGTTGTAGATCGGGAACATGAGGCGATCGCGGAAAACGCCGTAATAGCCGGCTTTCTGGCGCACCAGTCCGGCGTGCTCGGCAAGCTGCAACTCGACGCCCGCGCGCTCGAGCACGCGCACCAGGCCTTCCCACGCATCGGGCGCATACCCAAGGCCGAAGGCCGCCGCCGTCTCGTCGCGCACGCCGCGGCCGTGGACGTAGGCAAGCGCGCGTTTGTCGCGGCGCAGCGCGTCGGCGAAGAACCGCTGCGCGACCGCGTTGGCCTCATAGATCGCCTCGCGCTCGCTGCGCCGGCGCTGAGCGCCGGCTGATTCTGGCAGGGCGATTCCCGCGCGCGCGGCGAGCATGCGCAGCGCGATCGAGAAGTCGACGTTCTCGTAGCGCTCCACGAACTTGATGAGATCGCCGCCCGCGCCGCAGCCATGGCAATGCCACACCTGCTTGTCGGCGTTCAAGTAGAACGACGGCGTTTTTTCCGAATGAAACGGACAGAGGCCGCGATATTCGCGCCCCTGCTTCTTCAAGGTGACGTATTGACTGACGTAGGCGAGCAGATCGACTTTAGCTTGGACTTCCGCGATGACGCCGGTGTCAAACGGCATCGCTCACACGCCTTGCAGCGCGTCGCACACGCCGGCAATCCGACAATCCGCGACGCTGATCGAATCGATCTTGCCGTCCTTGAGCACATAGACCCAACGGATCACGTAAGGCTGTCCATAGACGTACGTCGAGTCGCCGACGATGGCGATCGGCGCGCCGCGCGCCTGGATGAGGTCGGTGAGCGTACCGCCCAGCTTGACGCCATAAGCATCCACGACTTGCGAGCCCTCAAGGTTGGTCCTCACGACGATCTGCTCGATCGTCTTATCGAAGACGATGAGCAGCATGGCTTTCTTGTTGTCAGTGGGGATCTGCCGGCCCTCGCTCGCGGCACCGGGCTGTCGCGCCCAGCCGGGTGGGTGCAATTTGAGTCGCAGCAAAACGGCAGCCGCATCATCGCCGAGCTTGATGCCATCGATCGCCGGATCGACTGGGACCGGGGTCGGGGTAGGTGGCGGCGTTGGGCTCGGAGTCTCCTTCGTGCCGGCTCGTGCGAGCGCACCGGACGCGAGGATGACGACGCAAATCAGAGCCGCGAAAACACGCCGTGTCATCGCTCAGACGTCCCACTCTCGTGGCGCAAGATCGGCAGAGTCAGGAAACAAGTCGATGAACTGCTTGATGGCAAATCGGTCGGTGAACCCGGCGACGTAATCGCACACGCGCCGCGCCGGCGAGTCAGCGGCGAGCGGCGCTTGGCGGTACATCTCGGGCAACTCCTCTAGCCGCTCCATGTAGTAGCGGAAGAGCCTTTGTACGACGTTTTGCGCCTTGGGTTCCTCTTGCTTGGCGCTTTCATTAAAGTAGACGCGCGTGAACATGAATTCCTTGATGGCCTCGACCGCGTCGAGCACCGGCTCGGAGAGTTTGATCTCGTTGCGACCGCGGCATTCCGCGACCATGTCCTCGACGACGGTCGCGATGCGGATCGGCCCGCGATGCCCCAGCACCGAGATCGCGCGGGCCGGCAGGTCGCGCTCGGCGATGATGCCAGCGCGCACGGCGTCGTCGATGTCGTGGTTGATGTAGGCCAATCGGTCGGCGTAGCGCACGATCTGCCCTTCAAGCGTGGAGGGTATGTCGGCATAGCCGGCAAGCGCGCCCTTGTGCTTGCTGTGCTTAGCGATACCATCGAGCACTTCGTACGTCAAGTTTAGCCCGACCTTGTGGCCGCGGCGCTCGAGCACTTCGACGACGCGCAGGCTCTGCTCGGAATGGATGAATCGCGCGCCCGGCTCGTACTCCGACCATACCTGCGTGAGCGCGTCTTCGCCGGCGTGCCCGAACGGCGAGTGGCCGAGGTCATGGCCGAGCGCGATCGCTTCGGCGAGGTCCTCGTTGAGGTTCAAGCCGCGCGCGATCGAGCGCGAGAGCTGCATGACCTCGAGCGAGTGGGTCATGCGCGTGCGGTAATGGTCCCCGAGCGGCGACAAGAAGACTTGCGTCTTGTGCATGAGCCGCCGAAAGGCTTTGCAGTGGATGATGCGGTCGCGATCGCGCTGGAAGCACGTGCGGATGGAGTCATCCGGCTCCGGCGTGCGCCGCCCGCGCGAGTCTTTGGCGAGCACGGCGTACGGCGACAGCATCACCGCTTCGCGCGCTTCGAGCTCTTCGCGAATGGAGACCGTGGTGCTCATGGTCTCTCTATCACGCCCGCGGCCGGCCTGAAAAGGGCGGGCGCGCCGCGACGGCGCGCCGCGACGCTTTGCACCCCGCTTAGTCTTGATCGACTTTCTTCTCGCCGGCTGCCTCGGCGGCGCGCTCGTTGAGCACCGATTGCGCCGAAGCCAGGCGCGCCACGGGAACCCGGAACGGGGAGCACGACACGTAATCGAGCCCGAGCTTGTGGCAGAAGTCCACGGATGTGGGGTCGCCCCCGTGCTCGCCGCAGATGCCGATCTTGATGTCGGGCCGGGTCTGCCTGCCGCGATCCATCGCCATGCGCATGAACTCGCCGACCCCGTCCTGATCGATTATTTGGAACGGATCCTCGCGCAGAATCTTCTTCTCCAAATAGACAGGGATGAACGAGCCTTCGGCGTCGTCGCGCGAGTAGCCGAAGACGAGTTGGGTGAGATCGTTCGTACCGTACGAGAAGAACTCGGCGTACTCGGCGATGCGGTGCGCCACCATGCAGGCGCGCGGCATTTCGATCATCGTGCCGACCTGATAGTTGACCTTCGTGCCGGCGGCCTTGATGATGCGCTCGGCTTCCGCCGTCACGAGGTCGCGCAGCGCTTTCATCTCGGTGACCGTGCCGACGCCGGGGATCATGATGAGCGGCCTGACGTCCACACGCTCCTTCTTGAGTTCGGTGGCCGCCTCCATGATCGCGCGCACCTGCATCTGATAGATTTCGGGGAACACAATGCCGAGCCGGCAGACGCGCAGGCCGAGCATCGGGTTTTCCTCGTGCAGTTGGCGCACGCGGCGCAACAAGCGCTCCTTGCTCGACAATTCAGATGAGTCGGCCTTGTTGGAGAGACGCAGCTCGGTGACTTCGACGAGCAGGTCGTCCATGTTCGGCAAGAACTCGTGCAGCGGCGGATCGAGCAGCCGGATCGTGACCGGCAGGCCTTTCATCGCGCGTAGAATGCCGCGGAAGTCCTCGCGCTGCATCGGCAGCAGTTGCTCGAGGCATTTGCGCCGCGAGTCCGGCGTCTCCGCCATGATCATCTCTTGCACGACCGGCAGCCGGTCTTGCTGCATGAACATGTGCTCGGTGCGGCACAGGCCGATGCCTTCGGCGCCGAAGTCGCGCGCTTTCTTGGCATCTTCGGGCGTGTCGGCGTTCGCGTACACGCCGAGGCGGCGATACTCGTCCGCCCACTTGAGGATGTGCTCGAACTGCGACGTGAGCTTGGCGGCGGCCATCGGCAGCAATCCTTTATACACGGTGCCGGTCGTGCCGTCGATCGTGATCGGGTCGCCTTCTTTGATGGTTTCGCCTTTGACGGTAAACTGGCGCGCGCGCAAGTCGATGAGCATCGCCTCGGCGCCGACGACGGCGGGCTTGCCCATGCCGCGCGCGACGACGGCGGCGTGCGAGGTGGCACCGCCTTGCGACGTGAGAATGCCTTCGGCGGCGATCATGCCGTGCACGTCGTCGGGGGTCGTCATCGGCCGCACCAGGATCGATTTCTTGTCTTCGCGCTTGAGGTCAACGGCGCGATCGGGGTCGAAAACCGCGATGCCGGCCGCGGCGCCGGGCGACGCATTCAGTCCTTTGACAAGCACGGCGCCCTTATGCTTCTCGTCGATCTGAACGTGCAGCAGCGCGCCGATCGCCGCCGGCTCGATGCGCATGAGCGCCTCTTCGCGCGTGATGTACTTCTCTTTGACCATGTCGGCCGCGATCTGGATCGCGGCCGCGGCGCTGCGCTTGCCCGAGCGGCATTGCAGGACGTACAGTTTGGCGCGCTCGATCGTGAACTCGATGTCCTGCATGTCGTGGTAATGCTTTTCGAGCTTGTCGGCGATTTCGTGCAATTGCTTGTAGATCTTCGGCTGCTGCTTTTCGAGCTCGGCGATCTTGACCGGCGTGCGCGCGCCGGACACGACGTCCTCGCCCTGCGCGTTTTGCAGGTACTCGCCGTACAGCTTGCGCTGGCCGGTCGACGGATCGCGCGTGAAGGCGACGCCAGTGCCCGAGTCGGGGCCCATGTTGCCGAACACCATCGTGACGACGTTGACGGCGGTGCCCCACCAGTCCGGATAGTGCGCGTGCTTGCGGTACTCGAGCGCGCGCCGCGAGTTCCACGAGTTGAAGACGGCCTCGACCGCCATGCGCAGTTGGATGAAGACGTCCTCGGGAAAATCTTTCTTGGTGTAGTGGCGCACGAGCGCTTTGTACTCGCTCGTCATGTTGCGGAATGCGAGCGCGGTGAGGTCCGATTCGGATGCGACGCGCGCCTTGGCGACGTAGCGCTTGAGCACTTCCTCGAACGGCTCTTTCTTCATCCCCAGCACGACGGTTGCGAACATTTGGACGAAGCGGCGGTACGCATCCCACGCGAAGCGGTCGTTCTTGGTGAGCACCACGAGCGCGTTGCAGGTGCGGTTGTTGAGCCCGAGGTTGAGCACGGTGTCCATCATGCCGGGCATCGACACTCTGGCGCCCGAGCGGACTGAGACGAGCAGCGGATCCACTTCGCCGCCGAACTCCTTGCCTGTCTTGCGTTCGAGCTCGACGATGCGGCGGTGTATTTCTTCCTCTAAACCGTTGGGGAGCTGGCGACCGAGCTCAAAGAAGCGGCGGCAGACTTCCGTGGTGATGGTGAAGCCCGGCGGCACCGGCAGACCGATGCGCGTCATCTCGCCCAGACCGGCGCCCTTGCCGCCGAGGAGATCGCGCATCTCGGCGCCACCCTCCTCGAACGAGTAGGTCATCTTGCCGAGGTGCAGTTTGGTGGGCGGCTCGGGCTTGCGCGAAACGGCTTTGCGCGGCGAAGGCAGCGGCAGGCGGCGGACCGGGTCTTCGGGGCCTATTTCGGCTAGGACGAGGCCGTCGACAAGTCCGTCCGGCTTGGGTTTCTCAGCTTTGACTTTAACTTTGATTTTGGCGATGCGCCGTTTTGGCTTTTTTTGGTCCTTGGTGCGAATAGTGAAGGGCCTTTTGACGATCTTCTTTGTTTTAGCCGAACTCAATGATGCCCCAATCCAGTCAGGAATTGCCGACTTTGCTGTTCTTTGACGCGGGACACAAAAAGTCCCGCCGCTACCGCCGATGCACGGCTGGGAATAAGATTTCTAGAAAAGGAAGCCGAGACGTACCAATAGGGCATACTTGCCGATGGATGGAGGGATATCGCTCCATGGCAAATGCAAACTCTGCCACGTTACGTCGCGTCGCATTTGGCTTCGGGCTGTTTATCGTTTTCGCGCTGGCAAGCGGATTCAGCGGTTGCCCCGTTACGTACAACAACAATCCCGCCTCCAATTACGGCGCCGTCGTCGCTAGTCCTAACCCACTCACTATGGGTTGCACTGGGACGTTTTCCGTCACGCAGGCGTATTACGCGGGACCTTTCTCAACTAACTACAACGCATCGCTCATAACCGTTACGCCGACCGCATCTCCGGCACCAAATTCGTTTGCGGTCGCTCCAATGGGCGGGTCGCCCGCCACGGTGCCGATAACGTTGACAGGCGCCGCGGGTCTCCAAGGAATCGAAAACGTTGCGCTGACCGGCTGTACTCCATGCGTGCGCCATCACGACATGTGGGGCAGCGCGCAGTCGCAATCGACAACGCTAGGTTCGCGCGCCAAAGAGTGCCCGCTGCACGCCAAGGCGACGCGCCCGAAGTAGTACGATCCTCTTAACACTATGAGCGGTCGAGTAACTCGACCGCTCTATTTCTTAGTGCACGGGCGGATTGACGGTCAGCATTAGTTGCCCCTGACATGGCGGGCTGACTACCACTTTGAACTGCCCGAACGTCGAGTAGGTGTGCGTCACCGTGCTGTCGGTCAAGATCTGCGCACCGGCGCCGATCACGTGCCCCTGCTCATCGCCGAACAGGATGCGGCATGGGTAGCGCCGATTCAGCGGCGCGAAGAGCACGAATGTCGTGGAACTGCCGGCGGTTCCAGTAGGCGGCACCGCGACGAGCGCCCATCCGCCCGGGCGGGATGCCGGCGGAGGAACCGGCGGATTCACGTTGACGGTCGTGTTGGACTGGCACGGTGGTGTCACTCGGACCAGAAACGTGCCGAAGCTGCGAAAGACGTGGGCCTGGACGCTATTCGCCTCAATCGTCGAGTGCGGCGATGATTGCCCGGCCCCGCTTGCACTTGGGCTTTCGTCTCCGAATTCAATGAGGCATTGCACATGGGAATTGGCCGGCCCGAACAACGTGAAGGTGACGGATTGGCCGTATGCCGAGGTTTGCGGAGAAGCGTCGATCTTCCACGGACTCTTACTCGGCGGACTGGCGGACGGGGACGGAAGAACAATGTGCATCGGCGGAGCGGTCACAGTCGCAGCGAAGCCCAATACCCCCCAGGACGACGTCAGCGTAAGAATCGCGAGCACGAGGCGATCGATCATGACGATCCTCTTTTCAGATGATGCGTTGGATGGCCTTCATCTACTTACCGGCCGCGGGTGGACGTCTTGTCGCGCTCCCGCTGTCGGCTTCACGAGCGGGTCTGAATCGGCGAACGCTCCCTTCGGATTCGGCACGAGCCAGACGCTCGCGATCCATATCTCCGGCAACTCGAAGATCAACGTCACGTCGCTGGGTCGCTTTGCAAAGCCGGCGCGGACGATCGGTTCCCCTCTCGGATGCGCAGGATCTCCGCCGTTGGCTTTGTAGACGTCGTTGAGCATCGAGCGGTAATCGGTCTTGCCGTCTTCCCTTACTACGTAATGTATGTGCGCAATGAAGTGAGACCAGCGGCCGGGCTGCAATCCCCACACCTCCGGCCTGCGCGAGCGGTCGGTCACGCGCATCGTGTAGTCGGCGCCGAGGAATCGGCCGTGCGCGTCGTACCATAACTGCGTTGGACGGGCTGGATCGTCCGCGAACCACTTCAAGTTCGTGTAGGTGATGATGCCGTCTTGGTCCTCGGCGGTGTAACGCACGTAGCCGGCTGCTTTCGCCGATGCGGGTGAGGGATACCGCGCAGCTAGATAGCGCGTTGCGGACTTGACGAACTTCGCCTCGGCGGCGTTTGCTTGCGGGTCGAGCGAAACTGGGGATGCAGGCGCGCCGAAAGGCGTTTGATTCGGCGTTGCAAACGATCGGGTGACGACCGCGACATCGCGAAACACCGGCAGCGGGCTCGCCTGCTGACCCACTGGGCGCGCCGGCGACGTCGGCGACGCTGCGCGAGTGCACCCCGTTATCAGCAACGCCACCAGCAGAAGGCGTCTCAAGCCAATCGTTCGCGCAGATGCCCCTCAAGTTTGTCGATCGCGACGCGCACCTGCTGCTTGCTGTCGCGATCGCGCACCGTCACGTCCTGCTTGTCCAAACTCTCGTAGTCGACGGTCACGCACAGCGGTGTGCCGATCTCATCTTGCCGGTAGTACCGCTTGCCGACGTTGCCGGAGTCGTCGAACGTCGTGCGCATCGCGGGCCGCAACCCCTGCTCGATCTTCGAGGCGAGTTCGACGATATCGGGCTTGTTGCGCACGAGCGGGAAGACGGCCACCTTGTACGGCGCGAGGCGCGGATGCAGCCGCAGAACCGTGCGGTCTTCTTCCTTTTCATATGCGTCAATGAGGAAGACGAGCAAGGCCCGATCCACACCAAGCGCAGGCTCGACCACCGCCGGCAGATACTTCGTTTTGGTCTCCTCATCGTAGTACGACAGGTCCTTGCCGCTCGCGTTCACATGCTGCGTCAGGTCGAAGCAGCCGCGGTGCGCGATGCCTTCCAGTTCGCCCCAGCCGAACGGGTAGTCGTACTCGATATCGGTCGTCGCGCTGCTGTAGTGCGCCAGGTCGGCTCCGCTGTACTCGTGCCTGCGCAAGCGTTCGCCTTGAACGCCAAGCGAAAGCCACCACTTGAAACGCTGATCGACCCAGTAGCGGTACCAGCGCAAGCCTTCTTCCTTGTCGTCCGACGGCACGAAATACTCGAGTTCCATCAATTCGAACTCGCGCGACCGGAAGGTGAAGTTGCCGGGCGTGATCTCATTACGGAAAGCTTTGCCGATCTGCGCTATGCCGAACGGCGGCTTCATGCGGGCGGCTTGATAGACGAGTTTGAAATCCACGAACATGCCTTGCGCGGTTTCGGGCCGCAGGTAGGCTTCTGACGACGCGTCCGACATCGCACCAACGAACGTCTTGAACATCAGGTTGAACGCGCGCGGTTCGGTCAGCGTCTTATTCCCACAGGTCGGGCACTGGTCGCCCTTGATCTGGTCGGCGCGGAAACGGCGCTTGCACGTCTTGCAATCCACCATCAGATCGGTGAAGTTCTCGAGATGGCCGGACGCGCGCCAGACCTCGGGGTGCATGACGATCGATGTCTCGATGCCCACGACGTCGTCGCGCAGCGCCACGACCTCGCGCCACCAAGCCTCGCGCACGTTGCGCTTCATCTCGGTGCCGACCGGGCCGTAATCCCACATGCCGTTGATGCCGCCGTAGATCTCGCTCGACGGAAAGATAAAACCGCGGCGCTTTGCAAGCGCCGTGATCTCTTCCATGCTCGGCTTTAGCCGCACCGGACTCACTGCCCGGCTGTTTCGCAGGCGCACCGGGCGATTCCGCCCGGACGCCTACAAGTGGTAACCTGCCGAAACCCCGACGCCGCTCGTGATGATGCCCGCGTTTTGCGGCGCAGCGCGGAAGTACGCTTCGTAGAAAATGCCGTCGCCGCGTTGCAAACCGAGGATCGCTTTCTGCGCGAAGGCGGTTTGACTCACGACTTGTCCGCCGGGCAGCGAGAACACGTTGACGTTGGTGCCGAAGCCGACGCCGAGATAGGGAAATGCCCCGCCACGCGACGGGCGGCCGATGCGCACGCGCTCAGCGACGCCGGTGGAATACAGCGAAAGCGCTCCGGCCTGACCATGCCCGTGCGAATAATCCACGTACACCGACGTGCGAAACGGCGCGTCAAAGCCAGATCGCGCGAGTCGGTACTCGATGCCGGCGCTGACGTTCGACGAGCCGCCGTAGAAGCCGCCCGCGGTATCGTCGCCCAAGTAATAGCTGCCCAGCTTCACCACTACGGCGTTGTGGGTGTCGGCCGCAACACGGGCGGCCGGCGCGATAGATACAACGATGCCCAAGATCATGACGAGCAGACGAATCTTCACTGCAGCCCCCAACGTGCGCCCTATGCTTCATGACGTACGTCGGCAGCCGGAGCGAGTCCGTCCAGCCCGAAAGTCCTTTCAGCGAACGTTTATTCAGTGTCGCTTCAACGTGTGATGGCGCTCATACCGGCGCGCGCAGTGCGCGCAGGATCTCGCGCACGGTCGGCGGCTTGCCGTACATGAGCACGCCGATGCGATATAGTTTGGCGGCGAGCAGCATGAATCCCCAAATCGCGACAACCGACAGGGCGATCGAGACGCCGATCTGCCACGGCGGCACGCTCGACATGGCGACGCGCGTGAACATGACGATCGGGCTGATGAGCGGGATGAGCGAGGCCCAGACGATCAGCGGCTTGTCGGGATCGCTCAGCGCGAAGATCGCAAGAAAGTACGAAACGAGGATCGGAACCACGAAGACGCCGTTGAACTGCTGCACGTCTTCTGTCTTACTGCACAAGGCACCGACGCCGCCGAACAGCGCAGCGTACGAGAAGAACCCGAGGAAGAAGAACACGACGAGATAGACGAGCGTCGCCGCTGGGATTGCAGCAAGGCTGAACTGCTGCGCGCTCGCCGCGGCCTGGTGTTGGAACTTGATGTAGTCAGCCGGCGACATCATGCTTTGCAGCACGATGCCCAACAGCACCGCCGATGCGCCAGAGGCGAGCGCGAAGATGAGCATCTGCGTGAGCGCGAGCGCGCCGATGCCGAAGATCTTCCCGGCGAGCAGCTGCACTGGCCTCACCGCGCCGATCATGATCTCCATAACGCGATTAGATTTCTCCTCGACGACGCCTTGGCCGACGAAGACGCCGTACATGAGCGTCGCGACGTACAGCAAGACGATCAGCGCCAAGACCGCGACCATCCCGAACGTCTCTTCCAGCGCAGACTTGTAGCGTTCGTTCATCGCGATCGTCTTGAACGGGAAGTGCAGCGCCTTGCCCGCCGTGACTGCGACCGGGCCTGACAAGTCCGCGTAGAGCGCGACCGGCACCAGCCTGTCGTGAACGCTGCCGACTCGCTCGAGCAGGTTCGCCTGACGTGGGTAGAACGTGAATGCCAGTCCGTCGGGCGTTTGGTAGGCGGTCAGCGCCGCATCGTATTTCTTCGCTTTGAGATCGCGCTCGACGTTTTTGGGCAGGCTGCCGTCGCGCGAGCTTTCGCGCGCGAGCGTGACGATGAAGTCGTCGTTCAGCGCGTCGCTGACGGCGTTGCCGATCGTCGCGTTCGGCGCAATGGCGATCAGTTTCGGCGTGAATGCTCCGCCGATCGCGCGCCCGAGCACCGGGATGAACGAGAGCGCGATGATGCCGAGCACGACCAGCGTCGTGCCGATGATGAAACTCTTGCTCTTGATGCGTTCGACGTACTCGCGCGCCGTGATGAGGCCGATGGTCGTCATGCGGCGCTCTCTTCCGCCCTGACGTAGTGCAGATAGATGTCGTTGAGCGTCGGCTCGACGATCTCGAAATGATCGACCGGTCCTTCGCTCACGGCCGCCCGCAGCAGGTCCGCCGGCGCGATCGACGGCGGCACCTTCACGTTGACGAAGCCGTTGCCGGATGGACGCGCAACGACGTCAGGAAAGCGCGCCAGGAAGGAGAGGTTCGGAATCGCCGTCATGCGGATGAAACGATCCGGCCAGGATCGTTTGATCTCGGCGAGATTGCCGTTGACCACGGCGTGCGAGCGGTCGATGATGCAGATGTCGCTGGTGAGCTCTTCGACTTGCTCCATGCGGTGGCTCGACAACAGCACCGCGGTGCCTGCCTGCTCGAGCTCGCGGATCGCGCCCTTGAGGATCTCGACGTTGATGGGATCGAAGCCGGCAAATGGCTCGTCGAGCACGAGCAGCGGCGGGCTGTGGATGACCGCCGCGATGTATTGCACCTTCTGCTGGTTGCCTTTGGAGAGCTCGAGCGGCGTCTTGCGCAAGTTCTCGGTGAGCGCAAATGCCTCGGCCAACTTCGCGATTCGCGCGCGTGCGTCGGCAGGGCTCATGCCGTGGAGGCGCGCGAAGTAGACGAGTTGATCGACGACCTTCATCTTGGGGTAGAGCCCGCGCTCTTCGGGCAGATAGCCAAACGTGTGGCGGATCTGCGCGTCGACGATCTTGCCCTGCCAGCGCACTTCGCCTGAGTCCGGCGCGATGATGTCGAGCACCATGCGGATCGTCGTCGTCTTGCCGGCTCCGTTGGGGCCGAGCAAGCCGAACACCGCGCCGGGCTTTGCG
>Ga0187846_10001225_pt1 | contig 14536 bp, 19 predicted proteins | sample TC_taG_FD_161473 | JGI IMG/M metagenome (GOLD analysis project Ga0187846, IMG submission 161473) | Biofilm microbial communities from the roof of an iron ore cave, State of Minas Gerais, Brazil - TC_06 Biofilm (v2) | ecosystem: Environmental > Terrestrial > Deep subsurface > Cave > Wall biofilm...
GGCTCCCGCGACCGGGGAATCCTTGAGGAACTCCACGATCTCCTGGTGATTGGCACTCGCCTGTTCGTTGGTCAAGAGGTCGATCTTGTTCTGGACGACCACGACCTTCCGGACCCCGATGATGTCCAGGGCGTAGAGGTGTTCGCGGGTTTGGGGTTGCGGGCAGTGCTCGTTCCCCGCGACGAGCAGCAGCGCCCCGTCCATGATGGCCGCCCCGCTCAGCATCGTCGCCATGAGGGTCTCGTGTCCCGGAGCGTCCACGAAGGAAACGGAACGAAGGAACTTCGCCGGTCCGCCGCAGTTGGGACACTTCGGTTCCGTGGAGTATCCCGAGGGCGGGGGGCAGGTCGGACATAGGTAGAACGTGGCGTCCGCATAGCCGAGCTTGATCGAGATGCCGCGCTTCAGCTCCTCCGAGTGCCGGTCCGTCCACTCGCCCGTGAGCGCTTGCGTGAGCGTCGTCTTGCCGTGGTCGACGTGACCCACCAGGCCGATATTCACTTCGGGTTGCGTCGGGGACTTCATGACGCGCCGAGCAGCTCCGCGAGCGGCTTCGGCCCCTTCTGTTCGACCACGAGGTTGATTTGGACCGTATCCTCGCTGATGGCGCTGCCCCGGAACGTGCGGCGCCGTCGCTGGCCGACCCGGGGAGCGTGAAACCCGAACCCTTCGCCAACGAGGATACGGACCTGGCGTGCGCCGGGAAGGTCGGGACGTAGCGGGAACCCGCTCTTGTCGGTCCCGCCGCTGATGCGTAGCGTGTAGCCACCCAGACCGAGCAACTCGCCACCGACGGACTCCCCGATCCGTTTACCGAGGAAACCGGCGGACTGCGGATCCCCGACCGAGCGAGGGAACGATCGCCCCGCTTCGGAAATGACGAGCTTGAATTCGACCACGCGTTCCCCTCGAGAGACTGCGCGCGCGCCAGAAGGGTTTCGGTTAAATAGATGGCGGCCCAAAACGCGGCCGCTCGAGGTCGGCGAGCCCCTCGAAAACCGATCGATGGCCCTAGGCGGTCGCCAGAAACTGCTGGACGAGGGTGACTTAGATAGCCTCCCAGCCGCGTCGAGCCTCGGGGTGTCGGAGGGGACGTGGTTGCCTGGGAAACCATCGTGGAGGCGACCGCGGCGTCGGTCCTGGTCGGGGGCCTCGTCTACGCCTCGATCGCCGACTGGCGAACCCGAGAGGTCGCGGACGAACTCTGGGTGCTCCTCGCTGGCATCGGAACTGTTCTCGGGGCCTTTCTCGTCTCCCCCGGGGGACTCCTGCCCCTCACCCTGTGGATCGTCGCTGCCGCGCTCGTGCTCGAGCACCTCCTCCCGTGGGATGTCCGCGTGGAGCGGGTGCACCCGTCCCTCCCCGGCTACATCGAGCTCGCGGTCTACGGGGGAGTCCTCGCCCTCCTCGTGTACACGGGTGTTGTCTACGGGGTGAGTAACGCGGGACTCCCCGTCGCGGTGATCGCCGTCTACGTGACCGTGATTCTCGCGCGGGTCCTGTTCGAGACCGGGATCCTTTATGGGGGCGCGGACGCGAAGGCGTTGATGATCGCCGGGATTCTGGTCCCGGTCTTCTCGACTCCGGTGGTCGCGGTGCCGGCGACGGCCGAGGGAATCCTCGCCCTCTACCCGTTTTCGATTTCGGTGCTAATGAACGCGGCTCTCTTCGCGCTCGCGGTACCGATCGGACTCGCCCTACGGAACGCCCGAAAGGGCGAGTTCGTCTTCCCCCGCGGATTCACGGGCTACCGGATACCGGTCTCCGAGCTCCCCCACCGGTACGTCTGGCTCCGCGACCCTCTGTTCTCCCGAGACCTGACGGAGGAGGAACGTGCCGTGTCGACTACGGAGGAGGACAACGCCCTCCGGCTCCGCCAGATGCGCGAGCTGCAAGCGAAGGGCGTGGACCGGGTTTGGGTAACGCCCCAGATACCGTTCGTGGTGCTGCTCTCGGCCGGGGCGATCGCCGCCCTCCTCGTCGGTAACGTGCTGTTCGACCTGTTCGCTCTCCTCTGACGATTCTCGGGCCGGAAAGCTTTTCCACGGTTCCCCGCTCCGGCCGCCGGAGATCTGCGTGGCGCGTCGAGCTCGCTCGTCCCCGATTCGGGTGCTCATCGCGAAACCCGGCCTGGACGGCCACGACCGCGGCGCCAAGGTCGTGGCTCGCGCTCTCAGGGACGCCGGCATGGAGGTCATCTACGCCGGTCTTCGTCAGACGCCCGAGGACATCGTCGACGCCGCCATCCAGGAGGACGTCGACCTCGTGGGGCTCTCGATCCTCTCCGGAGCCCACATGGCGCTCCTCCCGAAGGTCGTCAGGCTGCTCAAGAAACGGGGGGCGGCGGACATTCCGGTGATCGCGGGAGGAATCATCCCGGACGAGGATGCCCGGCGACTGAAGCGTTCCGGGCTCCGTGCGATCTACGGTCCCGGTACCTCGCTCGAGGCCATCGTGACGACGGCCCGTCAGCTCGCGCGGCATCGCGCATGAGCCCGAAGTCCCGATCGCCGACGACGGCGCGGGCGGTGCAGAACGGGGACCGACGGGCGCTGGCCCGACTGATCTCCCAGGTCGAGAACCGGGACCCCGCGGTCCGGCCGACCCTGGAAGCACTGTACCCCCACACGGGACACGCACGGATCGTTGGGCTTACGGGACCGTTGGGCGTCGGCAAGTCGTCGTTGATCAACGCCCTCGTGAACCTGCTACGGCACGAGGGCGAGCGCGTGGGCGTTGTAGCCGTCGATCCGTCGAGCCCATTCTCGGGCGGCTCGGTGCTCGGTGATCGGATTCGTATCGAACGCGCTTCGGGGGACGACGGCGTCTTCGTCCGATCGATGGCGAGCCGAGGGCACGCGGGGGGTGTCGCCGCCGCCACCTGCGAGGTGGCGCGGCTACTGGACGCGGCGGGCTACGGGGTCATCTTGGTCGAGACGGTCGGAAGCGGGCAGGTGGACCTGGAGATCCGGGGGATCGCCACCACGAGCGTGGTGGTTCTCGTGCCTCACCTCGGCGACGAGGTGCAGACGTTGAAGGCCGGTCTCTTCGAGATCGCCGATGTGTTCTGCGTGAACAAGTCCGACCTTCCCGGCGCGGAGGAAGCCGCGAAGGACCTCCGGGAGCTCGTGGGCTTGGGGCCACCGCGTGGCGGATGGAGACCGGCAGTCGTCACGACCACGGCCCTCGGAGGAACCGGCGTCGCGGACCTCTGGCGCGCGGTCGACGCCCACGAGGGGTTTCTGGACGAATCCGGAACCCGCCACGAGGTCGAGCGGCGGCGGGCCCGCGAGGAGATCCTCGGGCTCGTTCGAGAACGGCTCGATGGAGACCTCAGCGCTCGCATCGAGCGGGACCCCGAGGTGCAAGCGCTGATCGATCGTGTCGCCGAACACTCGATGGACCCCCGCGCCGCGGCCGACCATCTCTACCGTTCGCTGCGGCGATCCCGCTAGCGGAGCAGCCGTCGTGGTCGACCCGCTCACCGTCGAAATTCTCCTGTTTGTGGTGGTCGTGGTCGCGGTCTACTTTGCGTTCGCATCGTTCTTGTTCGGTGCCGGCTACCAGCCCACCCCGAAAGCGTCGGTGGAGGCGATGCTATCGATGGCGGGGGTCGGAGCGACCGACACCCTCTACGACCTCGGAGCGGGAACGGGGGCCATCGTGTTTCGAGCGGCGCGGGAACGCCGCGCGTCGGTCGTGGCGGTCGAGGTGGAACCGATCCGGGTTGCGATCCTGCGCCTGCGCCGCTACTTCGGCGGTCCACAGGAGCGGGTGAGCATCCGCTGGGGAAATGTCTACGGCTTGGATTTCCGGAACGCCACGGTAGTAGCTGTGTTTCTCTGGCCGGGGGCCATGGCGCGACTGAAGCCTCTCTTCGAAGCGCAGCTCGGGAGCGGAACTCGCGTCGTCAGCCACTGGCACGAGGTGCCCGGGTGGGTACCGGAGGCTCACGATCCGAAGGCGAAAGTCTACCTCTACCGACGCTGAAGGTCAGGGATGGTAGTGGAGCCAGAGTGCCGCGCCGATGGCGAGGATACCGATAATCACGAGCGCGCCGGCGATCCATCCTGCGTTATGGAGGCGATGGGCTTCGGGGGTGGTCGGCAGCATCGGGTTTCCACTTCGGCCCAGTTTAAGTCTCTTCGGCCCGAACTTTCGGGCGCTCCTCGTGGGCTAAGCCCTCCCTCCGCAGCGTCCGGCTCCCGGTCTCACGGGGTCACGAGGAACCAGCCATGCATCCCGGCGTCGTCATGTCCCGGGACCTCGCAGATGTACCAGTAGTTCCCCACCGTCCCAGCCTCGAACGTGAAGTTGGCATAGGACCCCGGTCCGATCCCGACGAACCGCACGTTCGTATCGAACCCGGCTCCCGGGAAGACCGGCAGGCTCGTCGGCGACCCGGCGGCTGGGATCAGCACCCAGCTGTGGTTCGCCCCGGCGCCCGGGTCGATGTAGAGGTGCATCACGACCGTACTCGCGACCGCGACGGCGAAGCACGGTCCGGGCACCGTTCCGTTGAAGGTGAGCCTCCCGGCCTCACCGGCGATGAGTCCAAAAGAGAACGCGCCCGCGGCGCCTTTCCCTTGGCACGACGTCGCCGCAGGTGGCTGGGGCGTGGGCGCGGGAAGTGTCTGGCCCGGGAATCCACCGGAAAGGTACCCCCGGGCACCGGCGAGTCCGACGGCAATCGAGGCAATCACAGCAACCACCACCAGAATCACGAGGAATCCACGGGGTCGATGGGGAGTCGGTGCGGCCGGTGGACCAACGGGAGTGCCCATACCAGCAGGTCACCCGACCGACAATTCATGAGGCTAGTGTATCTATTTTTCAGCCCCCGGGGGTGATCCAGCCTCATACGCCGTTCCGGAAGTCTTAACTTTCGAACACCGTCCGTGTGGCATGGCGTGGAGTGCCGGTCAACGGTACGTCGCGGAGTTCGTCGGTACCTTCCTGCTACTCGCGGCGGTGACAACCGCCGCCGTGGTCTCGGGGATCTCGGGGACTTCCTTCGCAACGATCAATGCGCCCACCTTGCTCATTTCGCTGGCGATCGGGCTTGCCCTGGCCGCGGGGATCTACGCCCTCGGGGATGTCTCGGGGGGTCATTTCAACCCGGCGGTCACCATCGCCATGGCTCTGGGGCGGCGGACGCCATGGCGCGACGTGGTGCCCTACATCGTCGCCCAGGTCCTGGGGGGCTTTGCGGGCGTGCTCGCGACCGGTGCGGTGCTGAACGGTTGGGCTCCGGCGTGGACCCGGCTGGTCTCCATCTCCTTCGCGTCGCAAGGGTACGCTGGCGGGAACTCACCCTACCCGTTCGCCTACGCGTCCGTCCTGCTGTTCGAGATTGTGGTCACGTTCCTCTTCATCTTCGTTATCCTTCGGGTGACGCGCCCGGAGAGCGGCGCCAAGAATCTCGCACCCCTCGCGATCGGTCTGACGCTCGCCATGGCCAACCTGATCGGGATCGCCATCGACGGCGCCTCCTTCAATCCGGCGCGAAGCTTCGCCCCCGCCCTCGTTTCCGCGATCTGGCCACCCGCAGGTGGTGAGTTCGCTATCCAACAGTCCTGGATGTTCTGGGTCGCACCCATCGTCGGGGGTGTTCTTGCCGCGCTGGTCGACCGCTATTTCCGGGCCCCATCCGGCGGACCCTCTAGCCCGACGGAACCACCCGCCGGGGCGACGTAATCTCGCCTTAGGACGGCCGCGCCGCCTCGGGCTTCTCGGCGGGCGATTGCGAGGTAGGGTCTGCCTCGACGTCGGCCGGGGCTTTCTCCCCCGTGCGGACTTTTTCCTTCTTCTCGTCCTTCTCCTTGGCGGCGGGAGTGACGTACTCCTCGACCAGCTTGATCGAGGTCGGATGGAGCTGGCTGCGTACGCGGTCGATCAGCCGCGGCTTGGCGGCCGTCCAGTACGGGTCGAACTTGGCCCGGTCCGGGACCTGAATCGTCACGACGTGGCCGTGCGTCTCGATCTGGAACTCCTTGCCCCGCCCGTAGGTAAGCTCGATCAGGGCCCGGACCTGCTCCGCGGGTTCCTTGATCCGCTCGACCAGGCGGAACGTCCCTTTGACCTTCCGACCTGAAAACGCGGGGTTGAAGTCGACGCGCACCCGGGCCGCCGTGAGGCTGACGACGCGTCCGCGTCTTCCCCGGATGCTGAGCACGGTCCCGACATCGAGCTCCGCGTCCTTGCGGCGCATCTCGGGTAGCCGGGAGATCTCGTGCATGCCGAAGAGCTCGATCAGCTTCGGGTCGCGCTCGCCGAACGCGTCCGCCGGGGCGAACTCGCGCTCGAACTCCTCGCCGAACTTCGCCCCATCCAATGCGCTCTCGATGCCGGAGGGGAAGTAGTCCCCGCCCAGGAGATGCGGCTGGGGACCGAGGGTTTCGCCCTCCGGGAGCGGGACGTTTGCGCCCCGAGCTACCTCGGGGCGGGTCGTCCCGATCAGCTCCCGCTTGGCCCCGCCCTCCGCCCAAAGTTCGTAATCTAGAAGGACGAGCTCGCCACTCTTGGCCGCGGCGTGCTCCTCGGTGTGAGTGGGCATGGTCGCGCCGAGTACGGTTACTCCTTAAGGTTTTCCGGAGGCCCGCTACGGGGGTGGGGCCCGGGGTTGCGTCTACCGGACCAACCGTAGTGGAACCAGCCGCTCAACGCCCCGAGGAGCGTAGCCCACCGGCGGGGGATCTCGAGGACGTTGTACCGAAGGCCAGCGTACTGACGATCGAGGAGGATGCCCTGGACCGTGAGACCGAGGGCGAGCAGACCCAGGCCGATCGCCCCTAGCGAGGTCAGGATTTCGCCGGTCAGCAGGGTGACCGGGAACGGTAAGAGTACGAGACCGACGACGATGAGGACCGGGAGCACGAGGTAGGGGAGGACACGACCCGGCGTAGCTTCGTACGTCGCTCTGCTGCGACGCCACACGACGAAGCCCCCCTCCGCGTAGATGCGCTGTTTGTGCAGCAGCGAGCGCGTGGAGAGTCCCGAGAAATCGTGCTCCACGAACGCCTCCGGCACGTACGCTCCCGCGTATCCGGCGCCGAGGGTCCGGAGCGCGATGTCCTGGTCCTCGCTCGCCGCGCGCGGGTAGAGGGTCGTGTCCAAGAGGCCGACCTCGCGGAACACGCGGGCGCGCCAGGCGGAATTCCCCATCGGCAGCGCCGAAGGGTGGTGCCTGGCGACCACGTCGTAGAACCGCCGAAGGTAGCCGTCGTAAAACCGCGCGCCGATCGTACGAAGGGTGTCGGGAATCGCAGGGGTCGGCCCGCCCGAAAACCCAACTCTCGCGTCGGCGAATGGCGCGAGGAGTGCCTCCAGCCACCGGGTCGGGGCGACCTCGTCCGCGTCCAGGAAGGCGAGGAACTCCCCCCGCGCGAGGGGGATCGCCGCATTGCGGCTCTCCGGGATGGTCCCCGGGGCGCTCACGTGCCGGACCCGGGCGTCCTTCCGAGCGAATTCCTCCGCGATGCGCGCGACCAGATCGCCGTGGCCACCGTCATCCACGAGGATCTCGAGAGGAGGCCGTGTTTGGCTGAGCAGACTCTCTAAGGTCCGGGTGACCCGCGGATCGTTGAGCACGGTGACGATTACCGAGACCGTCCCTGGGCGCGGCGTATCCGTCGGGGGCCCCGAGGACATCATCGAGACGAGGCTCGTCGCGCCGCCGTCATTTCGCGGACTGTCCGGTCGACCGCTTCGGCCGAGGTGAGTTTAGGGCTCCATCCCAAGTGGCCCAGCCTTTCGATCGAGAGGAGCTGCTGCGGAATGTCGCCGGTCCACCCGCGCTCCCCGCCACGGCAGGTGATCTTCGCTTTCCCCCCGTGGGCACGGACGACGGTCTCCGCGATCTCACGAACGCTGACCCGGTCACGGCTGCCCACGTTCAGGACATTGACCGGGTCCTTCGCTCGGTCGTACGCTAGGAGCATCGCCTCCACGCACTCGTCCGAGGTCAGGTAGCTCTTCGCCTGACGACCATCGCCGAGCACCTCGAGCCGGGACGGGTCGGCCCTCAGCTTCTCGAGGAAGTCGAAGATCACGCCGTGGGTCATCGTCGGACCGATGATGTTCGCAAACCGAAAGATGAACCCACGAAACCCATAGCTCAAAGCGAACCCGCTGACCTGGGCCTCGCCGGCGAGCTTGGAGGCGCCGTAGTTCGACTCCGGAAGAAGCGGACCGTACTCCTCGGGGGTAGGGAACACCCTCGGAAGGCCGTAGACGACGCTCGAGGAAGCGTAGAGGAATCGGCGTGCGCCAGCGGCCCGAGCCGCCTGGAGCACATTGAACGTGGCGATCGTGCCGTGTTCGAGGTCGATCCGCGGGTCCTCCGTGCCGCGGCGGATGTCCGGATTTGCGGCGAGATGCCAAACCGATTCGGCCCCGGCGCAGATGGGGAGGAGCGCTTCTGGCTTTCTGACGTCCTCGACGAACAGTTTGAGCTGACCGTCCGGGCCGGCATCCGGCAGATAGTCGCGGCGACCCGAGGAGAGGTTATCGACCACTCGCACCTCGTGTCCGCGCTCTAACAGGCTGCGGACGAGCACCGAGCCGATGGCCCCCGCACCCCCCGTGACCACATGGACGCCGTTTCGGGAGGAATTCGGCATCGCGAAACGGCGGCGGACAAAGGAAGCATATATAAGAGAACGGTCGCCTAGCAAGGGTCGCGCGCGTTCCAAGCGAGTCGGCGATGCGGACGTACGTGCGGATTATCTTCCATTCGGAGGGCGCGAGCCCCAAACAAGTGCTGGAACTGATGCGGGAGCTCGGGTTCGAAGAATCGATGGGGATGCACGATTTCGTCTACAAGTGGAAGGAAAAGGCGTCCTTGGACGAGGTCATCCGCTTGGTGACTCAGATGCACGACCGGATGAAAGGTCTCAACGTGAATTACGAGCTCACGACGATCTCGTAAGTCGACGGATTGACCGATGGAGCAGCCCGGATCGCCGGAACTCGAGCGGTCGATCCTCTTGCACCTGTTGACCCATCGAGGTCACCAGGTCCGATTCGAGGCCGACCAGTGGACGACCGAGTTCGGCATCTTTCGGGCGTTCGCCTCCACCGATCCGGGCCAGGTGAAGAACTCGCTCCGCACGCTCGAGATGTCCCGCTGGATCTACCGGCGGATCCAGTACGTCATCGGCTATAGCGAGCCGAAGCTCGTCTACTCGCTCACTCCAAGCGGCCACCGCAAGGCGGTCGACCTGAGCCGGGAAGTGGGTCAAGCCATCCCGGACGCGTCGTACAACGGGGTTCCCGGAGGTGGAACGGACTCTTCCGATGACGGTGGAGAGTTCGCGGCACCGCCGCCGTCTCCGGCAGGAGGCGATGGATGATCGCGTCGACCCTGCCAACGCTCGAAGGCTATCGGCTGCGACTTCGTCCCCCTCGGCGGACGGACCTGTTCACGCTGTTCAACTGGTACAACGACCCGGAGACGGTCGCTCCGTTCGATCGATTCTCGGTCGATACGCTCGCCGAGTTCGAGGTCGCGGTGGAGCGGGCGCCCGAAGACCCCGCCTCCCTCGCCCCGAGGTTTGTGGTCGAGCTCAAGGCCGAGAACCGAGTGCTCGGATTCGTCGGCCATTATCGGGCTCACCCCGTGCTCGAGCTCACTGACATCTGGTACGTGCTCGGAGAACGGTCCGAGCGCGGGAAGGGGTACGGCAGCGAAGCCGTCGGGTTGCTCATCGATTATCTGTTCCACACCCAGGAGCTCGCCCGGGTGGGCGCGACCGTCGATGTGGAAAACGTTCCCTCGGTGAAGTTGCTCGATCGCCTCGGGCTACGGCGTGAGGGGGTCTTGAAGTCGGCGCTGTTCCACCACGGCGTCTGGCACGACGTCGCGGTGTACGGCGTCACCCGGGGCGAGTGGTCGGCCCGGGCGCGCCGACCGTAAACGCGAGCCGACTGCGCCCCGCGACGCTCAGCACCGGCTCGTCCAGCCGCACCTCCCCGATCTCTCCGGTGGAGCGGACGTGAGTGCCTCCGCAAGGGCATCGGTCGACCCCCTCGATCTCGATGACCCGGACCGGATCGACGTGGGCGGGCAACGGGACGAGACCGGCCCGCGGGGCGTCGCTGGACTGCCATCGGGCCCGGGGCACGTGTTCAACGCGAACCGGGAGGTCCGCGCCGACGGATCGGGCGACAACGTCCTGCATCTTGGGGATGCCGTGGTCGGCGGGCCATGGGGCCTCCAGCTCGATCACTCCGCCGTTGCCCGCCATGGAGGCCTGCCGGGTCCTCAGGCCCGTTCGAGTGAACACGAGCGCGCTCACGAGATGCTGGGCCGTGTGAAGTCGCATGTGGCGGTGCCGTCGCTCCCAATCGAGTTCTCCGCTGACCTCGGCCCCGACAGCGAAGGCCGCGGGGAAGTTCCGGGCTAGCCGGTGGATGACCGAGTTCCCGCTCTTGGTCACGTCCATCACCTGGGTGCGTTCCCCGCTCGCAACGCTCAGCGACCCGTGGTCCGCGAGCTGGCCGCCCCCGGTCGGGTAGAAGAAGGTCCGGTCAAGCACGACCCCGCCGGGAGGGCGAGCGACGATCCGTGCGTTGAACGCCCGGGTGTAGGCGGCTTCGGCCCCCGAGAGATACGCAAGCTCGGTCACTCCACCCTCCGAGGAGAAGGCGCGGTCGCTCCAGACTGGCGAACCTATTTAGCCAAGGCCGGTGTGGCGCGCTCCGAGGTTTCGGATGTTCAAGTCCCGCATCAAAATGGAGGTCTTGCGCGAGCTCGTGGAGGTCGTCTCCACGCTCGTGACCGAGGCCAAGCTATCGATCTCGAAGGACGGGATCGAGGTCAAGGCCGTCGACCCGTCCCACGTCGCCATGCTGGTGCTCAAGATGAACAAGGGGGCATTCGACGAGTTCACCGGTGAGCCCACCGAGATCGGGGTCGATGTCGACAAGGTGAAGGAGGTTCTGCGCCTCTCCAAGCCCGGCGACGTCCTCGACCTGCAGTACGACGGCGGGAAGAACCGGCTCGTCGTGCACGTCGGGAAGGTGACCCGGCACATGGCCGTGGTCGACCCGGCCGGGATCACGGACCCGAAAGTCCCGAACGTGAGCCCACCCGGCGTCGCGGTGGTCAAGATGGAGGAGCTTCGCCAGGGGATCCGCGGGAGCGAGAGCATCTCCGACCACGTCACGATCACCCTCGAACCGGACGGGTTTACCCTGCATTCGGAGGGGGAGACGGACCGGGTCGACCTGCGGCTCCCCAAGGAGGCGCTGTCGCGGCTCGAGGTCAAGGAGGCGGTCAAGAGCATGTACCCGCTCGACTTCTTCTCCTCGATGGTGAAGTCGATCTCCTCCGCCGACGAGGTGACGCTCTTCGTCGGGAACGAGTACCCGCTCAAGATCGAGTTCCCGGTCGCCGGTGGGAAGGGCGAAGGTCGCTTCCTCCTCGCTCCTCGCGTCGAGGAAGATTGATCCCTCCCTCGCCGAGCCCGCTAGCCTCTTAATCGGAGTTTTGGTCGCTCGGGCGTGCCCGCCGAACCCGGTCGCGTCGCGATCCTCTCCGCGGTGAGGACCCCCATCGGCAAATTCGGGGGCGCCCTCCGCTCGACGCCGGCGGTTCGCCTCGGAGTCATCACCGTGGTGGAGGCACTACGGCGTGCCCACGTCACCCCCTCCGACATCCCCGAGCTCCTCTTCGGTCAATCGATCCAAGCCGGGGCCGGGCAGAACCCCGCCCGCCAGGTGCTTCTCGGGAGCGGGGGCAGCGTCGAGGCAGGCGCCGCGACGGTGAACATGGTCTGTGGTTCCGCGATGAAGTCGATCATCCTCGCCGCCGCCGAGATCGAATCCCGTCAGTTCCCCATCGCGGTCGCGGGCGGCATGGAGAACATGTCGCAAGCGCCGTACCTGCTCCCCGCTCAGGTTCGATGGGGAACTAAGCTCGGTTCGGTCGCGTTGGACGACGCCATGATGCGCGACTCCCTCCTCGACGCGTACGGGGAGCATCTCCAGATGGGCCAGACCGGCGAACGCATCGCGGCCAAGTTTCAACTCAAGCGCGAGGAGGTCGATGCCTACGCGCTCCGAAGCCACCTCGCAGCGGCGAGGGCACGGGACGACGGGACGTTCGCTCAGGAGGTCGTGCCGGTCCCCGCTGCCGAGACGCCGGGAGCGAGGGGCCTCGAGCGGGACGAGGGCCCGCGGGGCGACTCGACCCCGGAGGGGCTGCGCGCCCTGAAGCCGGTGTTCGAGCCGAACGGCGTCCTCACAGCAGGGAATTCCGCACAGCTATCGGATGGCGCTGCCGCGGTCGTGCTCGCGAGCGAGGAGGAGGCACGGCGCCGCGGAGCGACGCCGCTCGCCTGGATCCACAGTAGTCAGGTGAGTGGAGTCGCCCCGCTCGATGTCATGGAGGCGCCGATCCCCACCGTGCGGGCTCACCTGAAACGCACGGGATTCTCCCCCGCGGAGTTCGACCGAGTCGAGCAGAACGAGGCGTTCTCCTCCGCGTCCGTCGTCGTCCAGCGAACCTTCGGATTCACCGAGGGACAGTTCAATGTTCACGGCGGAGCGGTCGCTCTGGGCCACCCCATCGGCGCCAGCGGATGCCGGATCGTGGTCACTCTGCTTCATGAGCTCGTGCGGGCCAACGGTCGACTGGGGCTGGCGACGCTGTGTATGGGCGGGGGCAACGGGCTCAGTATGATCCTCGACCGCCGGGACTTATAGCCGGGTCAGACGAGCGCCACCCCGGTCAACTGCTCGAGCCGGGCGTACTCCCCGGCCGCGCGCCGTCGGTCCCCTCGAGCGAATGCTCCGCGATAGGCCCCCCCCAGAACGTCTCCCCAACGCCAGATCTCCTCGATCGCCCGTTCGACCCGGAAGCCCTGTTCGAGATGGGTGCGAATCCGACGGGTGACCCCCTCGAGCTGGCGGACGTCCAGCGAGCCTCCGGCCCCGCCCGCGAGCGACCCACGGCTCAGCTGGCGCAGATCGGCGAATCGGCTCGCGACCTTTTCGAGGTCGTTCCTGCGCCAATCCAGTCGGACGGCTCTCGGGGGAGCGCGCAGGTACATTCTTAGCGCGTCCGGGCCAAAGTCGGTCAGCGCGCCACGCAGCGGGGCCAGGTTCCCGGCCGACTTGGAGAGTTTCTTTCCGTTCTCCGTCACGAACGCGGTGTGAAGAAAGTGGCGGGAGAACAGCGTTCCCCCGAGGGTCAGGGCAATCTCGTTCTCGGCGTAGTGGTGGGGGAAGATCAGGTCCTGGCCGCCCCCGTGGATGTCGACGGGGATCCCGAGATGGCGCTCGGCCATCGTGAAGCACTCGAGGTGCCAGCCCGGGGCGCCGCGGCCCCACGGGCTGTTCCACGAGGCGGCCGGCGGGAGTTGCTGGCGCCACACCAGGAACTCGCGGTTGACCAGGTCGAGCGCCTCGATCGGCTGGCCGGGTTCGGGCACGGCGTGCCGGCTGAGCTCGGCGCCGATCGGGAAGTTCCGCGGGTCGTGGGGAGTGGTCGTTCGGTAGAACCAGGAATCCCCCTCACGGTGGATCCGGTTCTTCCGCTCGAGTCGCTGGATCAGGCGGATCATCGCGGGGACGAACGAGCTGGCTCGCGGCTGGAGATGGGGAGGGAGGATCTTCAACCCGAGGAGGTCGGACTTGAAGCGTCGCTCCTCTCGTCGCGCGAGCGAACGCCAGGAGAGGTCGAGCCGGATGGCCCGCTCGGTGATCTTGTCCTCGAAATCCGTGATGTTCATCACGTGGCGAACGCGGACGCCCCGATCCCGGTAGTAGCGGCGGACGAGGTCGAAGTAGAGGTACGTCCGTCCGTGCCCTAAGTGGGCGCGGTCGTTCACCGTGGGTCCGCACACGTAGAGCGCGAGGGGACGGCCCGGCCTCGGGCGCACGGGGGTCTGACGGCCCGAAAGCGTGTCCGCGAATGTGAGGGGCATCGGCCGGGCTCCGGGCGCGAGTCCCACCATAAGGCTTGTTGCCCGCGCCGCCGGGGACGTCGGAGGGCTCTTCGCCGTGCGGAGCTCCTCCCTCGCGTCGTCGCCCCGACCCACGACCCTGTTTCGCTACCTTCAAATACGATTCGCGGGGCTCGGCGGTCGGGTGCCATGGAGACGCTCTACCTCCTCGTCGAGACCGAGATCGGGAAGCTCGACGAGGTGATCGCGGGATTGCGGGCCGTGCCCCATGTGGTCGAGGTCGAAGCGGTGACCGGGCCATTCGACCTGATCGTGAAGCTCCAAGCGGCTCACATCAACGAGGCGCTGGATGTCGTGATCCATCGGATTCGGCGGATCCCCGGGATCCGTAGCACCGAGACGCTCGTCACGATGAGCGGCGGGCCGTAGCCGTACCGCCACCCCCCCGCCGAACCCCGAGAAGGGCCGGTCCATAAATAGGTGGGTCGTATCGAACGCCTATGCCGAAGATTGGCGATCTCGCGCCCGATTTCGAGGCCCCGACGCACAAAGGTACGCCGCTCAAGCTCTCGAGTCTGCGAGGCTCCCGCGTCGTGCTCTATTTCTATCCGAAGGCCGACACTCCC
>Ga0187846_10001226_pt1 | contig 14528 bp, 13 predicted proteins | sample TC_taG_FD_161473 | JGI IMG/M metagenome (GOLD analysis project Ga0187846, IMG submission 161473) | Biofilm microbial communities from the roof of an iron ore cave, State of Minas Gerais, Brazil - TC_06 Biofilm (v2) | ecosystem: Environmental > Terrestrial > Deep subsurface > Cave > Wall biofilm...
CCTCTGTCTACAAGCTGTTGAGCAGCTTTCTGCTGGTGACCTTCCTGCGTATCCCTCCTCTTTGAGGCCTCACGAGAGCTCTCTTTCCTCACAAGCAAGCAGGCTCACTTAATGTGAGGATGAGCCTCTTTTGGATTATCAGAAACACCCATCACAGCAAAATCCTCAAAAACAGTTGATTCAACTGCTGTGGCTGTTTAGCCCTGTTGTTTAATTTTACCTATCTTACTTTACCTTTTTGCGAGGATAGTCAAAAATATTCTCAAAAGAGTATAGGAATGAATTATCAGCGAATAGTGTATCGTTATTGTCGAGAATTGAAAACGTTGTACAACATTTTATTTATGTGGAGAGTGGCGATGGAAACATCAATCGTAGGAACGGAACGTCAACAGAGATGGGCAAAGCAGATATTGGCGTCCTTGATGGCCTCAAAGTTTGATTTACCAACACATATAGATGCTAGTGTAGTTATTGATAATCGACATCTTTCACCTCATGATCTGGCAAAACTATTACATGAGCAGCCTTATAGTAGCCCTTTCACTGCAACATATCCGCGCTATACCAAAGAAATAGCTATTGCAACGCTAAAAACGTTACCGAAAAAGAGTGTTGTGATTGATTTTGAAAGTACCGGTCTGAAAAAAGACGCCGAGATTGTAGAAATTGGACTTGTCGCGCTTGAGGATGAAAAGAATACAGTGCGAACCTTTGTAAAACCATTTGCACTTGCATCGTACAGTGGAAGCAAGGCCGAAGAAATCAACGGTATACAGGCAACACAACTCTTGGACGCACCCACACTTGTTGAGGTATGGCCGAAATTGCAAGCCATTATTGAGAAGTATCACGTCCTCACATACAATGCTGATTATGATATACGGCTATTGCGTGCTAATCTCCAAACCTGGAACATACAGGCCCCACATCTTGCAGCAACCTGCATTATGAAAATTGCGACAGCGTTTTACGAACGAGATTACTATTTATCCCTCAGTGAAGCAGCTTTACTTGCAGACATCGATACATCAGCATATGGCTACGTACACATGGCACTGAGCGATGCTATAGTTGCGAGGGGCATAATTGTGAAGATGATTGAAGAGACATAAAATTGATGTCCACAAAAAAAGTGGTGATCGTCTAGCGCTACTGACAGCAGAGTTAACCTCGTATCCTTTGCTGGGGGGCAACTCGTATTTTATAATAGGGGAGTAAAATCTATAGAAGTTTGTTGAATTGAACACAAGCAAGTTGTACGACAACAATACTGGACGATTGCTTTTCCAGGAGGAGATACCACCCATGACAACCAGGCAAACCACAAAAACCAATATCAAGTCGTTCCCGGCCCCTTCCCAGTTGGCAACAATAACAGACCTGGCGCCGCAAGAGGTGCAGGCCATTACTGAGGCCGTTAACCCACTCATCGCCGATGCCTTCGCGCTCTATGTAAAGACCAAGAACTTCCACTGGCACCTGGCCGGCTCGCATTTCCGCGACTATCACCTGCTGTTTGACGAGCATGCTGACGCTATTTTCGAGTCCATCGACGTTATGGCGGAGCGCGTGCGTCGCATCGGCGGCACAACTATCCGCAGTATCAGCCATATCAGCCAGTTGCAGACCATCGACGATGACAATGACGACTTTGTGCCAGCGGGTGAGATGGTGCGACGGCTGATGCAGGACAACGGGCATATCGCGCAGAATATACGAGCGGCGATCACAGTGTGTGACAGGAACCGCGACTCAGCAACCAGCAACCTCTTGCAGGCGATTCTTGACGAGACCGAGCGCCGCAAGTGGTTCTTATTCGAGGTCATGCAGGGTGTGAGCAATACCGACTGACTAAGAAAAGCTCATCAGCATCCGTGGGGGCGATGGCCACCTCGCTCTCTTGCTCCCTCTCCACGCAGTGGAGAGGGATGGGGTGAGGCTATTCATTTTGACAGTTCACACAAAGGAGAGAGAACCTATGAAAGACAAGAACAAGAAGAAAAGATCCAACTCCACGATGGTGTTCAATGCAGTCTTAAGCATTGTGGTCGCATTCCTCATCATTAGAGCTGTTATGGAGCAACTGCGCCTGCCCTCAGAGGAGCGCACGTGGCATGGCACTATTTACCGTGTGCCCTACGACTTTCGACGGCCAACCGCCGAGCGGCTGCGTGCCACATTCTGGAACGAAAATACTTCACAACTCTTGATGCCCCAGGCCTTTGGGTTAGGTTGGAGCATCAACTTTTATCCATTATTCCATCCTCAGGCACTGCAATCGCAAAGCCTTGAGGTGGAAGAATAAGCGCTAAGGATATGCCGGTTCCACTAACAAGTGGGTGTCTAGTCTCGTAGGGGCGGGGGAGGCGAGGAGTGGGGTGGAGGCGCTTGCGCCGCCCTCGATTCTTGGTGGAACCGGAAATGCCCATTATATGATGTGCTGATCAACCGAAAGGACTACCCATGCTCAATGACCCTGTTCTTCTCGACGACTGGCACGTAGTGGCATATGCCCCAGACCTCAAAGAAGGCAAGCCCATGCCGGCCCGTCTCATGGAGGAAGATATCGTGCTCTGGCGTGTCGGCGACAAGATTCATGCCTGGCGCGATCTCTGCCTCCACCGGGGCACAAGGCTCTCCCTTGGCAAAGTAGAGAACCAGGCGCTCATCTGTCCTTATCACGGATGGACATACAATGAAGAGGGGCAATGCATCCGCTTCCCCGCGCACCCTGAACAGAAACCTCCTGCCACAGCACGAGTTAAAGTCTACCAGGCCAAAGAAAAATACAACTGGGTATGGGTAACCCTGGGCAATCCATCAAAAGACATCCCAGCTTTCCCACAGTGGGACGAACGTTCTTTTCACAAAATCCATTGCGGTCCTTACCACTTTAACGCCAGCGGGCCAAGGGCAGTCGAAAATTTCCTGGACGTGACCCATTTCCCTTTTGTCCACCAGGGATATTTAGGAGACCCTGCGCACCCTGAAGTGAATGACTACCAGGCCGAAATCACACCAGATGGCGTGATTGCCAGGGACATTAGCGTCTGGCAGCCCGATCCCGATGGCACAGGCATAGGCGCAAGAGTGACATACACCTACACAGTCGTGCGTCCGTTAACCGCCTATTTTGTCAAGTCGTCAGCAGGCCCCAGGTTTGCCATGTATTTTACCGTCACACCGGTATCAGAACGCACCTGCATTGCCTGGACCTACGTGGCAAAGGATTACGAGAATATCCCTGACGAACAGACAAGGCAGTTTGAGGACATGATCACCTGGCAAGACGTACCCATCGTCGAGTCCCAACGCCCCGAACTCTTACCGCTGGACTTGCAAGCAGAGCTGCATCTTCGCTCTGACCGCACCGCCATTGCGTATCGCAAGTGGCTCAGACAACTGGGGTTGACGTTTGGGACTGTATGAAACATGCTAGTGTAATCATGGCAATATCATTTGCGTGCTCTAAGGGGTGGGAACGGGAAAATCTCCCCACCGGCTTTTCAACTTCAGAGCAATAAAGAATCGAGAAAGGAAGTGGTTTTCATGGAAACATTTGATGCGATACGTACGGTCCTGGCAGTGCGCCGCTTCAAAGATACGCCGATCCCTGAACCCATCGTCCGGCAAATTGTCGAAGCGGGCCGTCTAACCGCCAGTGGTGGGAATAGCCAACCCTGGCACTTCATCGTCGTACGGGACAGGCAGACATTACGCCGGCTCGGTCAGCTCGCACGTACCGGTCCCTATATCCCCCAGGCGCCGCTGGCGATAGTTGTGACTATAGATCGTAGCCGCTTGGCTGACTCCGATGGCAGTCGCGCCATCCAGGACATGATTCTGGCAGCATGGTCGCAAGGCGTCGGCTCAAACTGGGTTGGCTACAACAACCTGCCGGAGGTCAACCCCCTGTTGGGCATTCCCGAAGAGGTCTCGGTCCTCGCGATCCTTCCGTTCGGCTACCCGTCTGAGGCCGTCGGGAAAGGTCGGAAGAAACGCAAACCTCTGGGCGAGGTTGCCTATAGTGAACGATGGGGCCAACCATTCGCATAAGTCGAAGGCTGGCCCTTGCAGACGCCCTCCATCCACCCGGGGGAAATACCCTTCCCGTAGGGGCCCGATTTATCGCGCCCTGGGGTGGGCCTTTATGGTCGCCCGTCGTTCCCCTAAGAGATGGAAAGCCCCTTGCAGACGCCTCCGCTTAAAAACTGAGTGACTGCGCCCCAGAGACCAGGGCTTCGATTGCCGTCGCAGCTCCGATAATGTGAGCACCCGGAATCAGATCGGTCTCGGTGATCTGGCGTGGTTTAGCGCACGCACCGCACACCCAGATGGCCCCGTTCCCATTGACGAACTGGGTCAGTAACTCGCTAAGCGGAGCAAACCCGTCGGCCTGTAACCCTTGCGCATACCCATGTGTTGCTACTCTCACCCCTTCAATTGTCAATAAGACGGTTGCCTGTTGTCCCGAGACCAGAGCAGTATTTGCAGCGACGAATGCCAGCGAGGCACGCTCCAGGTCTTCTTTCCCATGCGTGTTATGAATCAGCACATGTCCCATCGTTATACCTCCTTGTGTAGGCGACCGATCACATAGCGGTCGCCGTTTTGTTGAAGCAACTCATAGCCGGCCAGCCGGCACCAGGCCGGTAAGTCGTGAGTGACGCTGGGGTTCCTAGCTCGTACCTCTAAGGTTTGCTCACCCGAGAGGCGGCGAGCCATTTGCGCAATCTGCTCAAGTGGACCCTCAGCGCATCCTTTGTCCCCTACATCATAAAAGAGATCCGCTTCGAAGCGCGTTTGAGGGTAGGCACATGCCAGAGCGTCCGGCGTCTCTTGGACAAATGGCTCTTCAGGTAGAGGACGGAAACCAGAACAAAGTAGAGCCATATCAATAATCATCTCATGCTCAACGATGCAATAGAGGTGCTGTGCGACTTCCTGCCACCCATCCTGGCCTCGGACATGCGCCCGATAGGCAATGTAGACCCGGTCAATCACCTGATCAATTGACCACTGCGTCAGAGTGAACACCTCTGCGGCCCCGAACCAGCGGCGGAGCCAGGAGAGTGCTTCCTCTGCCGTTGCCTCTTCTCGCACTGCCCCTGGCAGCAGCGCTCGAAAGCGTATGTGAGGATGCAATAGCTTCTCTATCCGCCCAAAATCGCGTTCAGCCAGCGCATCGAGATAGACTTGACCAATTCTTGTGAGGAGAGGGTTACTTATCACCTTGTGACCTCCTTTCTTCTCGCTATGGCAAGGATTTTTGATCCCTTTCCGTATTGCTTTTGTCTTACTAAGCATAAGCAGAATGAGGGTGAAAGTCACCATTCGAAAGAATGGAGATTAAGAATAGAAAAAAGTTGCAGCACACGTAATCTCTCCGTCTGTTTGTAAGGGCGGGAGAGGAGTGGGGTGGAGTGGGGACCCTTGCGGTCGCCCTTTGGATTCGCTAGCAGTATCCTCCGGGTGGAAATACCATTACCGTAGGGGCGAAGGTGGTGTAGGTGCCCGATTTATCGCGCCCAAGGGTGGGCCTTTCTGGTCGCCCGCCGTCCCCTTGATGGATGTAGACCCACCGGGCACTGGGACTGGACAAGCCCTGAAAGTTAGAGTAGAATGTTTGCGCTCGCGACAATGCGTTCTTAAAGTCTCTTTAGCGTTTGGGAATGAGCTCATGAAAAGGAAAGCGCCGTCACCGGACCCACTGAACGAACGCGAAAAAGAGATTTTGCGACGACTCTCAACCGGACTATCAGATCAGCAGATTGCCGGCGAACTCTTCCTAAGCCTGAATACCGTCAAGTGGTACAATCGCCAGATATACAGCAAACTGGGGGTCAGAAGCCGGACTCAAGCTATTGCAACCGTTAAAGGCCTCGGTTTGCTAGAGAGTGATATCTCGATGTCGCCTGTGCCGGTACCCAGCTATAATCTTCCCGCACAGACCCCCCTCTTTATCGGGCGCGGCCATGAAATTGCTGAAGTGAAGCAACTGCTGCACACATCACGTCTGCTGACGCTCACCGGCACTGGAGGAACAGGCAAAACGCAGCTGGCGCTGTGGGCGGTGGCAGAGCTTGCTGAAGCATTCGCTGATGGTGTTTGCTTCGTTGATCTTGCACCCTTGTCAGATCACACCCTGGTGGCTAAAGCCATCGCGGGAGAGCTTGGCGTGCTAGAGAATCCTACAGAACCTCTGGCAGATACCCTGAAACGAGCGCTCGCACAACGAGAATTACTGCTGTTGATTGATAACTTTGAGCATGTAATCAAAGCGGCCCCACTGGTATCCGAGCTGCTGGCGGCTTCTTCATGCCTGAAAGTTCTCATCACAAGCCGGGAGCCATTGCGCATTGCCGGAGAACAGGAATACCTCGTCCCGCCGCTCTCATTACCTGGAGCTGAGGTTGTCTCCGTTCAGCAACTTGCAGCATCTGAAGCAGGGTTGCTCTTCGTGCGACGCGCACAGATGGTACTGCCCCACTTTGGGGTGAGTGATGGTACTGCCCCGGTGATTGGACAAATCTGTACCAGGCTTGATGGGTTGCCCCTCGCTATTGAACTGGCTGCGGCACGCTGTAAGCTGTTCACGCCGCAGGCGCTGTTGGAGCGGTTGGCAGGGACCGGTGATAACTCGCCTTTGCGCATGCTGGCAGGTGGTTCGCGCAATAGTCCGCCGCGCCAGCAAACCCTGCGCGACTCCATTGAATGGAGCTATAACTTGCTGGATGAGAATGAGAAACGGCTGTTGGCGCGACTGGCGGTATTTCGCGGGGGCCGCTCGCTGGAAGCAATCGAGGGCGTCTGCAGTGAGGGCCTATCCATTGACGTGCTGGATGGGCTGGCATCCCTGGTGGATAAAAATCTCGTGCAGCAGAAAGAGATGCCAGGCGGTGAACCGCGTTTTGTCATGCTGGAAATGATCCACGAGTATGCGCGTGAGCGACTGAAAGCAAGCGGCGAGGAGGAAGCAACGCAGAGACGGCACGCTGTGTATTTCGTCGAGTTGGCAGAACGTGCCGAGCCGGAGTTGCGGCTTGCAGGTTACGAGTATTGGTCTGGGCGGCTCGAACTTGAGCTGGAAAATATACGCGCCGTACTGGAATGGTCGTTGAGAAGTGGAGATGTGACGCTTGGTGTACGATTAGCGGGTGCTCTGTGCCTGTTCTGGTATGGCAATGGGTATCATATTGAAGGCCGCCGTTGGACCCAACAACTGCTGGAGCGGCTTGATGAAGTGCCGCTAGTCTACCATCCCAGGTTTCTGCTCAGCGCAGGACATATGGCCTTTTTGGCCGATCTCGATGCAGGAAAACCTCTGTTTGTGAGAGCGCTCGATACTGCCCGTGACTTAGGGGATCGGCTCCAGATGGCCTGGGCGCTCGCTTTGCTGGGCTACACGATGTTGCGAGAGCCTCTAATGGCCACGCCTCTCGTTGAGGAAAGTTTGGCATTGTTCCGCGAATTGAATCATCAACCCGGAATTGCGCAAGCGCTGAACATCATTGGGGAGATAGCGCGTTTCAATCATGATGGTGATCGTGCCAGGCGCGCTTATGAGGAATGCCTTGTCGTATCCCAGCTGACGGGAGAAAGACGCCGTATCGTCTTTATGTATCAAAACCTCGCCTTCATTGCACTGCATGAAGGTGAGGCTGAGCGCGCCAGAGACCTGGAACGCCAGGGGCTTCAATTAGCAAACACAATGAACAATAGACTCCTATTGGCAATAGCTCTGTCCATACTCGCAGGGGCTATTGGTGGGCTGGGCCAGCCACGGCAAGCGGCATGTTTGCTTGGTGCTTCAGAAAGCGCCTTGGAGAGACTTGGGGCCCTCCACCAACCGAATGACAGACGAGAGATAGATGACATTATCGCTGCTGTGCGCGCTCAACTCGATGAGGCGACCTTCCAGGCAGCCTGGGATGAGGGACGCGAACTGCGGCTGGAGCAAGCCGTGGCCCAGGTGCTTGATGAGTGAGAAGTCCCAATTTCAGATGATTAGCAATGATCTCTTGGGAGATCACGAGCATTGTATAAGAAGGTGGTGAACGCGCATCGTGGGATCATTCTCAGCACCGGTCATATGTACTGTCTTTATTGGTCGCATATCTGAACGTGATACACTCTACCAGCTCATTGATCGAACCAGGAGCGGACAGGGACAGGTTGCCCTGGTGAGTGGCGAGGCAGGGATTGGCAAATCACGCCTGGTAGCCGAGGCAAAAGTCTATGCCGCTGCTCATGATTTTCTCCAGCTCCAGGGTAGTTGCTTCCAGGTGGATAGCTCGTACCCGTTTGCGCCTCTGCTCGACTTGTTGCGTGCCTGTGCTGCGACATCTACGCTCGGGACTGAATTGGGGCCGTCTATTCCTGAATTCACTCGACTTTTGCCTGAATTGGCGCAGTCTTTTCCTGGCCCTCTCCCTGCACCATTGCCAGACCCCGAGCAGGAGAAACGTCGCCTCTTTGCGGCCCTGACCAGCTTTTTCAAAGAACGTAGTGGCCAACAACCCGTGCTGATCATCATCGAAGACCTGCATTGGTGTGACGATGTCAGCCTGGAATACCTGCAGTCTCTGGCCCGTTCCTGTGCGGCTCAGCCTCTTCTTTTACTGATGACTTATCGAAATGACGAGGTTCAGCCGGGCCTGCAACGTTTCCTGGCCCAGTTAGATCGAGCGCGGTTGTCCCAGGAGTTACAACTGGTGCCGCTCTCACGTGGTGATGTGAATGCTATGCTGGACGCAATGTTTGCTCTGCCCATCGTTGAGGAGGCCAACCTTTTGGATCTGATTTACCCGCTCACCGAGGGCAATCCTTTCTTCGTTGAGGAGGTACTCACCTCACTCGTCTCAGGTGGGGAGCTGTTCTTTGATGATAGATTCTGGCAGCGCAAGCCACATCCAGATCACCGGAGCGAACACGTACCAGTTCCCCGCAGCGTGCAGGATGCCGTGCAGCAGCGAACACAGCGGTTGAGCGCGGAGGCCATGCACGTCGTCACTCTTGCTGCTGTTGCGGGAAGGCGCTTCGACTTTGCAGTGCTCCAGCAGGTCATGCACTGTGATGAAGACCGGTTGTTGCTGTTGATCAAGGAATTAGTGGCGAACCAGCTGGTGGTTGAGGTCTCAGCAGATCAGTTTGCTTTCCGTCACGCGCTCACACAACAGGCCGTGTACGCGGGATTACTGGCACGCGAACGCCGTTTGTTGCATCGCACACTCGCGGAGGCCATCGAGCAGATCTACGTCAAGACGCCTCTGCTTGATGCCCACCTGGAGGACCTGGCCTTTCACTATTATGAGGCAGGCGTTTGGGCGAAAGCGCTTGAATACATGAAATGTGTTGGGGAAAAGGCGCTGGCGCTGTATGCGCCACACGCGGCAATCGACCATTTTACTCACGCGCTCTCCGCTCTTCATCACCTCTCTGGAGTGCAATCTCCAGAAGTCTATCGCCTGCGCGGGCAAGCCTACGAAACACTTGGCGAGTTTGAACGTGCGTTGAGCGATTATGAGCACGCGTTAGAGGCAGCTCGCGCCGCTCATGATCGCCTGATGGAATGGCAGAGCATGCAAGCGCTTGGCTTCCTGTGGACTGGACATGATTACGAACAAGCAGGCATGTGGTTCCGCCGGGCGCTTGCGTTGGCCGGGGAACTTGATGATCCCACGCTGCGTGCTCGGAGCCTCAACCGCCTGGGTAACTGGCTGGTGAATACAGGCCGGATCCAGGAGGCGCTTGAAGCATATCAGGAGGCGCTTGGCCTGTTTGAAATGCGAGCCGACAAACAAGGTATGGCTGAAACGCTTGGAGAGCTTGGCATGGCCCATTATTTCACCGGAGACCCGGCTGGGACGGTGAAGGTTTTTTTTGGACGAGCGATTGAGCTGTTCCGTACCCTGGGTGACAGTCAAAGTTTGTTCTCCCACCTTGCCGCGCGAGCTATAGACTCGGCTCCAGAGACGATTGAAACCACCTTCAGCTCGCTGAGAACACGCGATGAGTGTGTACAAGATGCCCAGGAAGCATTGCTGCTGGCTCGCCAGACAAACTCACAATCAGGGCAGGCCTTTGTAGAGATGGCAAACACACTGGTCCTGTCCTCCTTTGGTGAATTTGGTCCGGCCTTTGTCCATGCACAGGAGGCACTACGCATCGCAACAACCATCGAGCACCAGGAGTGGATTACCGCCACCTACGGCGCTCTGGGACAACTGTATCTCTTGCTGCTTGAACCTGCCCAGGCGATTTCCTATTTGGAAGACGCGTTAGCAGGAGCGCAGGCACTTGGCTCGGCGATCTGGATCAGACAACTGGCGCCCTACCTGGCGCTGGCCTACCTCCTCAGGCGAGAATTTCCTCGCGCAGAAGCAGCTCTCAAGACTGTCATGCAGCGTGAGCAGCAACCGGGCGACTTTTTTGAACGACAGGTGGCCCGCGTCTGGAGCGAACTTGCAATGGCGCAGGGAGAGGCAATTCGCGCGTTGCACATTGCAGAGCACTTGATTGTATCCGCTCCCGGAGATATGCATCAGCAGCCTATTCCTCATCTGCTAGCATTGAAAGGCGAAGCTCTCATAGCATTGAAACGCCTGGAGGAAGCGGTCGAGTCGTTAGAGGACGCAAAACTGGGCGCAGAGCAGCGCCAGGCTCCGTCAATCCTCTGGCGCATCCATCGTTCATTGGGGAAGGTCTATCACCTGCTCAAACGAGAGGATTCGGCGCAGCGTGAATGGAGGGCAGCCAGGGAAATCATCGCCAGACTTGCCGGTACGATTGATCAGCCCTCTTTGCGCGAACATTTCGTCCAGGCGGCGCTGCAAACCCTCCCATCAGAAAAGCCTCTACCATCAGGTAAGGCAGCTGCTGAAAAGTATGATGGGCTCACCGAACGCGAAATCGAGGTTTTGCGTTGTGTGGCACAAGGATTGACCGATGCTCAAGTGGCAGAACGCTTGATCATTAGCCCTCGTACCGTCCATTCACATCTCAATTCGATCTATAGCAAGCTCGGTATTACGTCGCGCAGCGCAGCCACGCGCTATGCCATCGGACACAACCTTGCTTAAAAACCCTATACGTGGATGTCCCCAAATTCTGTTCAAAATATGTGAAACCTCACAATCCCCTGCTTCTCCGGCACGAAAAGAGAGACATCATATAGGTAATTTAGCTTAGATACACTCAAAAATCGCCTGGAGAGACTAAAAATAGCTCGAAGAGAAATGCGCTGTTCAGCCGATGTGTTTTGTGTGTTTAGCAAGCTATACTCCTGGAAGTGGTTCTCCTGTTTTCGAGAACTAGTAAAAGAAGAGAAAAGAGGTAACACCATGTCAACTACCCAGTCCACATCCCAGAAGAAGAGCTTCGATGCTCCAGACGAAACGCGCACACCCCCAAAGGCGAAGATGGAAATCGTCAAATTTGGCGATATGTCCATCGTCAGAATGATCTGTGAGCCTGGCTGGAAGTGGTCAGAACATATGAGGCCTATCGTAGGCACAGAGAGTTGCCAGGGAACACATTTTACTTATGTCATTTCGGGGCGCTTTCGCACGGTCATGGACGATGGCACAGTAGATGATCTCGGGCCAGGTAATATCGCGATTACCCCACCCGGACACGATGCAATGGTCGTCGGCGATGAGCCTTGCGTTCTCTTCGACTTCCAGGGCGCTAGTAGGAATATCTAAGAAGGAGTGCATTTCATGCCAGTAGAAGAGAACAGAGCTTGCGTGCGTCGTTTGTATGAAGAGGTCTTTAACAGGAAAAATCTGGCCGCCATCGATGAATACTTCGCGCCATATGTCATTGATCACTCTCTCCCTCCCGGAGTGCCAGGTGGGATCGAGGGCGTTAGACAAACCATCGCCATGTTTCTGGGGGCTTTCCCCGATCTGAACCTCACGCTTGAGGACATAATCGCGGAAAGAGACAAGGTCGTAGCCCATTGGACGTTGCGCGGGACACATCAAGGAGCGTCTCTTGGCATGCCCCCAACCGGCAAGCAAGTGACCCTTCCAGGTATCTCTATTCTACGCTTTGATAGCGGCAAGGCAGTCGAGACGTGGGTCGTCTTCGACCAGCTGGGCATGTTACAACAGCTTGGTCTAGCCCCCGCTCCGGCACACGCGAGTTAGTAACCCCTGCCCTTTTTTACAGAAGCTGAGAGGTATCCGTTTCATTAAGTCAAGTTGAAAAAGTAGAAGGAACGACGAAACGATGCGTGTGCTCATCACGTCCGTCTCCGCGTATGGTCATCTCCAGCCGCTTCTGCCGCTCGCGAAAGCGCTTGCGGATGCGGGTCATGAGGTGGACATAGCCACCGGCCCTGAACTGCGCTCACGCGCTAGCGCCGCAGGTTTTACAGCGTTTGGCGCAGGCCTAGCCGTTGACGTGGCTTTCGAGCGACTTGCCGAGCTTTTTCCTGACCAGGAGTACAATCGGCTCGAACCGTCTGAGATCCTCGGCTGGTATCTGCCTCACCTGTTCGGCGAGGTTCTGGCTCCTGCTATGCTTGGCGACCTGGAGCCTTTGGTGCGTGAATGGCAGCCGGATGTCATCCTGCATGATAGCTGGGAGTTTGCCGGTCCGCTAGCTGCGGCGAGCGCTGGCATTCCCAGTGTCGGTCAAACACTCGGTCTCCGGTTCGATGACCGGATTCTCGACGCGGTCGCTACTGCCGTCGCTCCTCTCTGGCAGCGGCGCGGCCTGGAGCCAGACCTGAGGGCGGGCCTCTATCGCTACCTCTGCCTGGACATCACGCCGCCCAGCTTTCAACCCTACGATTCAGTACCTTATCGCAACACCATCCATTCCTTGCGCTATATCGCTCAGCCCGCGCTTCGCGGCGAGCAGCTACCGCAATGGATCGAACAGCGGAGGAAGGTGCCGTTGGTGTACATGACTCTCGGAACGAATTTCAGCACCAACGGTGATATTTCGATGTTCCGAAGCGTGATCGACGGGTTGAGCAGTCTGGATATCGATGTGCTGATCACGATCGGGTTCGACAACGATCCCGCCTCGCTTGGGCTATTAGCAAGCAACGTGCATGTGGAGCCTTATGTGCCCCAATCACTACTTCTGCCACACTGCTCAGCGGTGATCTGCCATGGAGGTGCAGGCACCACGCTCAGCTCGTTGGCGCTGGGCCTGCCGCTGCTGATCCTCCCCCAGGGGGCGGATCAGTACATCATCGGCGACCTTGTCCTTGCGTCTGGTGCCGGGCTGCTCCTTGCCCCAGCAGATGTCAACCCATCGACCGTCCGGACAAACCTGCTCGCCCTTCTGAATGAACCCGCCCACCGGGCTGGCGCACGTCGCCTGCAGTGCGAGATCGCAGCCATGCCATGCCCTGAGGAGGCAGTATATTTGATCGAGGAGGTTGTCTCCTCTGCCTGCCGTTGAAATCGAGCCCTCGGGATTCGAGTAGTAAGGGTGCCATAACCACAGTTAAGGAAATACGCTGCCTAGTAAAAGCGATGGGGATGTGCATCGGTTTGCCTTGAGAACAGGGTATGTTCCCTGAATTGCTCCTTACTCCTTCACTAGCCTCCTCACATTCCCCCCCAGTATCAGCTCTTTCTCTTCATCTGAAATCCGCAGCCGTTGCACCCGCCACAAATTATCAGCAGGCCAGCCGTAAGGATAATCGCAGCCATAGAGCAGGCGTGAAGCACCCAGGGTCTGTACAATCGTCTCGTTCACCTGGCCGAGGCTCGTATCGAAATGAATGTTAGGATTATCGCGAAACTGTGCCTGCACGCGCTCCTGGCCGCCATTGAGCATCCCCATATGCGGAATAATCAACGTGACATCGGGATAACGGCGCACAAATTCGCACGTCACCTCAAAATGCTCCTCGAATGTCATAGGGAAATTGAGCGTTTGAATGGCTGCCATAACCGCCTGAAAATCGGGGGCATCCATCTGGCGGCGCACATCGTCCATTTTTATGGGGTAGCTGAAGCGCAACCCGCCATCGTGCGCGGGGGAGAACCAGCAGTGCCATTTGATACCGTTATATTGATCAAGGTTGTCAGGTACGGGAAGGCGATCATATGGGCGCTGTCCGCTGTAAGCGTTGCCTCCATAGTAGTAGAAAGCATAGTAGCCCCAACTTCGCGCTGCCTCCAGCGCATAGATGGAGTCATTCACCATATCGTCGCTCTCCGGGTCTGCAAAAACCACGGCGCGGCTGATACCAGCCGGCTTGAGCAAAGAATCAATATGCTCAATAGGAAGATGATAGCGCCCGATATGTACATGCGCATCGATAATTTCAGCCATAGTTCCCTCCCTGGTGTATCCTGTTGCCGTTCCTGATTTTATTTGCCGCCTGATGGGGGCGCGATTTATCGCGCCCACCGCCGATTATGTACATTAACAAAATAACCAGGTCATCTGTAGGGGCCCGATTTATCGCGCCCCATACGCATTAAGTTAAGGAGGTGACAAATAGGGGCTCCATCTTCTATCATGGAAACAAAAGTTTGACACATTTCCTGAAA